>ENA-UOOI01000321-UOOI01000321.1-fermentation-metagenome-genome-assembly--contig:-NODE-321-length-62675-cov-6.886442_pt1 | contig 62675 bp, 56 predicted proteins | sample MGYA00245779_ERZ724027 | MGnify/ENA primary metagenome ERZ724027 (study PRJEB28704, sample SAMN03018318) | fermentation metagenome | biome: anthropogenic terrestrial biome; feature: soil; material...
AGGTCTTTGCCGGGAAAATTTTTAAGACGGTGCATCCAAAGATGCGCCGTCTTTTTTCATTTATGCTACCCCCGCACCGCCGGAATGTTCTATTTAGCGCCAATTCCTAATATAATTTGCCAAAGAAATAACGCCTGATGGAGGGGTATGCGTGGACTTAAAGGCACTTGTCAAGGCTTCATGGAATACATATTTGCGCAATTTCCTATTAATCTTTGGAGGCTTTATCGTTGCCGCACTGATCGGCGGCATAACATTCGGGGTTTTATTGGGCCCAATGTTGGCGGGGTTCGTTGCACTTTGCACGCGCATTCTCAAAGGTGAAAAGCCGGACTTCGCTGTCATCTTCAGCAAGATGACCGCTTTCCTGCCCACGTTACTGGTAGTGGCAATTTGTTTAGTGGCATTATTGCTCCTATCACTGATTAATTTTATTCCCGTCATAGGATGGCTAATTTATCCCGCTTTGTCTACTGTCATAGCTGCCCTGATGCTCTTGGTGATCGGCGCAGTCAGCGAACATGGCTATACGGTAATGGCGGCTTTTCAATTTGGAATCAGATATCTCCTGAGCAGGCCACGCCTATTACTGGGTGTTGCCATATTTGGCGGCGCTACTGGCATTCTGTCGCTATTAGTTCCTTTTATCCTCTCTATTATTACATTATTCGTATCCCCGCTTTTTGCGCTTTCCATCTTGTTATGCTTGTATGAAACTGGCTTAACCGTCGGAAGCTATCAAACGGATATCCGCTTCATAAAATATGGCGGCCTTACGCTTCTTGGGTTGATGCTACTGGGGTTGATTCTCTGGGCTGTATTCGGTTGGCGCGTATCTGCGTTTGGTAGAGGGAGCTTTTTGGGAATTGGTAACAATGACATTATCGGTCGTTCCAGCGTAATCAAGCTCAAAACCCCTGCATTCTCGGTAACCGATGATGAGGGAAATATGATCAAAAGTGGCGTTAATTTAGCACTCCCGAAGCACTTTCCCAAAGATGTCCCTATTTATAGCAAAGCCTCCATTTACGCGACGCAGACTTCAGAAGACGGAGCGGTTACTGTTAATTATGTGGTAGAGAAGGCGGTTTCTGAAATCCTCAATTACTATCGAAAAGAGCTACCACGCAAGGGATGGAGCATTGCTGAGGAAGGAAGCGTCCTTGTTTTTTCGGCCTTGTCAGCCCAAAAGGGCAACCGCATGCTGCATGTAAATGTGCTGGGAGATGAAGCAGTCGCCAATGTAACGCTTTTGTTAGAAGCTCTAGAATAAACGGTCAATAGTTTTTCAGTGATACTTAGCGACTGTTAGAGGGCAAACTGTAATTAGGGATTGGAACCTTGACAGACCCGGCGCCAATAAATACCAGCTAATCCTTAAAGGCGGTACATAGGAAATCTAAGGTCCGATCCCGAATAAGATGAAGTACTTCTGAGTTTGTGCTTAAGTCGAAGCGAGGAGCGATACAATGCGCAGAGTGGTTTGTCAACTTGATGAGAAACTGGCCGAGCGGGTTTTTAGGCTGGCATCCGAGATGGGAATCAGCCGCAGCAAATTGGTACGCCAGGCGCTGGAAAACCTCATTGAAGAGCACCGGCAGCAACGCGTGGCGCAGATGAAGTCCGGATACAAACAAATGGCGCAGACTAATCTGGATTTGGCGGAAGAAACCATGGCATGCTCAGAAGCAGATTGGGAGTCCTATGAAGTAAAACTGCTGGAGGGCGAATCGGGTTGATTAAGAGGGGCGAGATTTACTTCGCCAGCCTCAACCCGGTCATCGGTTCTGAGCAGGGTGGCTTGAGGCCGGTATTGATTATCCAGAATGACATTGGCAATACCTATAGTCCAACAACTATTGTCGCAGCGATTACTTCTCGTATGAAACGAGCCAAGCTGCCAACACATGTCGAAATCAAGAACAGCCAATCGGAACTGGAAAGGGATTCCGTCGTTTTATTGGAACAGATTAGGACTATCGATAAACGCAGACTGCAGGAAAAAATCGCAACCCTGGACGACGAGTGCATGGAACGCGTAAAAAAGGCTCTCGAGATTAGTCTCGGTATCGTCGACATTTGATCAAAGAGATTTGATTATAAAATATAAATGATCAATGGCCGTAGTAGGACGGCCTTTTTTGTACTTTTGGGCTGACAACGGATAGGTCAGTAAGAATGCCTGCGAAAGGATTTGGCGTGTTCAAAGCGAATAACAAGCATTTGGAAGGTGGTATCTTTGAAACCTGTTATTGGAATCACCCCCAGCTGGGAGTTGGTTAGCGGACAGGAGAAGCATACTCTAGCCTGCTTGTATTGGAAAGCTGTTGAAATGGCGGGCGGGCTGCCAGTTTTGTTGCCTTACCTTAATGATGCAAACCTGCTGGAGCTTATCGCAAGAATTGACGGACTGTTACTGTCCGGGGGCGGAGATTTGGAGCCAGGTACGTTTGGAGAGCAGGCGCTTGCCGATGATATCCTAAAGGGGGTCGCCCCAGAGCGTGATCGCGCGGAACTGAATTTATGCAAAGCAGCCGCCCAGGAGCGCATGCCAATGCTCGGCATTTGCCGCGGAGCACAGGTAATGAACGTGGCCTTTGGGGGAACCTTGTATCAGGATATCTCTGTTCAGATCAAGGATAGCGAGGGTCGCAAACTGCACACTCATGCCCAGAAAGAGCCGCGCTGGCAGGCGAGCCATACTGTTAATATTGCGCCTGAAACACTTTTGGCGGCCTGCTACCGGACGGAAAAGGCTGAGGTTAATAGCTTTCACCATCAGTTAGTAAAAGACATTGCTCCGGGATTTATCGCGTCTGCCTATTCGGATGACGGTTTGGTCGAGGCAATCGAGTGTCCGGACTGGCCGTTTGCTCTGGGGGTGCAATGGCATCCCGAATGCATGTGGGAGCGTATGCCGAGTCATCTAGGGACTTTCGTAGCACTGGTTAAATTTGCTGCCGGACACCGGCATCAGTAGCCATGATTATTACGGAACTGACAGAAAGGGGTCTATTAATGAATACTAAGGAGATCCTACAAGCAGCGCTGGATTTGGCCGGCATCTCCGAAACACCCGCGGATTCAGGGGTCCTGGTTGAGGGAGATTCGATTAAGCGACTTTATATGGGTGTAGATGTTGATACGGCCGAATTACTGTTGGCACGCCAGTTAGGGGCGGACGCAGTTTTAGCGCATCATCCGGCTGGCGGAAGCACCCGCGTCGACTTCCATAATGTGATGGAATCCCAAATCGATCATATGGTAAAGGCCGGAGTGCCCATTAATAAAGCTCAGAAAGCTTTGAAGGATAAGATGGGCGAGGTTGAGAGACGCGATCATGCCGGCAATTATGACCGGGTTGTGTCGGCGGCGCGTCTGCTGCGCATGCCGCTGGTTGGCATTCACCGGCCGGCAGATATTTTGTCAGAGCAATTGATTCAGGTGCATCTGGAACAGAAACTTGGCAAGAACCCCAAAGCGCGTCTTAAGCACTTACTGGCGGCGCTATCTGAGCTGCCGGAATTTCAGGCGGCAGAAACAAAACCGGCTATCAGGGTCGGTTCAGAAGACGACTTTACGGGCAAAATATGGGTTGCCATGGCAGGCGGCACCAATGGCGGTGTCAAGGTGATCAAAGCCTATTTTGAAGCAGGCATTGGAACGCTGGTAGTGATGCATATGCCTGAGGATGTCCTTAAAGAAGTCCGTGAACAGGGCATTGGCAACGTCGTTGTGGCAGGACATATGGCCAGCGACTCAGTTGGATTGAACATATTAGCGAAAGCATTTGCCGAACGTGGCCTTGAGGTTATCAGAGGGTCAGGGATTGTAACGCCTGGCGCGAGATAACCTAGTATGGGGGTGTCTGGAAAATGAAACGGGTAGTTAGCGTAAGCATCGGTTCATCGACTCGCAACCATAGCGCAGACATTAATGTAATGGGTGAAAAAGTTAACATCGAGAGAATTGGAACAGACGGTAATCTGAAGAAGTGTTTTGATGTAATGCGTGAGCTTGATGGACAAGTTGATGCTTTTGGGCTAGGCGGTACCAACTTCTATCTCACGGTGGCCGGTCGCAAATATCCGATGAGTAGTGAGCTAAAATTGGCACAGGGTATCCGCACGCCAATTGTTGACGGCAGTAATATAAAAGGCGGCTTTGAAAGCCGGCTGCCGGAATTCCTGGCCAAAGAGACCGGAGTGGATCTGAAAACCAAGAAAGTGTTGCTGATGAGCGCAGTTGATCGCTATGCCCTCGGCGAAGCCCTTGAGAAAACCGGTTGCCAGCTATTAGTGGGTGATTTTTACTTCGCGCTTGGTATTCCGATTGCGCTACGATCACTAACTGCAATCAGACGCATCGTTCCGGCAGTACTGCCTTTGGCACTGAAGCTGCCGTTCGGTTCGATTTACCCTACGGGTAAGAAGCAAGAAGAGATTAAGCCAACGCATTTTTCGCGCAAAGCTTTTGACTGGGCTGATGTCATTGCAGGTGACTTTCATTACATCCGGCGCTATATGTCGGAAAACCTGAAAGATAAGGTTATTGTCACTAATACCGTGACACCAGTAGATAAAGAGCTGCTCTCCAAGCGAGGGGCCGCGCTACTGCTCACGGCCAGTCCGGACTTCGAGGGACGTTCATTTGCCACGAACGTTTTGGATGCACTAGTGGTGGCAGTTTCGGGTAAGCGGCCGGAAGAATTAGGTCCGCAGGGTTATCAGGAATATATTACCAAGCTTGATTTACGGCCCAGGTTTGAGCGCCTGTAGTAATATCATATTCCCCCTGACTCATACTAGTAGATCAAGGCTATGTTTGCAGCATAGGCTCGATACTATGAGCGGGGGGAAGCGCGGTGCGTGAGACGCGATCGCGATCGCAGGGTGTACTAATGGCGCGGGATGCTTTATCCGCGGCAGGCTTGATTTTAGTCTTTCTGTTACCGCTGGCAGCCATTTTAATGCCATTTGTCAAACGTGATCCAGTGAAGGTGTTATTTTTTAGCATCCTGGCACAGGCAATTGCCATTATTGCTGCCACTTGGATCATCACCCGGAAAAGGGGTGTGCCTTGGTCAAAGCTTGGCTGGCGCGGAAACGGCCACATGGCTGCGATCGGAATAGGCGTGGGAGTTGCCATTTTTTTGCTTGTTCAGTTGCTGGGCTGGCTGTTCGCAATACAGTCTGGCAGCGGCTCCACGAATGGCTTGTTTGCCGGTGCGATGACCCAGCAACGTTCGCTTTATACCTTGCCAGCATTGCTGTTGGCCTCCGGAATACTGGCGCCGCTGTCGGAAGAACTGTTTTTCCGGGGCGTGCTTTACACCGGTTTGAGCAACAGCTTCGGGTCAGCCATTGGGATTATGGTCAGTTCCGCGATATTCACGGTTTTGCATGGTGATTTCTCTCTGGCGGCGCTGCTGATATTTATCGCGGGCATTGTCTTTGCCTTGTTATATAAAAAGAGCGGTTCCTTAATGGTTCCGATTATCGCCCATGGCGTACACAATTTGCTGACTACACTGGCTGCTTTTATGTTAATGGGCTAGTGGGCCGTAATGTAGCCGGGTTGTAATGTGCCAGTCGCGGCTTAATGGGTTAGTGAGAGGTGAAGGAAGGACTTGCAGCTGAACAGTGAGCGTGAGCGCAAACGTGAGCGGATTACCAATTCAGTCGATGAAACGCGCTGTCTGGCCAGCCAGTTTGGGAAAATTGCCGAACCCGGATCTATTTTTCTGCTCTGCGGGGATCTAGGTACCGGCAAAACGGCGTTTGCCCAAGGGTTAGGCGCTGGTTTGGGGGTCGAGGGATCGATCAGCAGTCCTTCGTTTAGCCTGCTGAAAGAGTATTCTTCCGGCCGGCTGCCCTTTTTTCACGCTGATTTATATCGGGTCGGCGCGGCCGCCCTCGCAGATATCGGACTGGAGGATGTCATCAACTGCGGAGTAATCGCCGTAGAATGGGCAGACCTGGCCCCTCTCGAGTACTTTGAAGAGTACTTGCTGATCAGGTTTACCGGACTGGGACCGGAATCACGGAAGTTGACATTTGAGCCGGTCGGCGGCATGGGCGAGCGACTCTTGGAGGCGGTTTTGGGTACATGAGAATACTGGCTGTCGATTCCTCTTCGATGACGGGAAGCGTGGCAATCCTTGAAGATGATCGTCTAATCGCAGAATGCGCTCTCAGTTTGCAGCGCACACATTCAGAACGGCTCATGCCTGCCATTGACTGGTTATTTAACCAAAGCGGTCTGAGCGTTGACCAGATTGATCTGTTCGCCGCTAGTACCGGGCCGGGTTCATTCACTGGTCTCAGAATCGGATTGGGTACTGTGAAAGGGTTGGCTTTTGCTTTGCATAAGCCGGCGATTGGCGTTTCAACACTGATGGGCCTGGCAGCAGGTGTGTCGGCTTGGAACGGATCCCTAATTACATTAATGGATGCCCGGCATGATCACGTTTTCGTGGCTGGATTTCATCTGGCTGGCGATGGACGGATGCCGGAATACACCGCCAAAGAGGCTTACTGCCCTGTTTCCGAGTTGCGTAATGCGCTTGGCCAATTAGAGCAGCCGTTCCTTTTCGTCGGTGACGGCGCAATTACTTATCAAGAGCAGATCCGGACAAGCTTTCCGGAATCGGGCTTTGGGAATCGGGCGGCAGCGGCTGTCCGTGCAGGAGATATTGGTCGGGTCGCTTTGTGGCGCTGGAGCAATGATCTTGAAACTGATCCAGAGCAACTGACCCCGAATTATCTGCGCCTTTCTGAAGCTGAAATCAAACTGGAAATGAAGGATGAAGCCTGTGGAGCCGATGAGCATTAGAAAAATGGAATTGTCCGACCTTGATCGGGTGATGGAGATTGAGCAGCAATCCTATACCTTACCATGGAGTTATACCTCATATGTCTATGAATTGGTTGAAAACAGTCGCGCACTATATATTGTGGCGGAGCTTGGGACGGAATTGGTCGGCTACTGTGGGATGTGGATCATCTTTGACGAAGGCCATATTACTACGGTAGCGGTGGATCCAGGTCATCGGCGCCAGGGAGTTGGCCGCCATTTGATTGAGTCCTTGATTCAAATGGGCGCGGCTCAAGGCGTGAAAAGGTTTACTTTGGAAGTCAGGGTGAGCAACTACAATGCTCAATCTTTATATAAAGCGATGGGTTTTCAGTCGGTGGGTATCAGAAAAGGCTATTATAGCGATAATGGGGAAGACGCCTACATTATGTGGTGGGAACCGGCAGACGAGGTGATTTCGTTTTCATGAGCACATACACTCTGGGTGTCGAGACTTCCTGCGACGAGACTTCCGCGGCGATTGTGCAGGACGGTATAGCAATCCTATCTAACATTATCGCTTCGCAGATCGATTGCCATAAGCCCTTTGGGGGCGTTGTGCCCGAAATAGCCTCCCGAAAACACTTGGCCAATGTATTGCCGGTCATCCAGAAGGCTTTAGACACAGCGGGCCTGACTCTTTCAGAGATTGATCAGATCGCAGTAACCTGCGGCCCGGGATTAGTCGGAGCCCTTTTGGTTGGCGTAACTACCGCCAAAGCAATTGCCTATGCCCGTAAACTGCCGCTTATACCGGTTAATCATATTGAAGGCCATATCTTCGCCAATATGTTGGGACGGGATGCCGTGTCCACTCCTTTTTTGTGCCTGACAGTTTCGGGAGGGCATACCGATTTGCTACTCGTCCACAAATCAGGCGAGTATCTGCATCTGGGTGGTACCAGAGACGACGCGGCTGGCGAGAGCCTTGACAAAGTAGCGCGGGTACTAGGGTTAGGCTATCCGGGTGGACCGGCAATAGAGCAGGCTGCATTGGCGGGCGATCCCAGTGCTTTCGATTTCCCGGCGGTACTCAGCGGACAAAAGACTTATGATTTCAGCTTCAGCGGCTTGAAAACGGCCGCTATTAATCTGATTAACCACTATCGGCAGGTAGGTCAGGAAATTCCGATTGCCAATCTGGCGGCCGCCTTTCAAAAGGCAGTCGTCGATCAGCTGATTGACCGGACCGACAAGGCTCTGCATGAATATTCGCCGGCAGCGCTGTTATTGTCCGGTGGCGTAGCAGCCAATGGGACATTACGGCAAGAAATTGTCAGACTGGCCGAACGTTGCGGCATCGAGTATTATATTCCAGAGCGGGTGCTTTGTACTGACAATGCTGCCATGATCGCTTCTGCAGGTTATCACCGCTCTCAGATGCCAGGTTTTGAAGCAGCTGATCTGACACTGAACGCCTATCCGGATCTGCCAATTTCCGGTCTAATACGGCGGCGCTAACAGACACCCTCTGTGGATAACTATTTAGTCCCCGCATTGTCGCGCATAATCAAATGTTAACCAATAACAACCCATCTAGCTGGGCTTATGATGAGTTCCGGCGATTTATCCCCTGCGACCGCCGTAGAAATGTGGATAAAGTTGTGGACTGTGTGGAGAAAACCGCCGAACTCTGCGACATATAAACGTTTTATCGAAAGAGTTGCCAAAGCACGTGAAAATGCAGGAAAAAGCGGTTGTCTGTGGAAATATAGCAAAATGTTTAGCTTGTACTATTTCTTACCGCTTTAGATGGGAAGGAGTGATCAGCTAGTGAAACGAATATTGCTATCAGTATTATCAGCTGCGGTAATGCTCTGCTTGTTTGCCGGAATTGCCGCGGCGGCACCATCTGTTTCCAGACCAGCTTCCATGGGCGGAGCGTTTGTTGCTATTGCTGATGACGCCAGCTTAAGTCTATATAATCCTGCCGGAATTCCCCAACTTAAATTCGGGATGGCTCTAGCCCCGTCTTTTCAAGGTGATCTTGGAGTTCTAGCCAGTGTGATTAGAAATTTGTCTGGTGTTGACTGGGCTAATCAGAAAATGGCCGATATCAACACCATTGGTACTTATCTCAATAATGCGGTGGGTAATGACCCCTTGCTGCTTGCACCAGGCTTCTATTTTGGCCTGACTTCCCGTTGGGTGGGGCTTTCCACCTCTGCAGACGCGTACACGGATTTGCAGATCGTTTCTGGGACGGCAGCTTCCGAACATGTGCCGGTGGGTACAGTCTCTTTGGACGCTGCCGCTACGGTAACGACCGGGTTTAAAATTGATCTGGATTCATCGCTGGACTGGATTTCCTTTGGCGTTAATGTTAACGCTGGCTACCTTTGGGAAATGACCACGGCGTATGATTCAACTACCACGATTTTCGATACAGAGTTATGCAATGGTACGGCAGTTTCTCTGGATTTAGGCATTCTGACCAAGATTGGGACTTCGGTAAAGGTCGGGGCGGTTGTCAACGATCTGTTATGGTTCCCGATCACCAGTAAAAGAACTTTATACAGTAAGGACCTTACTACCGGGATCGTCCTGGATGAGGGGACCATTGATGATTCATGGTCAGCATTAAGACCCGTTTTGGCTTTGGATCTGGGTGTCGCCTTTGCTCCTCCTGATAGCGGTATGACATTGGCCGCTGATCTTCATGGCATTGAGTTTACCAGGGATAACAAGGTGCCATTCAGTATTCGCTTCGGATTTGAACAGGTCTATAAACCGGTTGCGTTCAGGTTTGGTGCGGCATTTCGGGAAAAGACAAGTTACTATGCGGTCGATTTATCCGGTGGAATTGGCTTGGTACTAAGTTGGTTCAATATGGATTTGAATCTGGTTTACACCAGGAACGAGCCGCTGAACCTCGGTTTCTCAATGGGGCTGTTGTTTTAACGAATGGGTAGCGAAATTGATGAACTGACTCAAAATCCAGAATTAGTCATTTCGGAGTCCGGGCTCATGATCAGAGTGACCGCCGTTTCGACGGCGGTCTTTTATGAGAATCAATCTTTAAATGTAGGTCATCCATCAGGTGATGTACGTTCATCAATCAGGCTGGAGAGAGGGTGCAGTCTTGCCAACATTAAGGAAAAGGAACGCTATCCCAGGAAGTAAGCCCGAATGCGATCCCGGACGTAAGCCAGGGCGCAGGCCCGGACGCAGATCCGGACGTAAAGGCCTCATACTTTTGGTAGTGCTGCTGCTAATAGCTGTCCTGGTATTGTCGGCCTATTTGTGGCTGAAAAACAGTCCGTTTGCGTCTTACGAGGGAGTCAACATCCTGGTGCTGGGCACAGATATTAATCTGGAATCAGATACGGACGAGTCAGAGTCGGTGAAGGATGTTCGGACCGATACAATAGTAGTGATCGGAATCCGCAATAACGGAACTTCTGTGGCGGCGCTCTCTGTGCCGCGTGATACACTTGTAGAAGTCCCCGGACATGGAGTGACCCGGGTTAATGCAGCGCATATGGAGGGCGGCGTGGATCTGACTATCGAGACGCTGGAAGGCTTTTTGGATGTTCCGCTGCAATATTATGCCAAAACTAACTTCGCGGGATTTGCTGGCTTAATAGACTTCTTCGGCGGTATAATGGTTGATGTCGAACGCGATATGAAATATACTGATTATTCGCAGGGGTTGTTTATTGATCTGGAGCAAGGTTATCAGCATCTAAATGGTGATCAGGCTTTGCAGTACGCCAGATTTCGCAATGACCGCATGGGCGACATTGGCAGAGTGGCGCGGCAGCAGAAAGTGCTAAAGGCTTTAGCCAAAGAGGCGCTGACCTTCAAGAACATCCTGAAATGGCCGCAAGCGTACCGTATGATTAAGGAATACTCAGCCACTAATCTAACGCTGGGTGACATTATACGGCTGGGTTGGAGCCTGAAGAATTTTAACTTTGAGGACTTTAATCTTGTGACCTTGCCCGGAGAGTTTTACGGAGTGTACTGGCGGGCACACATGGAGGCAGTGACAGAGACTGTTCGCGAGACATTGGCACCGCTACACTAGCGCTGGGCGCACAACAGACGCAGTTATTATGATGGCAAGGCAGGGATTTTGTTGAGAGCTGACGTAATTTTGTTTGCTTCGGGAAGCAATGGGAAAGAATTGCAGAATAAAGCGGCGGTTGTTATTGATGTATTACGTGCCAGTACCACGATAATCACAGCGCTGACCAATGGGTGTCAGGCAATCATACCAGCTATTGATGTCACTGAAGCCGGTGAACTGGCGCGCAGGCTGGGCGGCAATTGTGTGCTGGGCGGAGAACGCAATGCTCAGAAGATTGAAGGTTTTCAGCTGGGCAATTCTCCGCTAGAATACACCACAGAAGCTGTGGGTGGTCAGACGATAGTGCTGACAACCACGAATGGCACTAAAGCGATCCGAATGACTTCCGGGGCGAGTCAAGTCCTGGTGGCCTCGTTTGCCAATATTGAAGCCATTGTAAAGCAGCTGGCAGCTCAAGATATGGACGTGAGTCTGATCTGTGCTGGACGCAATGGCGGTTTTTCGTTTGAAGACACTGCTTGCGCTGGCGCCATAATCGAAGCCTTGAAGCCTGATTATCTGACGGACTCTGCCAGAATGGCACATATCATCTATAAGAGCGGAGCCTGCAACTCGGAAGCGCTGATAGCTGTTTCCGAGCACGCCGAGTACCTTAAGTCCATCGGTCTTGAGGCTGATATTGAGTTTTGCGCCAGGATGAATTGGACGGAGATCATTCCCGTCTTTCAGGACAGCCGTCTGGTAGTGCTGCGTTAGCAAATTAAAAGCGCGGCTAGTCAGTAAAGAAAAAAACTAAAAGCGGAGCTAGTCAGGAATCACCTGAGAAGCTCCGCTTAATTTTTGTGCAACTCGTGTTACCCGTACTCCGCTTAGAACCTCAGAACAGCCAGGAGGCTGTCGCATAGTGCATACCACTCTCGGTCGCAGTCTGCGCAGACAGATATGCGTAATCAACTGTTAGGGCAGAGGTTTCACTGAATGGAATCGTCAGTCCCAGGCCAGCCGTAAACTTACTGTGGTAAAGTCCCGCCCTGAAAGCGATGTAATCGTTAAAGCGCAACTCGCCGCCCAATTCGCTGACTTTAAGCACATTATTAATCGACTGTGGCATCTCAGTCATATCCCAAGCCAGAGTAAGATAAGGTGGCAACATGAAAGCTACGCCCCAACGCATGCCGAACGGGAAACGGATCGGATTTTCAATGATTTCATACGGTTCCTGTCCCTCAAATTCTTCAAAGGCCAGTTTTTTGCGGTTAATGTCGTGCGCTGCAAAGCCCATGGCAAATTGGGGTACAGGCTGATACAGAATTCCGGCATCCAGGCCAAGGTGCAGAAATTGATAATGAGCTTTAGTGAGCGTCAGTATTTCGACACCGTTGACGGTCTCTTTCACAATAAAGGGCTTATCAGTGTTGTACAGCCCGACTCGAATTGTGCCCCCAACGGAGAACCCGGGCAAGATTTCATAGCCTAATGAATAGCCTGCCGATGTATCTTGACCAACGATCAGAACAGGTGTGCCTTGCCAATCGAAAGTAGGCCAGGTTATCATTTCTGTCCGGTAGGCAAAAATGCCGTAGGCCAACCCGCTTTCAGAATTCGGACTGGCAAAGCCAAGATAGGGAAGAAGCGTTGGTATTTCCGGTTCAGTTGACCCAAAGAAAGCAGGCGGTAATGCGGCCGGGAGTGCCAACGGAGTGGCCGATAAAAAAACCGGCGCGTATTCAAATGTTAATTGAGGCGCTGCCAATGTAATCAGTGCAGCTGGATTAACATAGGCGGCTCCGGCATCATTGACGATTGCCACACAGGCACCGCCCATAGCCAGAGACCGTGCACTGATAGCGGCAGCTGCAGGGGTACAGGCGGCAAATAGCAGCAACAAGGCTATAGAGATAGCGCTAACTGTTTTTTGTTTCAATTGGAATCGCCTCCGCATTTCGAGTTAGGACGCTGCCGCCGCGTTATGACTAAAGCTGATGGATGTTCAGAATTCGGTTCGGCTTGACTTGGCGGCTTTATGTATGTAAACATTCGTCTGAAACTGGCAAAATCCTTCATTTTAGGTTGTCTTTGGTCAAGCGAAAGAGATAACCCAAAGCAAAAGGATTAGGAAGAAATGAGGAGCAAAATAAGATAAATTAGGGAACAACACCGCTGAAGGCCAATGGCGGCGATAAATGCCCACTGTTAGGAATTGATTGCAATGGGCATACTCAGGTATTATAAGAGTTGTGATTAGCACTCATTTTCGGCGAGTGCTAATAAGGTCACAAGGCAAAATGCTTGAACACTTGAATATTTTGGAGGAGGGTGGCACATGGGTATTAAACCATTAGGAGAAAGGCTCGTTATCAAATTGGTGGAACGCGAAGAGAAAACCAAGGGCGGAATTGTCCTCCCAGATACAGCCAAAGAAAAGCCCCAGATCGGTGAAGTGTTGTCCGTTGGCAGCGGCAAATTGCTTGAGAACGGTCAGCGTCTGACACCGGAAGTCAAAAAGGGTGATCATGTCTTATTCGCAAAGTACAGCGGAACTGAAGTCAAAATAAACGGAGAAGAGTATCTCGTCTTGAAAGAGTCCGACATTTTGGCGATCGTTCAAGACTGATAAGGAGGGCAATTAGATGGCGAAAATACTTAAATATGATGAAGAAGCCCGGCGCTCGCTGGAACGCGGTGTAAATGCGCTGGCTGATACCGTTAAGACGACTCTGGGACCAAAAGGCCGCAATGTCGTTCTGGAGAAGAAATTTGGTTCACCGACAATCACCAATGATGGCGTAACAATCGCCCGTGAAATTGAGCTCGAAGATCCGTTTGAGAACATGGGTGCGCAGTTGGTCAAAGAGGTTGCCACCAAGACCAATGACATTGCAGGTGATGGCACCACCACTGCCACACTGCTTGCTCAGGCAATGATCCGCGAAGGCTTGAGAAACGTCGCCGCCGGTGCCAACCCGATGATCATTAAAAAAGGCATCGAACTGGCTGTCGAAAAGATTGTCGACGAAATTAAGAAAGTCAGCAAATCCGTTGATACCAAACAAGAGATCGCAAACGTGGCCGCAAACTCCTCGGCTGATACCGGGATTGGCGAAATCATTGCCGATGCCATGGATAAAGTCGGTAAAGACGGCGTTATCACAGTGGAAGAAAGCCAAACGATGGGAACGACCTTTGAAACCGTTGAAGGTATGCAGTTTGATCGCGGCTATCTTTCTCACTATATGGTTACAGATGCAGAGCGTATGGAAGCAGTGCTCGATGATCCATACATTTTGATTACTGATCGCAAGATTAACGTGATCCAGGATATGGTTCCGGTACTTGAGAAAGTAATGCAGCGCGGCAAGCCCTTGTTAATGATCGCAGAGGATATCGAGGGCGAGGCTCTGGCTACATTAATCGTTAATAAACTGCGCGGTACGATTAACTGTGTGGCTGTCAAAGCCCCAGGCTTTGGCGATCGTCGTAAAGCCATGCTGAGCGATATCGCCGTCATAACCGGCGGACAGGTCGTTTCCGAAGAGCTTGGCTTCAAACTGGAAAATGCCACTCTGGAAATGCTGGGCCAAGCCGACCAGGTCAAAGTCACGAAAGATGAAACCACTGTTGTCGGCGGCAAAGGCGAATCCCATGAGATTAAGATGCGGATCGCGCAAATTCGCGCTCAGATTGAAGAGACCACCTCAGACTATGATCGCGAGAAGCTTCAGGAGCGTTTGGCCAAACTGGCTGGCGGTGTGGCCGTCATTCGTGTTGGCGCCGCTACCGAAACCGAGTTAAAAGAAAAGAAACACCGCATTGAAGATGCATTATCCGCAACGCGCGCAGCTGTCGAGGAAGGTATTGTGCCCGGTGGCGGAATTACCTTACTGCAGCTCTCTCCGAAACTTGACGAAATCAAGGTTGAGGGCGATGTGCTCACCGGTGTCAATATTGTGCGCCGCGCACTGGAAGAGCCGGTACGGCAAATTGCTTTGAATGCTGGTGTTGAAGGCTCGGTGGTTGTTGAGAAGACTAAAACACTTGAGTTTGGCATGGGCTATGATGCCCTGAACGGCAAATACACCAGGATGGTAGACGCTGGCATTGTCGATCCCGCGAAAGTCACCCGCTCAGCCATGCAAAATGCCGCTTCGATTGCTGCCATGCTGTTGACAACCGAATGTCTGGTTGCCGATAAGCCGGAGGAGAAAGCAGCGGCTCCCGCAATGCCGGGTGGTGGCGGCATGCCGATGATGTAAGCTAAGCCAATCTAAAATCGATATAACGTGTAGTGCGTAGGAGAGGCTGTTTCGGAACAGCCTCTCGCTTTTCCGGCACGGATATCGCAATATAGAGAATATTATAATAGAAACACAATACAAGAACAGGGCAAGTGAATAGTCGAATTCTTATTGACAGATTCACATAATTTCTATACTATTTGAATGTAAGCCGCGAATTACGAACTACGAACCACGAACCGTGGATCCAGTTGATTGACCCATGGGATATGGTGATCGGGGGGCGACGAAAATAGGTGTTGAAATTACTGAGATCTTGATCACAAGAGACGAAATTGATAGTAAAGTAGCCGAGCTTGGCCGCACGTTAACGCGCGACTATAAAGGGAAGAGCCTTCTTTGTGTGGGAATCCTCAAAGGGGCTTTTGTCTTTTTGTCGGACTTAATCAGAAAACTAAATTTGCCGGATATGTCGGTGGATTTCATGGCGGTATCAAGCTATGGCGCGGCCACGCATACTTCCGGTGTCGTCCAAATCATGAAAGACCTGAATCAGAGCGTTACGGGGCGGCATGTTCTCATTGTCGAAGACATTGTGGATAGCGGATTAACGCTTAAATATCTGCTCGAGAATATCCGTTCCCGGCAGCCGGCCAGTGTTAAAGTATGTACTCTCGTGGACAAGCCTGCCAGAAGGAAAGTAGAGATCGAACCAGATTACAATGGCTTTGAAATCGCGGACCGTTTTATTGTGGGCTATGGCTTAGATTATAATGAGCAGTTTCGGCAATTGCCTTATATAGGCGTGTTGCGGATTAAGGATAATTGAGTTGCAGTATTTTGGCGGCAGCAGGGTATTTGCTGGTGCCGCGGCAAACTGCACGATGGAGGTGTCAGCCTGGCTTATTGATGTCCGGAAAGAAAAACTACATGAATAGTCGAGGAGGGCTTTGATTTGCTGGAAAAACTGTTTAAGCTTAAGGAAAATGGGACAACCGTCAAAACAGAGATCTTTGCGGGACTGGTTTCGTTCATGACAATGGCCTACATCATATTTGTCAACCCAGGCATTTTGTCCGCAGCGGGTATGGACTTTCAGGCAGTGACTGTGGCAACATGTCTGGCGGCCGGTTTATCAACACTGATTATGGCCTTGCTGAGCAATTACCCGTTCACAATGGCAGCCGGAATGGGCTTGAACGGAGTAGTGGCTTTTAGTCTGGTACTCAGCGAAGGGCTTACCTGGCAAGCAGCCATGGGCGTAGTATTCCTTGAAGGTATCATTATTACCATCCTTGTGCTGACCAACATCAGAGAATGGATCATGGATGCTATTCCAATCAACCTGAAACGCGCTATTGGAGTCGGCATCGGATTGTTTATTGCGTTTCTTGGTCTAAAGAATGCCGGCTTTGTGGTCAGCTCCGACGCTACATTAATTAGCCGCGGAATTTTCAACGTGCAGGCGATTGTAGCAGCTCTGGGTCTGATTGTCACAGCAGTTTTAATGGCCCGGCGTGTCAAAGGCGCCATTCTGTTTGGTATCATTCTGACGACGGTGTTCGCTTACCTCTCAGACGTAATAATCCAGCCGGATCAGTTGCTGGTGACTTTGCCGAAAGCCGGAGAAATCTTTAGGCTGCCCCAAGCCCAGGATTTCTCGACTATTTTCAAGCTTGATATCGCGGGGGCCTTTAAGGCCAGCCTGGTTCTGTGGGTCTTCTCGTTATTGATTACCGACTTTTTTGATACGATGGGAACGGTTGTTGCTGTTGGCGGGAAAGCTGGTTATCTGGACAAAAACGGCAAACTGCCCCGGATGAACAAGGTATTGCTTGCTGACTCTTTAGGTGCCGTGATTGGCGGTCTGTTTGGCTGTTCCTCCAATACCACCTATGTTGAAAGCGCTTCCGGCGTTGCCGAAGGCGGCCGTACCGGTTTGACCGGTGTGGTAGTGGCGCTTTTGTTCTTCGTCTCAATTTTCCTGGCACCCTTGGTTGGCATTGTCCCGGGTGTGGCCACCGCGCCGGCGCTTATTATTGTCGGTTATCTAATGATGGGCGTTGTTAAGGATATTGATTGGGACAAGATGGATGAAGCGTTTCCTGCTTTCCTGACCATTCTCGTTATTCCGATGACCGGTGATATTTCCTGGGGTATCGGTTTTGGATTTATCACATATGTGCTGCTGAAAATGTTCCAGGGCAAATTCAAGGAAGTCCATCCGTTGATGTATGTCACTGCGCTGTTGTTCCTGATTCATTTCGCACTTACGACCGTCAAGGCACTGGGACTGATCTAGTAGAAACAATTCCCTTATCCCGGACAGAATTTACTTCAATATCTGTCACAAAAAATCGGCGTTGCGTTATGCGGGGGTATTCCAAATAGTGGATGCCCCCGCTTCGCTATTTCTGATGCATTCCCGTTTGTCTCCAGAAGGGATTCTGGCCGCCACGGGGAAAATTCATTGAGGCGGTTTTTAAGCTAAATGGATGCTAAGGCAGTTTTTGCGTGAATGGGTGGTTGAAATGCTGGCGCAGTTATTCGAAGGAAGCACCTATCAGATTTTGGCCTTATTTGTTGACTTGATACTGGTCACGATCGTCCTCTATCGTGTGCTCAGCATCTTTGCAGGCACGCGCGCGATCGCCGTAATCAACGGTCTGATCATGATTATTGCCATTTCTGTGGTGGCGCGGATGTTGGGACTGTCGACTTTATATTGGCTGTTACAAAAAGGCCTTACAGCGGTAACGGTCGCCTTGCCGATTGTCTTCCAACCGGAGCTGCGCAGGGGCCTGGAAAGGCTCGGAGCTTATAAAGGGCTGGCACACTGGTTGCCGTGGATACAGCCCAAAGCCGAAAAAGTGCCAGCCGAGCACATTGCCGAAGCCGCTTTCCGGATGCAGCGGCAGCACATTGGCGCCTTAATGGTTTTAAGAGGCCAGATGCCCTTAGCAGATATTGTGGATACCGGTATTCAACTGGATGCCAAAATCACTACCGAACTCATATGTCAAGTGTTTGTGCCTAATTCGCCACTACATGACGGGGCGGCAATCATATCCGAAAGCCGAATTGTAGCGGCAGCCTGTTTGCTACCTCTCTCTGATAATAACAAGATCGACAAGAATTTTGGCACCAGGCATCGAGCTGCTCTGGGCCTTTCGGAAGTGTCGGATGCTTTAGTAATAGTGGTTTCTGAAGAGACTGGACGGGTTTCGCTGGCCAAAGGCGGAGAACTGCAGCGAATCCAGAGCTCTGCTGAGCTTGTTGAAAAGCTGGGCGGTATTATTGACAAAGGAGATCCGGGTGATCCGCACAAGGTTCAGGCGCCGCTTGCATGGCCAAAATGGTGGCGGTTCTTTGGAGGTGACGGCAGGTGAAATTGCGTGACTTGGCGAAATGGCTCCAAAAGTGTGTTTGTCACAGGTTGCCCCTCAAGATCATCGCGTTTGTGCTGGCGGTATTGCTTTTCTTTGCGGCGAATGCTGAACGGGAGGCCCAGAGAGAAAGTGAAACGATCAGTCGCGCTATCCTGGTGGACTTGGTCAGTATAAACCAGGAACAAGGGTATGCCCCGCTCAATATGCCAAAGAGAGTGGAAGTTTTGGCGCAGACTCCCATAGGCGCAACGATCCCTGCTGAGCTGAAAGCGTCGGTGAATCTTCACGGGCGCAAGACTGGAGAATATACTATTCCTGTACATGCGAATCTGCCCAAAGGCTGGAAGCTCTTGGAGGTTAGGCCACAGGTAGTCAGCATCAAAATTGAGCCAATTGAATCGCGCAGTTTTATTGCTACGCTGATCGTCCCTGAAGGTGGCCGGATGGAAAGTCCGATACCGCTGCAATGCAATGTTCAGGGACCGTCCAGTACTGTGAAGCAAGTACGCGCCGTCACCGGGTTTGTGAATAATGAAAATGCGGGTCCCGCTGATGTAAGACTAATACCGGTGGATCGTGACGGGTTGCCGGTGCCCGGCGCGGCAGTTTTTCCTGAGTGGGTGCGGATTGACACATTTGGAGCCCAGGAGAGCTCATTAGAACAAGCCGAAGATTAAGTGACAAATAATTAATACTTTGTGATTGCGGGGAGAAAGCATGGCAAGGTTGTTTGGTACTGATGGGGTGCGCGGCGTTGCCAACAGCGAGCTGACGGCAGAACTGGCACTCAATCTTGGCAGGTCGGCTGCCGGAGTCTTTGCAGAGAATTCGTCAGACTCGGCCACTCCTGGAAAGCCTCGGTTTGTCATTGGTAAAGATACGAGAATTTCGGGAGATATGCTGGAGTCAGCTCTGGCGGCCGGACTAATGTCTGCGGGTGTCGATGTGATCAGGATTGGTATTTTGCCAACTCCGGCGGTAGCCTATTTGATACGGCATTTAAACGCCGATGGTGGTGCAATGATTTCAGCTTCCCACAATCCGGTCCCTGACAACGGCATTAAATTCTTCGATGCCGACGGGTTTAAACTGACTGATGCCGTGGAGGATGAGATTGAAGCACGCATAGCGCGGCATGAATTTTCCGTTCCTGTTGGAACAGCGGTCGGCAAAAGCACTGATTTTGGCGATGCCTGGCGGGATTATGCTAATTACCTCAGCAGTATTGTGACGACAGGGTTAGAAGGCATCAAGGTTGTAGTTGATACTGCCTTTGGCGCCTCCTGGCAAGTGGCTCCGGAGGTACTTGCCAGGCTGGGGGCCGAAGTGTATGCGATTAATAATCAGGCTGACGGTGCCTTTATCAACGTCAACTGCGGCTCAACTAATCCGCAGCAATTAGGAGACGAAGTGCTGAATCGAGGCGCATCCGTTGGCGTGGCATATGACGGGGATGCTGATCGGGCTATTCTTGTCGATGAAAACGGAGTAATTGTTAATGGTGATCAAATATTGGCCATTTGTGGACTCGATATGCTGAAGAAAGGTACTCTGCCTGGAAAGACTGTCGCAGCCACTGTCTATAGCAATCTTGGACTAATCGAAGCTTTTCGTAAGCGCGGCGGCGAAGTAGTTGTAACTCCCAATGGTGATCGGTATGTACTGGAGGCCATGCGCCAAAAAGGGCTGGCGCTTGGCGGAGAACAGTCCGGGCATATTATTTTCCTGCAGCATAATACGACCGGTGACGGTGTCCTGGCCTCGCTGAAGGTGCTTGGCATTATGGCCGAAACTGGAATACCGCTGTCGCTGCTTGCCAAACAGATGGAGGCCTACCCTCAGGTTAATCGGGGGGTACGGGTGGCACGCAAGGGCGATTTGGAGTCTTCGCAGGCTATCAGGCAGGTCGTGAAGCATGCTGAGGAGCGGCTGGGCAACCGGGGTCGCATCTTTGTGCGGGCTTCGGGAACAGAGCCGCTGGTGCGGGTAATGGTAGAAGCCCCGGAAGCCGATTTGATTGAGACGCTGGCACAGGAAGTTTGCGCAGTAATTGAAAAAGAATTGGGTTAGGAAAGAAACAGGCTGATCCGATTAATACAGACACGTCCGGTTGAGCTGGGCGTGTTTTTGCATTGGTGCCAAATTATATTGCGAATATTTATTGCAGAAGCACGTAAAAGTGTTATAATAAAAACGAACAAAACCGATTAAAAACGGAATATAATGAAGGGAAATGAGCCATGTTTGCTGTTGAAAGACGCGAGAAAATACAGGAAATGCTTCAGCAGCAAGGACGCGTATCAGTCGCGGAACTTTCGGAAGTTTTCGGGGTATCCGATGATACCATTCGCCTCGACCTGAAGCATCTCGAAGAACATCGCCTGCTAATCAGGACGCATGGCGGCGCTCTGCCAGTCAAGAAGGTCAGTCATTCTACGCCTTATGGACAGCGCCTGAACCTGGAGGCTGAGGAAAAGGTTGCCATTGCGCAGATAGCAGTGCAGCTGGTTCAACCTGGGGATACCATACTCTTGGAGGGATCGACGACGACCCGGCCAATGGCGGACTTTTTGCCTGAAAATGCCGGTCTTACGGTCGTCACCAATTCACCTGGTATTGCCAATGCAGTCATTGTCAGAGAAGGCATCGCAGTAATCCTGCTTGGAGGAAAGCTCGATAAAGATGCCCAGGTGGCGGTTGGCCCCATTGTCATTGAGCAGATTGCCAGAATGCGGGTTGATCGGGCCTTTTTCAGTACCTCGGGATTTCTGTATAACCGGGGCGCGACTTCTGCCAGTATCGAGGATGCCTTTATGAAAAAAGCCTTTGTCGCAGCCGCCAAACAGCGAGTTCTGTTGGTTACCGGTGCCAAATTCGGGCAGGAAGGTCTGATGCTGTCACTGCCCCTCTCTGATATTGATACTGTTGTCTGCGGCTCGGGAGCCACTGACAGTGAGCTGAATTCGCTAATAGAGAATGGGATCAAGGTACTAAAGTCTGAGTGGAATCCAAGTAGCGAGTAGGTGGCGATAGTGGTTTCCAGTGTTATGTTGATTTGGATTTAAGACAGGCTAACGACTGGAGGAAAAGTAATGTGCGGAATAGTAGGTTATGTAGGTAATGCTCAGGCCTATCCCATACTGATCGAAGGATTACGTAGTTTGGAATATCGCGGCTATGATTCCGCCGGAGTCGCTATCCATCAGGGAAACCGATTAGTAATTCATAAACAGGCCGGTCGTCTAAATGAGCTGGCTCAGGCATTGGCGCAAGAAGATGTTTCGGGAACAACCGCAATCGGACATACCCGCTGGGCCACCCATGGGAAGCCCTCCGATCGTAATGCACATCCACACTCGGACTGTACTGGTCAAATCGTGGCAGTGCATAATGGTATCATTGAAAATTATCTGGCCTTAAAAGAATGGCTACAGGAGCAAGGTCATATTTTTAATTCCGAGACAGATACTGAAGTAATTCCGCATTTGATCGAACATTTTTATCATGGGGATCTGTTGGAAGCTATGAGGGATGTCACCCGTAGACTGAAAGGCTCTTATGCACTGGCTGTGTTGCATCGGGATCATCCGGATGAAATTGTGGCTGTGCGCAAAGACAGTCCGCTAGTGGTGGGTCTCGCTGACGGGCAGAACTTCCTGGCTTCCGATATCCCGGCAATTCTGGAGCATACGCGGGCCGTCTATATTCTCAATGACGGTGAATTGGTATTGCTCACTGCGCAAAATGTCAAAGTTTTTGACGAACAGGGCTGCGAAAAGGTGAAAGAAGTTTTCAAGGTGGACTGGGATCCAATCATGGCGCAGAAAAATGGGTATGAAGATTTCATGCTGAAAGAGATTCATGAACAACCATCCGCGATCCGCCGTACACTGGGTGATCACATTACCGCAGACGGGCGGATTAAGTTGGATGAAGTGCGCCTGACTCCGGCGGCAATCAAATCATTGGCCAAAATTAATGTTGTTGCCTGCGGAACAGCGTACCATGCGGGTCTGGTAGGCAAAAGCCTGCTGGAGAAGCTGGTCCGTATTCCTGTCGAGGCAGACTTAGCTTCCGAGTTCAGATATAAAGACCCGGTGATTGGGCCAGACACGCTGACGATTGTGATCAGTCAGTCCGGAGAAACGGCTGATACATTGGCAGCATTGCGCGAATCTCGCAAATTGGGTTCGCGGGTTTTGGCAATTACGAATGTGGTAGGTAGTTCCGTTGCCCGGGAAGCTGATGATGTTATTATGACCTTGGCTGGCCCTGAAATTGCCGTAGCGTCAACCAAAGCCTATATGACCCAGTTAGTGGCGTTGTATATCTTGACCTTGTTTTTGGCTCAGGAACGTGGCACTTTGGCAAAAGAGCGTATTCGGTTTTTGGCTGAGGAGCTGAGGCAGCTACCTGAGACAGTGGAGAAAGCACTGACCACTGAACCACGCATTAAGGAACTTGCCCGGGATTTTCAGCAGTGTGAGGATATTTTCTTTATCGGACGCGGATTGGATTTTGCAGTTTCTTTGGAAGGCGCGCTGAAGCTGAAAGAAATCTCTTACATCCATGCTGAAGCGTATGCGGCAGGGGAACTGAAGCATGGCACGCTGGCGCTAATTGTGAAGGGCGTGCCGGTATTTGCGCTTGCCACGCAACCCGAGCTGTATGAGAAAATGCTGTCCAATATCAAAGAAGTAAAGGCCCGCGAAGCAACGGTAGTGGCAGTTGTGCCTACTGGGGATCACGGTACTGCCAAATCAGTTGACTTTGTGATGCATATACCTAAAACGGATCCTTTGCTGGAACCTGTGCTAGCGGTAGTTCCGTTGCAGCTGTTTGCATACTATGCCGCCAAGACCAGAGGATGCGATGTAGATAAACCGCGTAACCTGGCGAAGAGTGTCACCGTCGAATAACTGGGTGAGTTGGAAAGGTCGTCCTTGTTTGGGGGCGGCCTGTTTTTATTCGGAAGGGACTACCGGAATAACCTCGAATATACAATTTAGCCTTACGTTCTGTTTCTGACACTGTAGAGGGGGATGGAGCAGCTGGAGTTCGCGGAATTTAAACAAAAGGCCAGCCACCTTGTTGGAATTGACTTGGATTCATATAAAAGTCAGCAAATGGATCGCCGCCTGCATTCTTTAATGAGTTTGTGGGAGGTGACTTCTTATGAAGAGTACTATCGGGTCTTGCTGACTAATCCGGTTAGGCTAAAGGAATTTATCGACAGATTGACCATCAATGTGTCCGAGTTTTTTCGAAACTCTGATCGCTTTGATGCTTTAGGTGATACAATAATTCCGGAGCTTCTGACCAAAGATGCTCCATTGCGGATCTGGAGTGCCGGTTGCTCCAACGGCGCAGAACCTTATTCGGTGGCAATTATGCTGCGAGAGATGACCGGTACTCGACCCCATTACATTTTGGGAACGGATATTGATGCCCGGATTTTACATAAGGCCGCTGCAGCTGTTTTTCCTCCCAACGAAGTACGCTCGGTCAAGCCGGCGCTCTTGGAGAAATACTTTGCCTTTGACGGAAAGACGTATGCGCTCAGTCGTGAAGTTACAGCGGATGTGCATTTCAAGGAACATAATCTTCTGAAAGACGATTATGAGAAAAACTTTGATCTGATTATTTGTCGCAATGTGGTGATCTATTTTACGGAGCAGGCGAAGAACGCGATTTACAACAGATTTTGGGACTCTCTGAAACCTAATGGCTATTTATTTGTGGGTGGCACTGAGCCGTTGCTCAATAGCAGGAAGTTCGGCTTTGATACAACAATCACAGGTTTTTATCGCAAAGGTGAGAAAGGCCCAGAGATCGATAGCTATTGGCAGCAAATTGAGCTGCTCAGTAACAGGGGCCGTAAGTGAGGCGCGGCGCAGGAGTGAGTCCGCGCAGGAGTGAAAAATAGTGATTATTGGCACAGGCATTGATGTTTTGGAAATCAGCCGCTTTGCTGAGGCTATTACGCGCCATGGCGAGCGGTTTCTGAACCGCATTTTTACACATGCTGAACTGGAAAACTGCCAGGGCCGCATTGAGCGACTGGCGGTACGTTTTGCTGCTAAGGAGGCCGTCTTGAAAGCAGTTGGAACAGGCTTTTCAGGTGTTACGTGGCATGACATGGAAGTCCTTACTTCCTCTGGCGGTGCGCCGGTTTTACATTTAAGCGGCCATGCTTTGCGGGTGGCGGAGGGGCTAGGGGTAGCACGGACTCACATCAGTTTATCGCATTCTAAAGTAACAGCCGTAGCGGTTGTTATTCTGGAATCCTGAGTGGCGCGGGCCGGGGGTGAAGCAATTGCGGCTGTCAATGGCGCATGAAATGCAGGAAATTGACCGGTTGGCTGAGGCTAATTTTAATCTGCCGGTGAGAATGTTAATGGAAAATGCCGGGGCGGCTGTTGCCGAAGCCGTACAGGTTTTTTGTCACACACAACGCGCACGTGGCTCACGATCACGATACGCACAATCGCTCATGAGAATCTGTCTTTTGGTGGGCGCTGGCAACAATGGCGGCGATGCTTTAGTCGCGGCACGCCATTTGCAAAGTGACGGATTTAAGCCAGTCGTTGTATTATGCGTTAGCAGCGAGAGATTGGCAGCGCTCAAAAGCGCTTGCGCCGAGAATCTGACAGTGCTGCACAAGATGAGTATTCCCGTGTTATTTGCTTCAGACGGGTTTGCCGACACAGCCGCTGAAAAAGCACAGATCCAGCATGAACTGGCGCTTTGTGATGTAATTGTTGACGGATTGCTTGGTACAGGTGTCAAGGGTAAAGTCAGAGATCCGATGGCCTCCGTAATCAGGATGGCAAATAGTGCAGGTAAACCGATCATCGCTATCGACTTGCCATCCGGGATCGACTCAGATACCGGCCAAGTTCTGGGCGTGTGCATCAAAGCCACAGCAACGGTAGCACTGGGGACGTGCAAACCATGCCACTTTCTGCACCCCGGGGCCGAGTTTCGCGGCCAGTTGAGTGTGCATACGATCGGAATTCCCAGACAGCTAATCACGGCGCATGCCTTCGGAAAAGTTTTATCTGGCGCGGTTGCCGGTGCATTTGTGCCGCAGCGCAAACCAGATGCTCATAAAGGAGATCATGGGCGCTTGCTGGTGGTCGGCGGCAGTCCAGGATTGTCAGGCGCAATTTTGCTCTGTGCGCGGGGTGCTCTGCGGGCTGGGGCTGGCCTGGTGACAGCGGTTTATCCGCAGTCGGTGGCGTCCGAATTGGCGGCGCGTCCGCCGGAGGTGATGGCCAAGACGCTGGCGTGTGACGCGCAAGGCTTTTTGGTCCCGACAGCCGCTAATTTGGCGGCGGCGGCAATGCTGTTGGAACGCTGTCAGGTTCTGGTGCTTGGTCCCGGGATCGGCCGAAGCGATGCGGCAGCGAATTTTGTGCATGCGATTATCGAACAGACAGAGGCAGAACGCTCCCCAGAACTCCCGCCAGAACCCCCGCTTCCGCTGGTTGTGGATGCTGATGCGCTTTATGCCCTGAACGGTGCGTTGTGCAAAAATCACCAGCCCGCCAGAATGATACTGACACCGCATCCGGGAGAAATGGCTGCCCTGTGTGGGGTCAGTGTTGGTGAGATCCAAAGCGATCGCATCGGATGGGCGCGGCGCATATCCGGGGAGTGGGGCGTGATAACAGTTCTTAAAGGTGCGGGAACGGTCGTGGCTTGCCCCGACGGCAGGTACTACCTAAACCCAAGTGGTAATTCAGGTATGGCCGTGGGTGGCAGCGGCGATGTATTGGCCGGGGTAATCGGTGGGTTATTGGCGCAAGGTGCTGGTGCGGAAGAAGCAGCGGCGGCTGGCGTTTATTTGCACGGCCTGGCTGGTGATCTATTAGCGCAAGAGCGGCCGCGCGGCTTTATGGCTGGTGAAATAGCTGATACAATTCCTACGGCGCTCAGAAAGGTGGCAACCGAAGAAGATGGCACTGAATTTTGACACACGCTACCGTCCGGTCTGGGCAGAGATCTATTTGGACCGGCTCCGGCATAATCTCAGGGAGGTAAGACGTCTGGTAGGATCGCAGGTGGCGATCTTTGCGGTAGTAAAGGCTGATGCTTACGGGCATGGCGCACTACAGGCAGCGCAGGCTTTTGCTGAGGCGGGCGCGGACTATTTCGCGGTCGCTTTGCCTGAGGAAGGCATCGAATTGCGTCAGGCAGGCTTTAAGAAGCCTATACTAGTGTTCGGGCCTTATTTTCCAAACCAGGCGCAGGCATTTCTGGAATATGATCTGATGCCGACATTGGCCAGCGCAGAAGCCTTGGCGGATCTGGCCTCACATGTCAAAGGTTCCGGCAAAACACTGAAAGTGCACGTGAAAGTTGATACTGGTATGTCGCGGGTGGGAGTTCAGCACAGCCGGTCAGCGGCTGATCTGGTTAAGAAAGCGGCGGACACAGCCGACCTGCAAGTCGCCGGAATGTACACCCATTTTGCCAAAGCTGATGAAACAGACAAGCAATCCGCGTTGCGCCAAATGGAATATTTCTTGAAGACAATTGCCATGGTGGAGCAGGCCGGTATCAAAGTACCGGTCAAGCATATGGCTAACAGCGCCGCCATTATTGATTTGCCACAAAGTTATTTGGACGCGGTGCGCCCCGGAATTATGCTTTATGGTCTTTATCCATCAGAAGAAGTGCATAAGGACAGAGTCGATCTGCGGCCTGCCATGGAACTGAAGGCGCGAGTATCCCATGTCAAGACGGTTGAGGCTGGCACCACAATTAGCTATGGCGGGACTTACGCACCTAAGGTGGCTTCCACGATCGCCACCATCCCGGTCGGTTATGCCGATGGCTATAGTCGGATTCTCAATGGCAAAGGCGCCGAGATCATCATCAGGGGACATCGTTATCCGGTGGCGGGCAGAATCTGTATGGATCAGTTTATGGCCGATGCAGGCAGCGATGAGGTTGCTGTTGGTGATGAAGCCGTACTCTTCGGCCGGCAGGGGGAAGCGTTCGTCTCTGCTGATGAGGTAGCGTCCAGGCTAGGGACGATCAACTATGAAGTAACCTGCATGGTATCGCGCAGGGTACCGCGGGTATATCGGGAGGAGCAATAATGGATTTTGATTTATTGATCATTGGCGCGGGTCCAGGCGGCTATGTAGCGGCGATTCGCGCGGCACAACTGGGGCTGAAAACTGCCATTGTAGAAAAAGAGAATCTTGGCGGAACCTGCCTGAATGTCGGATGTATTCCGACCAAAGCTTTAGTAGCAGGCTCGGATTTGCTGGCAGCGACACGTAATGCTGGTAAACTGGGAATCAGCATTCCCGAAGCAACGGCCGATTTTGGCGGCATGATGGCGCATAAGAATTCAGTGGTCGAGATGATGCGCAAAGGGATAAAGGGACTCTTGCAAAAGAACAAGGTCACGATGCTGGAGGGCACCGCTTCATTTGTTGGTCCCAACGAGATAGTTGTGCGAGGTGCGGGTGCGGAAGCGGGTGCCGGAACGGGCGCAGAGGCGCACTATACGGCCGCAAAGATCATGATTGCCACCGGTTCTGCTCCGGTTGTGCCCCCGTCATTCGGTTTCGATGGCCGCATCGTGATCACTAGCGATCAGGCGCTGGCGCTTCCCGAATTGCCACAGTCAATCGCGATCATCGGCGGTGGCGTGGTCGGATGCGAATTTGCCGGGATTTTGGGAGAACTGGGCTGTGAAGTGACGATTATCGAAATGATGCCGTCCCTGCTGCCCGGCATGGATGCCGAAATCAGTAAACAGCTGACATCCTATTTTAAGCGCCGTGGCATTAAAATGCATTTTGGCATTGGCGTTGCCCGTATTGAGAAAGAAGACAACAGCGCGACGGTCATTTTATCGGATGAAGCTGCCACCGCGGTTCAGGCGGATCGCGTTTTGGTGTCCGTCGGCCGGCGTCCGAATATCGCCGGGCTGGATCTTGAAAAGGCAGGGGTGGCGCTTAATGGGCGCGGCCGCATTGTCGTTGATGATCAGATGCGCACCAACGTACCACATATCTACGCCATTGGCGATGTGAATGATTTCCCGCTGGATTTGGCTCACGTAGCTTCCGCCCAAGGCCTGGCGGCGGTGGCGGGTAAGGCCTTCCACGGAGAAGTGGTACCTTCGTGTGTCTTTACCAGACCGGAAATCGCCGTGGTTGGTTTGTCAGAAGAAGCTGCGGCAGCTAAGGAGTTTAAAATCAAGACGGGCAAATTCCTATTCCGGGTGCTGGGGAAAGCACAGGCCATGGCTGAAATCGACGGCTTTGTCAAGATTATCGCTGATGCTGAAAGTGAACGTGTGTTGGGAGTACACATTATTGGACCGCACGCCTCCGATTTGATTGGCGAAGCGACCTTGGCAGTGAAGTGGGGTCTGACTCTGGAGCAATTAAGTGAGACGATTCACGCACATCCCACTTTGCCGGAAGCTATTATGGAAGCTGCCGAAACTGCCATGGGACAGGCCATTCACGGATAAGATCGTGGCCGGCAAGTTTCAGGTTTGCGGATTTTATTGAAGTAATAGATTGAGGCGATTTGATTGAAGCCGACTAGAGAAGCAGTTTTGCCGGTTTCGTATACGATCAACGACACACCAGACGCGGCATTTCTGGAAAAGTGCAGCATTGCCGGCACGGTTGTTTTCGCAGATCAAAAAGAGCTGTTTGCGATCATTGATCAGATCAGGGCGGGCGAGTCAGCTGAAGAATGTGCCCGGCGCGCCGCCTGCGAACAGGGTGGGCTGCAGCCGGCGGCCATCCACTCAATGCAAATGCTATTCGGTTTTAGCAGAAAATCTGCAGGTGAGAACGCAGCTGAGAATACGGATGGGGACGCCGAAGGGGCGATTTGCGGCGTTTATTTCTCGGCGCTGGCCGATCTGAATGATTTGGAGGCGGGCGCTGCGACGGTGGCGACAGCGGCGGCTGCCACGGCACCTGCGCCTGAGGTAGGCAGTCGCAAGGATGCGCATCTTGCACTTTCGCAGAACGACTTTGCCGCCTTTTTGAGCCGCACCGCTTCGGAGCGAGCCTTCCGCATTCCGCGTTGGAATAAAGCGTTTTCGCCTTCAGTTCATGGGAGCGCTGTTACCAGACGTGTTCTGCAGCGCGAACAGCTGCATACTGTTTGCAGCAGCGCCGTCTGTCCGAACCGGGGAGAGTGTCATGCACATGGCACGGCTACCTTCTTGATCTTGGGTAATAGTTGTACGCGGAACTGCCGTTTTTGCGCAATTGATCATGGCCGTCCGGAGCCTCCGGACCCATCCGAACCGCAAAGACTAGCCCAAGCTGCTCGCGACCTGGGGTTGCGTCACATCGTGATCACCTCGGTTACCCGCGACGATTTGTCTGACGGAGGCGCCAGCCATTTTGCCGCTTGTATTCATGAAGTCAGGCGGGTTTTACCACTGGCTACGATTGAAGTGTTACCTTCGGATCTGGGCGGTAACATGGCTGCTCTGGCAGTCATTCTGAAGGCCGGGCCGGATGTTTTTAATCATAACATCGAAACCGTCCCGCGCCTTTACAAAACCGTCCAACCTAGTGCCAATTATCGCAGGTCTCTGGATGTTTTGCACTACGCCCGCGAACACGGGCAAGGGTGCCATGTCAAATCTGGCATGATGGTGGGTCTAGGTGAAACGCCCAGCGAAGTCCGGCAGGCACTGGCCGACCTCAAAGAAGCCGGTTGCGATATGGTGACCATCGGCCAATACTTACGTCCGACTTTGGAACATTTGCCGGTAGCAGAATTCGTGTCGCCGGGGCGCTTTGAATATTATGAGAAGATCGGCCGCGAACTGGGATTGGCATCGGTTTTTGCCGGTCCTTTGGTGCGCAGCTCTTACCGTGCGGCGGAAGCGGTCATGGCCGCTGCCGGGAAGTGAAACGCTGATACAGTTGTTTTCATAATAGCCTCCTGTCCTGAATAGACAATTACAGAGAAGATTGTCTGAGGACAGGAGGTTATTTTATGCGGCGCTTGACGGTGTTGCTGATGGCGTTGGTATTGGTGACGCTATGTACTGCCGTTGCTGTATCTGCGGCTGACGGCCAGGCTAGAGTGTATTTCGAAATGGAGGATCCCAGCGGGGACGATTATGGCCCGGGTACTTATCTCTACCCCCAAAATGAATCCTTTTCTCCATATAGCGGGCTGTTCGACCTGATCCGCTTTAAGGTCTGGAGTGATCTTGAGCAAAACGACGAGATCATTTTTGATTTGACTTTTGGAGCGATGAGCAATCCCTGGGCAGCTCCGGAAGGATTCATTCATCAGGTAATCAACATTTATGTCGATACGACACCGGGTGGAGGTCGTCTGGAGACCTTCAAACCGGGAGCGCTGGTGCGTTTTCCGGCAGATCAGGGCTGGGAAGTTTACGTGCGGGGCGTTGGATGGCAGGGCAGCGCCTGCTATTATCTTGACACAACCGGGGCAGTTTCAGGAATTCCGGTGTACGCTGCGCTACTGGGTGACGGGCATACTGTCAGATTGCGCGTCTCACGGCAGCTGATTGGCGAGCCCCAAAAGACTTGGGGTTACTATGTCTTAATCGGTTCCTATGATGGGTTTGGGCCGGACAATTTCCGCACGGTGGGTAATTCAGTCGGTGAGTGGCATTTTGGGGGTGGCACGGATCAATCCCTCAATCCCAATGTAATCGACATGCTTGCCCAGCGTGGCGGACCGATGCGCCAGGAAAAACAGCTTTCCGGATATAGCGTTGAAGAAGGCACTGTTACGGTGATTTATCCCATGCGCGAAGGTTCCGGCAGCTTTTTTCCAGTGATCGGCTGGATCGCAGGCTTTTTAATAGTAGCGGCTGGTCTGGGCATTCTGGCCGGCCGCTTTGGTCTAATCCGCCGCCTGCCAGTGATCTTCAAGTGGAAAGTGCTCCCCAACTCAGTCAGAAAGAACGCCTAAGCGAAAAACGATCCGATGGATGGTCCTCAATCGAGGGTCCGCCCCCAATGAATCGGAAACACCCCCGCAAGCATAGAACCATCGCCAATTGGGAATTGCTAAAGCAGATGGTTTGTGCGGGGGTGTTTTTGCTTTGAAAATCCTCATGATCAGTTGGGAGTTTCCACCGCGGTCGGTTGGCGGGATCGCCAGGCATGTGCAGGATTTATCGGAGGCGCTAGTGCGCGGCGGGCATGATGTGACCGTCATAACCGCAGACGCACCGGAAAGCCCGGAATTTGAAAACGTCCACGGGGTGAAGGTGTGGCGCAACTATGCTGGAACTCCCCAGGCCAGGGACTTCCTGACCTGGGTCATGCAGCTCAATTTCGCAATGCTGCAACGCGCCTATCAGCTTCGGGAGAGCGGAGAAAGGTACGACGTCATTCATGTGCACGATTGGCTGGGCGCATATACTGGCAAAGTTCTGAAGCATGCCTGGCGGCAGCCTTTAGTCTCCACAATCCATGCTACCGAATGGGGACGCAACAATGGATTGCATAATGATCTGCAGCGGTATATCAGCGATGTCGAGTGGTGGCTGGCCTACGAATCCTGGCAGGTCATCTGCTGCAGCCAATACATGCGCTCCGAATTAATGGAAGTTTTCCAAATTCCCGGCGACAAGATTAGCATCATCCCGAACGGGGTTTATCCGGAAGCCTTTCAAAATGGTCCAGCCGCGGAAGAAGTGCGCTGGCGTTTTGCTGCGCCGGATGAGAAGGTCATTTTTCATGTCGGCAGGCTGGTGCGCGAAAAAGGCCTGGATGTATTAATTGACGCACTGCCTTATGTGCTTAGTCAGCGCTCCAACACGAAGTTGATTATTGCCGGTAAAGGTCCGCATGCGGAATCGCTGGCCAAGCATGCGCGGGCGGCCGGCATCGAGAACCGCATTTATTTCACAGGTTATATCGATGACGCCACCCGCAACGGCTTATATCGCCTCGCTGATATGGCGGTTTTCCCCAGCCTTTACGAACCGTTTGGCATTGTTGCTTTGGAAGGTATGGCGGCTGGGACGCCAGTCATCGTCAGCGATTGCGGCGGTATTAGTGAAGTAGTTCAACACCGTGTCAACGGGTTTAAGTTTGCCACCGGGGATCCCAAATCTTTGGCGACACAAATACTTTATGTACTGGACCACCCAGCGGAAATGGAGCAGATCAGAATGAACGCTCAGCAGACTGTGATGACGGAATATGACTGGGATAATATTGCTGAAACAACCTTGCAGACTTACGGCCTGATCATTGATGAGGCTGCAGAAAGCCATTGGAGCCAAAAAAGCATTCTTGACGAGGAGGATTATCTGCCTTATGAGGGACATGGGTTTATTACCTCGCACCTGCGCTACGGAGAAGTCGGTCCGTATTGGGAAACGGGCAGCGAGGAACTCCCAGGAGTACTGCAGCAGAGGGGGCCAAATGCTCAATGAAGGCTGTGATTATGGCCGGAGGCAAAGGTACGCGCCTCCGGCCATTAACATGCTGTCTGCCAAAACCAATGGTGCCGATTGCCAACCAGCCAATGATGACGCACATCATTAAACTAGTCAAGCAACACGGATTCACCAATGTAACGGCGACGCTTTTTTATTTGCCCGACGCCATTCGCAACTACTTCGGAGACGGGCGCGACTTTGGACTGGAGCTGAACTATGCGATCGAGGACGTTCCACTCGGTACGGCCGGTAGCGTCAAAAACGCTTGCGGCGCAGCGCTTAAAGATACGCTCCTCGTAATCAGCGGCGATACCCTGACCGACATTAACCTTGCAGAAGCACTGGAATTCCATCGAAGCAAAGGATCTGCCGCGACGCTGGTCCTGACAAAAGTGCGTTCGCCTCTGGAGTACGGATTGGTGATCACCGACACGGGTGGCAGAATCCGCCGCTTCCTGGAAAAACCGGGCTGGGGAGAAGTGTTTAGCGATTGCGTCAATACCGGCATCTATATCTTAGAGCCCGAGGTGCTTAAGGAGATCCCCGATGGGCAGGTTTTTGACTTTTCCAAGAATCTGTTCCCGGCACTGCTGAAGAAAAAAGCACCGCTCTACGGATTTTTGGCCAAAGGCTATTGGTCCGATATTGGCAACCTTGATCAATATCGTGAGGCGCAGATCGATATTTTAAGAGGAAACATTCAGGTGGCCGGTACTCAGGCGGCACCATATCAGCCGGGCGTATGGGTGGGTGAAGGTAGCGAAATCAGCGCGGATGCCATCCTGGCAGGACCGGCGTTAATCGGTTCGGGATGCATTGTCAGCGCAGGGGCATTCGTGGGTGAATTCAGCATGATCGGCGACGACGTCCGGATCGAGTCAGGCTCTTCCATCAAACGTTCTGTGATTTGGTCAGGCAGCCGGATTGGCGCAGGCAGCGAATTGCGCGGGGTTGTGGCAACCTCCCGAACAACCATCGGGCCACAGGTGGCAGCGTTTGAAGGTGCCGTAATCGGGGAACGCTCCTATGTTGGGGAAAGGGCAATCATTCGTCCAGGGGTTAAGATCTGGCCTGACAAGCAGATCGAAGCAGGGGCCATCATCAATGACAGCGTCATTTGGAGTGCGGGTACTGGCAAATCATTGTTCGGCCGGCTGGGTATCAGCGGCACCGCCAATATGGCCATATCTCCGGAATTCGGGGCCAAAGTGGCGGCGGCGTATGCTTCGCTGCTGCCACGCAGTTCTTCAGCAGTAGTAAGTGCAGACGGTTATCGTGTCTCCCGCATGCTGAAGAGGGCGGTAATGGCGGGCTTTCTATCGGCTGGCATCAATGTTTACGATCTGGGCAGCCTGACCACGCCGGTGGCCCGCTATGCCATTCGGGCATTGAATGCGGCGGCCGGGCTTCAAATTAGACTTTCTCCTTATTATCATGATCAGGTGTTGCTGGAGTTCTTAGATCAGGAAGGACTCAACATCAACCGCGCTACCGAAAGATCTGTGGAAAACGCCTATTTTTGCGAAGATTTCCCGCGTGCCGCTGTCGAGGATATTGGAGAAGTCGTTTTTGTGCCACGGCTGATCGAAGGCTATATGGACGGTTTGTTGCGCAGCACCGCAGTTGATCAAATTGCGGCACGCGGTTATAAAATCGTCGTTACCTATGATGCTGGTCATTTATCGATGCTGTTACCGGGGCTATTCGCCCGCCTGAATTGTGAGATTGTTACCATTCCCCATCGCGAACATGGACCGCGGCCGAAGTCTTTGGATCAAATCCTGGCGGCGCTGGATGATTTGGCAGGTCTGGTGCGTTCCCATGGGGCTGATCTCGGCATTGTGGTCGATAATAATGCCGAACGACTCATCCTAATCGACGAACAGGGCCGTCTGGTGCAGGATGAACAGATGCTGGCCCTGGTGTCACTAATCATCTTGAAACAGGGTAATCCGCAAGCCTTGCCGATCCCTGTAACCGCATCACGCGTCATTGATCAAATGGCTGACGAATACCACCGATCAGTCATCCGCACGCAGACCAGCCCGCGGTCACAAATGGAACGACTGGCGGAGCAGAAGATTTTCGATGATTCAGGCGGTTCAGGCGGGCCGAGTTTTCAGCCCACATTTGACGCCCTAATCTCGCTGGCCAAAATACTGGAAGTAATGACGCGCGATAGCCTTACTTTGGGACAGTTGGTTGACATGATTCCGCCGATCCATATGTCCAAGCAGACGGCTGATTGCCCCTGGCAGTCTAAGGGGCTGGTAATGCGATCCCTAATCGAAGAACATAGCAATGACGCCGTGGAAATGATTGATGGTCTCAAGGTTTTCCATGACAACGACTGGGTATTGGTATTGCCTGATTCGGACCAGCCTGTGTTCCAGGTTTACAGTGAAGCTTCCTCAAAGGAAGAAGCCGATGCACTGGCAGAATTGTATCTCGGGCGCATTGAGAGGCTACAGACCCAATTAAGCTGAAGCCATGTAAGTTGATGTTGATACGGCGATCATATCCGGTCATATCTGGCAGGCCGCGGAATATACTCTTAGCAAAAACGAAGTTGGTGCATAATGGCAGATAGATGTAGAGGCAGATGCTTACGCACGTTTGCAATGATCTTGATTACGGTGGTGGTTGCTGCTCTGCTGGGGCCATGGCCGCGTGTGAACGCCGCTGGCGCGGGTAGTGTGGCTGCGGGCAGTGCTGGCAGCAATGCTGAGGTCGGCGGCACCGCCACCGCCACAGCCACATTTACGCAGTCCTTTCGCAAAGGTCTGCAGCAGTCCAAGCAGTCAGAGCATGCGGCGGCAGCCATGTTGTTTGGACAAGCTGAGCAGGTTGCAGTGACGATTGACGAAAAAGCGCAGGCCGCCTACTTTCAGGGAAGCGCATTCTTTGAGGCCAAAGATTACCAGCGCGCGGAGCAATGCTTTCAGAGAGTAGCTGCTTATGGTCAGGCGCAGGAGGCGGGACTGGCGCGCAATACTACCTTAGCAAAGTATGTGAGCCTCGCGGAAATCGCCGCGCGGGACTGCGCGGCCTGCGTCAATCCGCTGGCCGACTTTCCTACAGGTATGTATTTATGGATCAAAAGCAACATGGGGCCAGCGACGCTGGCCAGCGTCGACTCCTACCTTAATGCGTGGGACAATATTAAAATCTATCTCTACATAATTGTCTTGCTGATTGTACTTTTGCGGGTTTTCATCAAGATCTGGCGCCGCAAAACAAAAAGAGCCAGAACAGGATGAACTTGTTATTTGACCAAACTCTGGCGTTACGATAAGATTACTAGAGAAGGATATTTGGTCGATTAAAGTTTTTTTGCTCGGAGAGGTGGTTAGAAATGGACACATTACTAAATAGCGGCATATTTAACTGGGTGGTTCTACCTGCACTGATATTTCTGGCGAGGGTCGTAGACGTTTCCCTCGGTACCATCCGCATTATTCTGGTTTCAAAAGGCCAAAGATTTCTAGCACCGCTGCTGGGTTTCTTCGAAGCCATGATTTGGCTGGTCGCCATCGGACAAGTCATGCAGAACTTGAGCAATGCGCTCTGCTATCTGGCGTATGGGGCCGGCTTCGCAATCGGCAATTATGTCGGCATTGTTTTGGAAGAAAGGCTGGCGATGGGTCATTCTGTAATACGCATCGTGACAGCGAAAGAAACAACGCCGCTAGTCGATAAGCTGGTTGAGGCACAGTATGGGGTTACCAGTGTAGAAGCAAAAGGCGCTACCGGTGACGTCATGCTCATCTATACCATTATTAAGCGTAAGGATTTGCCGGAAGTGGTGCGTATTATCAATGAGTTTGACAAGAAAGCCTTTTATTCAATCGAGGACGCCCGGACAGCCAAAGAAGGCGTCTTTCCGAAACACACTCATTCCCATCGGCCGCCTTGGGTGAAGCCTTTTGTTGGGCGCATCGTCAAATAGCTAAGCGGGGCTGCTATTTTGCTAAATAGGTGTGTGTAATTTCGTTTTGCAGACGTTGATGGGCGAGTCCTACGTAGGACTCGTCTATGTCTATACCGACCCAGCGGCGACCAAGGAGTTTGGCTGCCAGACAGGTCGTGCCGCTCCCCATAAAAGGATCGAGCACAATATCATCTATGAAAGTAAGCAGATTAATCAGGCGCGTTGGCAGTTCCAGAGGAAATGGAGCTGGATGGCCTGTTTTTTTTGCAGAAGCAGTCGGGAACTCCCAAATGCTTTTGGTCATTTGCACAAACTGGGATCCCTCCAAGTCACTCTCCCCGCGATGGATGGTTTGGAAGGATTCCTTGCAAAACAGCAAGATGTATTCATGGACGTCGCGTAATGTGGGGTTGGTCGGGCGGCACCAGCTGCCCCAAGCGGTTGACACACCTACGCTGACCGATTTGTTCCAGATGATCTCGCCACGCATCAGAAAATCCAAGGCCAATAGTTGTTGCGTGATGTACGATTGCAGTGGGATATAGGGTTGGCGGTCGACACCGGCAACGTTGATACATAACCGCCCGCCACGAACAAGTATACGGCGGCATTCCTTCCAGACGCCCTCCAGCATGCCCAGGTACTCAGGCAATGGTAGCGCATCTCCATGGCGGCTGTACTTCTTGCCGACATTGTACGGCGGACTGGTGACGATTAGATGGATTGATTCGTCAGGGATCATGTCCATGGCGCGGCTGTCGGTGCAATAGAGCTTGTTCCAGAATGTGGCGGTATTGTCAAACTGCATGGTATCTTTCAAAATTAAACGGACCCTCCTGGATTATGATCCAAAAGGATTAAACCTCAAAATGCGCCTAATTCCTTTTTACAGGTGACTGCTTTTTGGGGTTGGTTGGCACTGCGCCACGGCGAATGGTAAATTGTGTAGTCAATGTCCGGGAAGAGATTGTCTTTATATTCAATGTCACTGAGCCAGCCATCATCAATATGCCCCGCTTTGATACTTTCATAAATGCAGGTAAAGCGGTGCAGATGATCCTTAGTCCGGCGAATGGCGTAAGCAGTCATAGTGCCCGTTTTCATAATAAACGCCCAGTCACTGGATTGTGCCAGCAGTAGTTCCCGGGCAGCCTGATTCAGCGCCCGGCGCAGTTGGCCGTCCGCCCCTGGATGGTCGTTAGCCAGTTCCGTCATGCGCGCGGCTGCCTGGTGCAGATGTCGGTAGATCCAATCGTTGCTGCCTTCCAACCATACTTCGTGAAAGCCTTTATAGCCCCAGCTTGATTCGGACGGCACTGCCACCTGATTTTTGGGGTAGAGCTTGAGATAATCACCTGGTGTGATAAGCTTAATATTCTTCTGATCATAGGCGGTTTTGCGGATCAGGTAATTGAGCCAATCCGGGCCTTCAAACCACCAGTGGCCGAATAACTCGGCATCGTAAGGGCTGACGACAATTGGCTTACGGTCCAGGAATTCCGCCAGGTAGCCGACTTGCTGCTCGCGGTTGAACATAAAGTTGCCGGCATGCACCGCCGCCTTTTCCAGCGCAGTCCATGGCACATAAGGCTCCTTGTTACTTGTAGCACCGGTGATCCGATAATACTTAATCCCGGTATTGACGCGGATGCCATCATCATGCAGGAACGGGCGGATATAATCGTACTCCAGGTCATAACCGATATCCCGATAGAATTCGCGGTAAACCGGATCGCCAGGATACCCTTCCGAGGCACTCCAGACCTGTTTGGAAGATTCCATGTCCCGGGCAAAAACGGCTGTCCCCGACGGACAGTAGAGCGGAGCAAACACCCCGTATTTCGGCCTGGGAACCGCGTGCATGATCCCATGAGAATCGGTGAAAAAGTAACGGATCCCATACTCCTTCAAGATCTCATCCAGTCCGGGGAAATAGCCGCACTCCGGCAGCCAAATTCCCTTAGGATTAAAGCCCATCAAATTGCGGAAGGTCTGAACTCCGACGCCCACTTGTGCCCGCAAAGCTTCACGATTCAGACGCATCATCGGCAAGTAACCGTGCGTGGCTGCGCAAGTAATTAATTCTACACGTCCGGCATCAAAGAACTTTTTAAAGGCCCGCAGCAGGCAGGCACCGTATTTTTCAAAGACGATGTACCGGACCTCGCGGAAAAGGCTTAGGTACATCAAGGCCAGTTCATGAAAGGCTGGGACCCACCTGGTGCGCTCGACTTCCCGCTCGGCCAAAGTAATCAGATTATCGAGATGCCGTCCATAACGTTCGATGAGTAAAGGATCGTTCAGCATGGACATTAATGGCGGACTGAGGCTGATTGTAATACGGAATGGTACTCCGTCGTCAATCAGGCGGTCAAAGACCTTAATCAGAGGGACATAGGTCTCAGTGATGGCCTCAAAAAACCAATCTTCTTCTAAGAAACGCGGACGCTCAGGATGCCTCACATAAGGAAGATGAGCGTGCAGCACGAGTGCCAGATATCCTTTTTCCATGATCAGCAGCCTCCCATTAGCTCGAGCCCGATCAGCGTCTTCCGGTAGTCTGTTTAGTAATGATTGGTGTGATGTTAATTGAGTCAGTTCCCCCTGGTGCTACTGCTGTGACAGGCAATTCATGCACTCCATCAGGAAGTGCCACGCGCAGCGCAAAAGTTCCGTCTTCTTGCAGCGTAATTGTCTGCCCTTGAATCCGCAGGCGCGCGCCTGGCTGGGTTGCCCCATAGACGATTAATTCCGTGTTTAAAACCAACCAGAAGCGCCGTTCGGCGGTCTGTTCTTCTTGCTGCTGTTTGTGGAACATGGGACTTGAAATGCTGCTGATTGCTCCCGAACCGGCAAATGAAGCGCGCTCGAGTCTCTTTTGGTAACCCTCCAATAAGGCCTCGGAAGCGCCGCCGGGGAGGCCGGCCAGGCGGTAAAGACGCTGAAAATGCTCGTCAACAACCATCCATTCATCGTCGACGATATCTGAGACGGAATCAGCTGGCGTGGTAATCCGATTAGAACGCGCAATCAGATGATAGCGACCAGAACCCGTGACAACGCCGAGTTCGACATAGAAGCAGTGACCAGGTTCGCCGGCATAAATATACCAACTGGCTGAAGCGGGGCTGACGGGGACATCAAAAGAGCTGACAGGGCAGGGCGCACCGTATACGCCAGCAGCGCCTGTGTCACTGTCGGTGCCAGACAGGTCATAGACGCGCAGCACCAGAGGCAGCTGTTCCCAAGAACCGTATTCGCGAATCAGGTCTTCCCGGACAGTGTTTTCAATTTCCCAATATGCATAAAGCCAGTAAGGGTCCCTAACCAGCAAGACAACCTTTGTCTCATTGTAGGGTCCGGGTAATGGTGGATCTTCCTGCCGCAACCTGCTCTGCCGCAAAAGGCTGAACTCATCAAGGCCCTTTTTGATAAGGGTTTCTGAAGAAGCATCTTCGGTCGGGATATATTTCCGGCGCGCTTTGTGAGCGCCGATTTTCGGTTTCAGCTGTTGCCGGGTCATTCTGACCCTCCTTTATCAGAAAGTAAGGAGAAATAAGGACTCTTAATAATGTCACCACCGGAGCCGGAAGCTATTCAATAACTTGGTGGGCGAGAGGGCAAGATAGGTTAAGATTGGATTGGTGGAAGGGGGCATGGGGCGACGCTGGAAGTAATTGCGGATTATCATACCCATACCATCTTCAGTCATGGCCAAGGGACTGTGCGCCTGAATGCGCAGGCCGCGGCCCGATCAGGTCTACGCCAGCTTGGCATTGCCGATCATGGGCCAGCCATGCGTTGGGGTCTCGGCGTTGAGAGTCTGGAGACATTCGAGACCATCCGGCGCGACATTCGCGATATTAACGAAGTCAGCGGCACTTATCGCGGTTTATCCGTTCTACTGGGCTGTGAAGCCAATATTATTGATTTCGAGGGCAATCTAGACATTCCGCCCTGGCTACAGAATGATCTTGATGTAGTATTAGCAGGTTTTCACGTTCAGATACGGCCGCGTTCTCTTACGCAGGGGATGCGCTATCTGGTTGACCGCGCACTTTCCGGTATGAGCAGCTATGTTGCGAAGCGCGAACGCATCCGCAATACAGACGTCGTAACCGCAGCACTAATCAACAATAAAATCGATATTCTTACACATCCGGGATTGCGCATCAACATTGATACGGCGGAACTGGCCAAAGTCAGCGTGCAGACTGGCACACTGCTGGAAATTAATTGTCATCACGATGATGCGATGTTGGCTTTTGTGAAGGTGGCTGCTCGGTGTGGCGCACGGTTTGTGATCAGTAGTGATGCCCATAACCCTGATCAGATTGGTCAATATGAGCGTGGCCTGGAAGTCGCCAGGAAAGCCGGGCTTTGTAGCGAGCAAATCGTGAACGTGATCGCCAAAGGAGAAGACCCCGAACCCAAACTTGCCAGGTTCCGACCAAGCACGCACTTGACAGGTTCCGCCAAAAAACGTAGTGATATGTCAAAGGACTTACATGAATATAAGTAGAATTGAGCAGTATTCTGATCCGGTGAGGAAGTGTCAGACATGCAAGATAATCGCTTCATCATAATTACCGGGTTATCCGGCGCCGGTAAGACCCTGGCCATGAAAACGCTGGAGGATATCGGGTATTTTTGCGTTGATAATTTGCCGCCGGTGCTGATTCCCAAATTTGCTGAGCTCTGTCAGCAGACAGCGGGGAGGGTTAACAAACTTGCCATAGTGGTCGATTTGCGCGGTGGCGACTTTTTTGATGATATCAGTGATGCATTGGCCGCCCTGGACGCCTCTGATCACAAATATGAAATTCTATTTCTGGATGCCAGTGATGAGGTGTTGATCAGAAGATATAAGGAGTCGCGGCGCCGTCATCCGGTTTCGCCGGGCGGCGGTTTGCTGGAGAGCATTCAGAATGAGCGTGTCAAGTTGCAGGAACTCAAATCGCGGGCCACTTATCTTATTGACACTACCACGCTGGATAGCAAAAAGCTGCGCGAGCGTATCTTGAGAAATATTGCCGGGACAACGACGAAAGAGCGGCTGCAGGTTACTGTCATTTCCTTCGGGTTCAAGTTCGGTTTGCCAATGGATGTTGACTTGGTGTTTGATGTCCGTTTCTTGCCAAATCCATATTATGTGGAGAGTTTGCGCGCTTTGAATGGCACGGACGAAGCCGTTGCCCAATATGTGTTAGGTGAGCCTCACACGAAAGGATTCCTGGAGAAAGTAACCGCACTGCTTAATTATTCATTACCGCTTTATAGCGCAGAGGGTAAGAGTAACCTGATCATCGGCATAGGATGTACCGGAGGACGCCATCGGTCAGTGGCGATTGCTGAGAAGCTCGGGGATTACCTCCACCACAAAGGCTATCCGGCGCATGTGGAGCATCGTGACATCAGGCAATGACGCCTGCCATCCGGCAATAACGGCTGCCGGAATATCTGGCTAAAGTTCGCAGTACTATTATATGAATGATATTAGACAAGTTTTTTATTACTGTTAAGCAGATGGCATCGGTACTGGGTACTGATTGGCCGATTGGGGGTGGTGCGGCTGAAAGCCCCTTTTGCAAATAAATTTCGCCTAATCAGGCTTAAGTGTTTTTTAATCGCCCTTTCGGTCTTAACGGCGCTAATTGTCATTGGTTTGGCTTTATTCCAGTTTATTCCGGAACGCTGGAATGCCGGGGGACGCTTGGCGGCAGCTGTTGCACTGCTTTTTGGCCTGTTTGGCATATTTATTGGTGTAGTCTTGTCGATTATGGCGCTTAGAATTGCCAAAACACGCCACTTGGGAGATTTATTATCCAGTGCTTATGAAAAACGGGTACTCAATAAAGGGCCAAAGATTGTGGTTATTGGCGGGGGAACTGGCTTAGCAACGCTTTTGCGCGGCTTGAAGAAGTACACCAGCCATTTGACCGCTGTAGTCGCTGTCACTGATGATGGTGGCAGTTCGGGAAGACTACGCAACGAGTTTGGCATTCTGCCGCCGGGTGATATCCGCAACTGTCTGACGGCATTAGCGGATCGCGAACCGCTAATGGAGCAATTGTTTCAATACCGATTCGGTAAAGGATCCGGATTGGCCGGTCATAATTTCGGAAACCTCTTCATCACTGCCATGACTGATATTACTGGCGATTTTGAGCTGGCGATCAAGCAATCTAGTCGCGTATTAGCTATTCGGGGGCAAGTACTTCCTTCCACACTTGATAAGGTGGTGCTTGCGGCTGAGCTGGAAGACGACAGCATCATCGGCGGAGAGTCATTAATTGGGAAAGCTAATCGGCGCATTAAGCGTGTCTACCTGGTTCCTGCTAATCCCAGTCCGCCCCAGGAGGTTGTGGAGGCGATTGGGTCGGCGGATGCAATTATCATGGGTCCGGGAAGCCTGTTCACCAGTGTGCTTCCCAACCTGTTGGTTCCGGATGTGCTCAAGGCGGTGCGCAATTCAAATGCCTTGCGGATATACGTAATGAATATTATGACGCAGGCGGGGGAGACGCGTCATTTCACCGCTTCTGATCATGTTAAGACCATCCATAATCACTGCGGACCAGGTTTGATTGATACCGTAATAGTTAATACAGAGGAAATAGCGGGCGCGATCCGAGAACGCTATTTGGGCGAAGGATCTGTTCCGGTGTTTCTCGACCGGGAAGCGCTGGCCAAAGAAGAAGTTAAAATCATCACAGGCAATTACCTGAGCAAATCTAATTTTGCGCGCCATGATTCTGAGGTTTTGGCAGAGATGTTGATGAATCTGATCGATGTTGATCGCATTAAAAACAAGCGCGGTCCGCTGCGGTGCGGTTTGCTGCGGTGCGGTCCACTGCGAAAATTGCTCAAGAGACGAGATTGAGCAGGATTGAGCGAGATTGATCAAAAGGTGATCAAGCAAAGATTGATCAAATGGATCGCAATCCGGCGACAAAGATGCTATAATATAAAATTGATGATATGATATTAAGTTACATAGATCCTTCAGGGCAGGGTAAGGCTGAACAGCCGATTCCCGACCGGCGGTAATGCGCATGGCCATAGTAATATGCCTGCGTTAGTCCGCGAGCCTTATGGCCGACCCGGTGCGATTCCGGGACCGACGGTACAGTCCGGATGAAAGAAGGAAAAACAGCTTGGCTGTTTTACTTGCCCTGAGCCTTTTGGTTTGGGGTTTTTATTTTGTCAGAAAGGGAGGGATCCAGTGTGCGGACGAAGGGAACCTCTATGGAACAGCATGGGTCGCACGGAGCGCCCTGGCCGCAGGGGGCGCAGCAGGCGCAAGCGGCGCAGGGGTCTCAAACGGCGGTGTTTTGCCAGGGTGTGACCGTTTCATTTACCGGAGTGCATAATGAATTACAGAATATTGACCTGACAATCCATCCTGGCGAAAGCGTGGCGCTGGTTGGCCCGAGTGGGTGCGGTAAATCAACTTTGCTGAGGGTAATCGCCGGACTGCTGGAACCGGATGCCGGAACGGCCGAGGTTTTTGGGAGTGACGGTTCGCCATCTGAAAGAGGCATAGGGTTTGTCTTTCAGGAAGCGACTTTGTTTCCTTGGCTGAATGCTCTCGAAAACGTGGCTATGCCGCTGGAACTGCAAAAGTATCTGTCAGCAGCCGATTGTCGCGAGCATGCCCGTGCGGCGCTTAAGGATGTCGGTTTGCTGCAGTGGGCTGAAAAATACCCGCGTGAATTGTCAGGCGGGATGAAACAGCGGGTGGCCTTGGCCAGGGCCCTGGTGACCGATTCCAGGGTGCTGCTGCTCGATGAACCTTTTGCTGCCATTGACGCGTTGAGGCGCGAACGGTTTAATTACGAGCTGTGGCGTCTGGCATGCAAAAGAAATCTGACCATGCTGGTTGTCACGCACAGTATTAATGAGGCGGTCTCCATGTCGCACCGCGTCGTGGTGATGGCGGAAGACCCTGGCAGAATTGTCGGGGAGGTCACCGTGGATCTCCCGGAACAGCGGGATTTGGCAACCTGGTCGAGTCAGAACTTTCACGATGCCTGTACACAAGTGCGCCAAATTCTTGAGGAAACGGGGGCGTTAATGCATGGGGATACGGACACGAGTATGCGGTGCGCAGAGACAGAAACCGGCGTGCACGCGCACGCGCACGCGCGAAACTAGCAAATCAGGCTGGCCCGCCACGATTGTCATTTTCTTGGCACTGATCGGATTGTGGTGGCTGCTTTCCAATTTCTATCCGCCCTACATTCTGCCCTCACCCGGCAGCGTGATTGCCAGACTGATCGCGGAAGTTGCGAAAGGGCCTCTCCTGGAACATTTGGCTGTTACAGCCGGTGAATCTTTGCTCGGCCTTTTATTAGGCGCGTCGTTGGCTCTGCCATTCGGCTATCTGTTGGCGCGTAGTGACTGGCTCGAAAAGGCGGTTTCTCCTTATCTTGTTGCAGCCCAGGCCATTCCGACGGTTGCGTTGGCACCTTTGATTATCATTTGGTTTGGGTTTGGGTTAATCTCCAAAGTTCTGGTGGCGTCGATGGTTGCGTTTTTTCCGATTTGCATGAACATGATTGCGGGCATGCGTCGGGTCGGGAGAAACCAGTATGACTTGATGCGCATCTTTGGGGCCAGCACATGGCAGATATTTGCCAAGCTTGAACTGCCGACAGCCCTGCCGGTATTGCTGACAGGCTTGCGAATGGGCATGGCATTCTCGGTGATTGGCGCGGTCGTCGGAGAATTCGCTAGTTCCGACCGGGGCCTTGGTTACCTGGTCAACGTTTCGGCTGGCATGATGGACACAGCGCTAATGTTTGTCGCATTGATCACACTAGCCATTCTCGGAATCAGCTTTCATCTGCTGTTTCGGCTGGTCGAGTACCTCTTGCGGGGGCGATTCTGATCTAATTGGGGACAGTCCCAGATTGGATCATGATCCATTTCATAATAACATAGAAGAATATGATGGGAGAGCGATCTGATTGGCGAAAAAGACTCAGTGGCCGTGGCCACTAATAATCCCGGTCCTTGTCCTTGTGGCGACGATAACGCTTGGCACATTAGTGCTGGGGGGATGCCGGCAGGAACCGCAAACCGTAAAGTTGGTAATGGGTTACGTTCCAAACGTGCAATTTGCGCCCTGGTATGTGGCACAGGAAAAGGGGTATTTCGAGGATGCCGGCCTGGAATTAACGATGGATTACGGAAAAATCAACGATGTGATGCGTTTGCTGGCAGCCGGTGAGATTGATTTTGCCATTGCTGGCGGCGATGAAGTGATCGTCGCACGCAGTCAAGACCTGCCGGTGACGTATGTAATGGCATTATATGCTCGTTTTCCGGCGGCCGTCGTTTCTATGAAGGACGCAGGGATCGCTGAGCCTACCGCATTGAGAGGGAGAACCGTTGGTATTCCGGGTTTTTACGGCACAAACTATATTGCCCTCAAGGCGATTTTGGCCTGGGCAGGATTGACGGAGGCCGATGTCACAGTACTACCGGTCGGGTATAACCAGGTGGCCGTGCTTAGCGAAGGAAAAGTTGACGCAGTCGTTGGCTTTGATAACAATGAGCCCATTCAACTGCACAACTTAGGTTTTGAAACCAATGTTATTCACTCTTATGATTATTTTGATCTGGTCGGACACGGTGTGGTGACTGGCGAAACACAGATGCGCGATAATCCCAAAAGAGTGCAGGCTTTTGTCAGGGCCACGCTGAAGGGGATGGACTATGCCCTGAAAAACCCGGACGAGGCTTTTGAAATTTGCCTGAAATTCGCACCGGAAAGCGGCGGGCCCAATGCGGAGGTTCAAAAACAGGTCATGCTGGAATCGATGAGATTGTGGCAAAGCTCATTTACAGACGTCCATGGTTTGGGAAGCTCTGACCCGGAGGCTTGGAGCGTTGCGCAGCAGTCGATGCTGGAGTGGGGTTTGATTCCTAAAGAAATCCCGGCTGAACTACTGGTTAATAATGATTACATTGACTACTGAGGAGTACGAGGCTGCCGCCGGGATGGCGCAATGCTATTCCCGCGCGAGCGGCCTCTCTTTTTTGGGCAGGAAAGTTAAGCCTATCCGACGAAAGACTATATGCAAGGATGTATGTTTATGTCGAGAGGAGGAACTTTTGATGTCCGTTTTTGGCAAGAGGATTCTAGCGCTGATGGTCGCCGCCATCATGCTGATTTGCCTGGCTTCGCCCGAACAGGCTTATGCGGCACCAACCGAACAGACCATCAAGCAAATATCTATTTTTGGCGCTTTCGCAACGCCATCGGAAGAGATCCTATTTCATCTGGGAGTTAATGAGGGAGAAAAATATGATCCGGCGAAGCTAAAGCGCGGGATTACTTGGCTGCGTAACAATGGCATGTTTGGCGACGTCGATTATGAGGTCGTGGAAACCGTCGGCGCAAACATGGTGGAAATATACATTTATATCGTCGAGTCCATTGGGTCGAGTCGCAGCGGTGGAGATACAGTTTTCGGATCTGCTAAAAGAGAAGAACTGTATGGCTGGTTTGATGTTGGGCTTCCGATACCCACGCGTCTGTTTGGGTTAGGACTTGACGCTACGCTCGGGCTAAACATCAGCAAACAGTCCTGGTCGGTGGCACCTTCCATCTCGGGAATCGATTTATTCGGGGTGCCGCTGGGCTGGTTTATTGACATGGCTTATGTCAATAAGCAGGATGAGCTTGATACGGTAGCGTTGGATCCTGAATGGGGCATTATGACTCATGTGGGCTTTAAGCAAGCCATGGCTCCGAACGTCTCCTGGATGGCAACGGTAGGCTATGAATATGAAAAGAAAACAGCTACGGCAGATAGTAATCATTATCTGTACCTGGCGGATCGGTTCACTTTTGATATCAGGCCACTGAAATTGCATGCTGAGACCGAACTGGGTTGCAGTACCGGCGATTATGACAACGGGGTTTACGTCAAATTCGGGGCCAAAGGTGAATGGCCGCTTGCAATCACAGATAATGTGTTTCTGTTGACCCAGACGGAATTTGGCATTGCCAGTGAGAAAACACCGCTGCGTGCCTTGTTTGATGTTGGGGAAGCAGGCTTGCGCGGTTATCAGCTACCCGAATCGGATCGCTACTTAATTGGTTCAACGGGCCTCTATTGGCAGATTATTGATTCTTTGCAGGCCATGGTGTTTTGTGATCTTGGCTCGGTCCATACCCAGGGGGGCGACTGGAGTCCGCTGCTCTCAGACATTGGATTGGGGCTGCGTTGGAATATGATCAGTATCTTTGGGACCTATAATGGAGCAGGCGATCTTGGATGGGGATTTTCTTTTGATACCTACTTTTAGGATGGAGCGGCGGCGGTCGCTGCGGCGGTCGCTGCGGCGGTCGCGATCGCGGTATTTCCAAAAGAAATGGAGCGGATTGAGTGGAAGCTGTACATGAACAACTCTTTGATCCCCAAAAAAGAGCTAAAGCCAAAGATTATCATCGGGCCAGAAATATACAGCGCTACTTAGGACTGCTTTATACAATCCTATTCACAGTGGCGGTTTTTTGCACCCCGCTGGCGCGCTCCCTCGCTACTGCCATAGGAGACTATGGCTGGCGGCTCGCATTGTATCTGATTGTGATCGCCGCAGTTTATTCTATCGGTAATACAATCGTTAACTATTTTGCAGGCTATCGCGTGCAACACCGTTTTGGCTTATCGGTACAGACTCCGGGATCTTGGTTGGGAGATGAACTCAAAAACTTCCTGATATCGTTAGTTTTGCTTGTGCCATTGCTGTTACTGTTTAGAGTGATTCTAACTAACGCGCCGGCCTATTGGTGGCTGTATGTTGGCATTGTCTTTGTCTTTATCTCCGTCATTCTGGTCAACCTGTCACCAGTGCTGATTATGCCGTTGTTTTACAAATTTACGCCCCTCAAAGATGAAAAGCTCAAAGCGCAATTGGAACGGCTTTTCGCTAAGACTGGATCTGGCATACGCGGTGTCTATGAGATGAACATGAGTAGCAAGACTAGTACCGCCAACGCCATGATTACAGGAACCGGCAACACCAGACGTATGATTTTGGGTGATACATTATTAAAGTCATTCACGGCAGAGGAAATTGAGGCTGTCATGGCGCACGAGCTGGCCCACCACAATTTCCGGCACATGCCCCAAATCCTGCTGCTGAACTCGCTGATTGGCATGCTTTCATTCTGGCTGTTGTCGCTAATTGCGCCTTATGTGGCCGAATGGCTGGGATATGTTAATAGCTCCGATCCGGCGTTCCTGCCAATGCTGATGATTTTGACGTTGACGATCATGATGTTGATGGAGCCGATTACAAATTATCATACGCGCACTCTGGAAAGGCAAAGCGATCGCTATGCTGTTGAAGTCACTGGCAAGCCGGAAGCATTTATTAGAGCCATGGCGCGGCTGGCCGATCAAAATCTGGCGGTGCTGCGGGTGTCGCCAATGGAGTATATATGGTTTTGGGATCATCCTACGATCGGTCAGAGAATCGAATTTGCGGAATCTTATCAGCAGGATGCGCGGGCAGAGTAGAGCGAAACTTTTTAAGTCATGGCGCGGTCATACAGTTGCCGGAGTAGAATGCGCGGCAAATCGGAGGAGAGTTCCGTGGTAAGGTGTCAGTTTCAGTCTCGGTCTCGGTCACGGTCACAGGAAACTCATATGCAGAACACTGGGATTGGGAGAATTACGACAGCCCAGTTCAGTGATTCTTATCCGCCAATTATGGACGGTGTTGCCAAGGTTGTAGTGGAGTACAAAAAACATCTCACGGATATTTTAGGGCCGGTTCATATTGTTGTGCCTTCAATTCCCGGTCAGGATGAATATAACGAGCAGGATCTGACTCATAATTACCCCACGATACCGATTCCGAAGCGGTCTCCGTACCGTTTTGGGATGCCCTGGATTTTGCCGGGATTCAGCCGCAAAATCGCTCGGCTTCCACTGCAATTAGTACATGTGCATTCGCCGTGGATGGCTGGTCCGTTGGGGTGGCAGGTTAGTGTTCTGCGCCAGATTCCTATTGTCTCGACGTTTCACACCAAGTATCTGGATGATATCAGTCGCTTTTTCTATGGGATGCATTTGCCGGTTGAAATAGCGCGCCGTATTATTATTGATCACTATAACCGCATGGATCAGGTTTGGGTGCCAAATGCCAGCACTGAGCTAACGCTTCGTGAATACGGCTTTCGGGGGCCCATTGAGATTATTGGGCACGGCACTGATATCGTCAAGCCGGCGAATCCGGAACAGAGTATCAAGCAAGCAGAGGAGTTTTTAGGCATTGATGCTGAAGTGCCTTTGCTGGTTTATCTTGGGCAATTGAAACTGGAAAAGAACCTGTTGTTTGTCCTGAATTCGTTGCGGGAATTAAAAGATTCAGGCCACAACTTTAGGTTTGCATTCATCGGAGAGGGCTACGCTCGGCCGGAATTAGAGAAGGCTGCGCAGGATTTAGGGCTTCCCGAGGTAAGTTTTCCTGGGCTGGTGCGGGATCGGACCTTGCTCACGTCGCTTTTGAACCGCTCCAAAGCGCTGGTTTTTCCGTCTCGCTATGATACGGCTGGGCTGGTGATTAAGGAGGCGGCTTCGCTGGAAGTGCCTTCGATTGTGTTGCGGGATTCCAATGCGGCGGAAGGTATTGAGGACGAAGTTAATGGCTTCCTGAGTGACGAAAACCCGGTCTCATTCGGCAACAAACTGCGTTACATGCTTGACAATGAGGATACGCGGTGCGTTGTCGGGCGGAAGGCCTATGAGACTTTGTGCCGTTCCTGGGCGGATGTGGCCCGCGAAGTGGCAGAGCGCTATCGGGATCTGATTAAGGTGAAAGCACACCGATCAGCTTGAAAGCATTGCAAGGGCGGAAAAAAGGTATATTTGTTTTTAGAGTTACAGTTATTTGGGCACCTCTAATTTTTGAGGTGCCTTTTTGTTGAGGAGGTATCATAATTGGGAGTGATTGTTATGGTTAAGAGATCTACAATAATTTTTCTTGTTTTGATTGGCATCTCTATAAACCTGTTGTTCGTCAAGACATTGGCCAGTACTGCCAGTTCCAGCGAATTTCTTCAACCAGCTATTGTATTAGAGAATACCGAGAGCTATAAAATGATTCGTACGCCGGAAAATCTTATCGAATATTGGGCAACTGTGGATGGTAATTACAAAAAAGTCGCTCATTTTCAGGCAGCGGACATGATCAATGTAAAGGTTAAGGTTGATGTTGCTTATAATTTGGACACGCATCTAGTAGAGTATAGCTATGAAGTAATATCGGATTCTTCGAGTTGTGATCAGATTTGCAAATTTGGATTAATTTTGAAACCTATCGAGTGGGGATATTCTTTTAAATCTGCATTTGAAAACAGTGACTGGTCTTGGACTGGTGCACGATATAGACCATCCTGGTCATGCAGTGCTCCCTCCGGGATTGATCCTGGAACCAGTCTGCGTTTTACATTTGCGACCCCATGCTTACCGGGATTGGCTGAATGTTTTGCACTAAGTGATCAATGCTATGAATTAGACTGGATAGATTGGGAATCATTCGGTGAAGAAGGAGAGTCCCTTTTGCCTCCAAATTGGTTAACAGGAGTAAAAGGTCCTATGATAGCGCCTGTTACGGAGGAAATGGATAGTTTAAAACTAGCCAAAAGGTTGCTTGAATACTTGCCCATTTGTGAAGAGTATGGCTGGATTGGTGCCAATACCCGATTATATCTAGGCTATAAACTTGAACAGATTATCGATTTCGTGTATATTGAACCAAAATATATAAGAAATACAGTAATTGAATGTTGGAATTATATTGATAGTGCATCTGAAAATGAGATGAGTAATGAAGCTAAAGTACTGTTCCGAGTAAATCTTGATTTTATAGAACTGATGCCTTCCTGAGTCTTTTTCCGGCCAGGCGCGGTCTTTTGGCGGCGCTACACCATTTCCACAATTGCGCCGGTCACCGGTTCGTAGCGCAGCTGGCCCTGTCTGACATTGCCGGCGGAAATCGCTTCGTATTGAAACTGGACTATCGGCAGATAAAGGAAGGCCGCGTTTAGCCACTTGATGATTAAGCGCGGCCTAAATTTGTCGCGTAGCTCTGTCATTAGATGCTGCCTTTCTACGGCCGATTCTTTGCACGTGCCACCGGCGCGGCTGGGGCCTTGATCCTCATAGTAAGCCTCGAGACGTTCCAACTCATCTGTGAAACGGCCTTGCGGCTCGGTACGCCAATGGCCATATTCTGCTTCAGCACGCGCTAAGATAACGTCAACGAGCTGCTGGAAAGCTTGGGCAACGGTCATGGTAGGCTCCGGACCGGCCGGAGTTTGGACGCAATCCTTGACAGGCCAGGCGGAGGCGGCCAAACACTCAAACAAGTCATCTTCAATGGCACCGTTTACGAGGTTGATGGCTGCGGAATCGATATATTCCTTTGATTCGTCGCTTTTTAGACTGCTCTTGAAGTTGGCCAGCAAATAGAATTCGTGGCTGCTACTGGAGCGGCCCAGATATAGATCCTCATGGCGGTGTGGCCAGAGGGTACGTACCTGTTTCTGGATTTTGGACAGCGGTAAATTGAATGGCACATAGGCCTGGCACAGACGGCCGCGCGAGCGCAATCCATCGATGAACCAGTTCAAGCGGTAGCTTCCCGGCGAGACTAATTCGGCTTCAGTCGGCAGCCCGCGCGGATCATCTCCGAACGCCATCAGCAGCCGATCGAAGGGTTGTTGTTCGATTCCAAAGAAACTGGAGGGGCGCTTAACTGGTACAAATGCTTCGATAAGTCCGCCTTCAATTTTGCGGTAAGTGGAATCGGAAAGCTGCAGGGATTCGATTATAAACGCTTCGGTTTCTTCGGCGGTTAAGGTCTTATGGCTATAGGTCATCCGCTACATGTATCCCCCAATCGAAGGTGGTTTGGGCCGCCCGGGTCCGCACTGGCTGCGCGGGCCGCACTGGCCGGACCGGCCGCACTGCCGCCCCGGCTCATCGCGAATCCGAAAAAAGCAGGCGATCCAGTGAACGTTTTTCTGCTTCGGACTCAAGTTCCTGGCGGAGTTTATCGCCAAAGGCATCTATACTGCGGCGAAACTCCGATTGCTCTGAAGAAGCGGATCTCATAGTTGCAAGAATATGTTGTTCGAGCGAATTGCGGCTGAACACATCCAAAATGAGATCCAGATCACCGACTACAGTTTGAAATAGATTGATTTTTTCAGCTAGCAGTCGGACGATATGTTCCTCGACAGTATTTTTGGTATAAAGATTGAAAATGCGCACGTCACGGGTTTGGCCAAGCCGATGGACTCTGCCGATACGCTGCTCAATGCGCATCGGGTTCCAGGGTAAATCGTAATTGATCAGAGTGCGGCAAAACTGCAGGTTAATGCCTTCGCCGCCCGTTTCAGTGCAAACAAGGGCTTTGACGTTGGGATGTTCCCGGAAGAGCCCCTTCAGCCATTCTTTACGGTTGGCGGAGCTGCTGCCGTCAAAAGGAAGGCTTTTCATCCCCAGATTTGCGAGCCGCGCCATAATATATTGCTGCGTGGCCAGGAACTCGGTAAAGATGATTACTTTCTCGTTATCGCGGCTGACAATTTCCTCTAATACCTTCATTTTACTGTTTTCCTGAATATTGCCTGCCAGTTCAATGGCTTGATATAGTTCCTGAGCGCGTTGCTCCGAAGCCGGCGTAGGCGCCGGTGTGGGTGCGGTGGCTGGCACTGGCGCGGTTGCGAGAGCGGTCGCGGCGTTTGGAGCCAGCATTTTAACAAGGGTCAGCGCCGCTGCAAATGAACTGCTGCAGATTTCACGCTGTAAGGTGATCAAGGCCAATGTATTGCCAGTTCTGAATAAATCGTTGCGGATAAACTGCTCGACCGTTCGGTAAAGCAGGCGTTCCGTCTCAGACAGCTCAACGCATACTTGCTCGACAATGCGCTTGGTGAAAGCCACTTGGGTGTTGGCACGCCGGTTGCGGATAACCACTTCGCCCAGCAGCTGCTTCAAGTTGTCGACATTGCGGGGTGTCCTATTATCGGCGACAAACTGTTTTCGGAATGAGCGATAGCTGCCGAGCTGGCCGGGGCGCAGCAATGTAATAAGGTTATACAGTTCCTTCAAATTATTCTGCAGTGGGGTGGCGGTCAGTAACAGAAAGTATTTCTTATGAATCCCGCTGACCAGCTGGTAGTTGCGGGTATTAACGTTTTTAAGCTTATGGGCTTCATCGACAATCAGCATGTCATAATTCAGGTGCAGAATAACCTCCGCGTTTTCCGGTCGTTTCGCAGCATCGATGGAGGCTACGACGAGGTCATAATGCTCCCAGTCTTCCGGACGACGTGCTGTCACAAACCGCAGTCCGAATTTGTCCTGTAATTCCATCTGCCATTGACGGCAAAGCGAAGCTGGCGTCAGGATAAGTACCTTTTTGGCCAGGCCGCGTAAATAGTATTCGATCAGAACCATGGCAGCTTCAATTGTTTTGCCAAGTCCGACCTCGTCCGCCAAAATGGCCCGCCCACGCATTTTACCGACGACACGCCGCAAGACTTTAAGCTGGTGGGGGTAAGTGACTACTCCAGCTTTACGCCAGCGTTCCCGCAAATGTTCAAGACAGAGGAGACTTTCAAATCCAGGGCGCGCCGCAATCTGTTCAGCTTTATAAGAAAGCTGAAAGGCTTTCCACGTATCAAAGGCCTTCTGTTTCTGGCCCTTCAGAATGAACTCATAGTCGGTATCGTCAGGAAGAATTACTTCAGCGGGGAGCACTACCGCGCTTTCTACTTGAATGAGCTGCTTTTCATCGAGCACCAATCTAATCTCCTTCTTGGGAACTCTGGGGGGGAACTTTGGGGACGGTTCTAAAAGTGCATTTTTACATCATTTGGGATTTGGCACTTTTAGAACCGTCCCCAAAGTTCCCCAAAGTTCTCCCGCTAGAGAGTCTCTATTGTAGAATGCTCCGGTTGAGGCTGGGTTTATGTTTATTGGGAGAGGAAGTTTTACCCTACCGTCGAAATTTAACGGAGGATCCTGCAACAGGAGGGCTAAGATGAACGCTAAAAAGTTTCTGTCACATTTGCTGTCGAGTTCCTCATACAGGGGACAGGCGGTTCATATAGAAAAAATCGGAGGCGGAGAGGCGGTCTATGACGATTTGCAGACCCCGCTGCCGGAACCTTTGGTCGCGTCGCTGCGGTCCAAAGAAATCGAGCGGCTCTACTGCCATCAGGTGCAATGTATTGAACTGCTGCGCCAGGGTAAAAATGTGGCCGTAGTAACCTCCACTGCCAGTGGCAAGTCGCTTTGTTACAACCTGCCGGTGCTGGAGACAATGCTGTCTAACACTCAGGCGCGCGCACTCTATATTTACCCCACCAAAGCACTGGCCCAGGATCAGCTGCGGGGATTGCAGCGGCTGGTTGAAGGTGCGCCCGGACTGGAGCTGTTATCGGGAACCTACGACGGCGATACGCCCCCGGACACCAGACGCCGCCTGCGTGACAAGGGCAGCATTATCCTGACCAATCCTGACATGCTGCACCAGGGTATTTTGCCAAAACATACCGGTTGGGCACCTTTTCTGGCCAACCTCAAATATGTGGTGATCGATGAGATTCACAGCTACCGGGGAGTCTTCGGTTCGAATGTGGCCAACGTCATCCGCCGCTTGCGCCGCGTTTGCGCGCTCTACGGCTCCAACCCTCAATTCATTTGCTGCTCGGCGACGATCGCTAACCCGGGCGAGTTATGCCAAAAGATTACGGGCGTCGACATCGACGTCGTCGACAAAAACGGCGCACCTTCCAGCGAGCGGCACTTCGTGTTCTGGAATCCGCCCTTTATTGATACGGGACGCACCGAGCGCCGTAGCAGTAATCTGGAGGCGGCGGAGCTCATGTGCGAGCTCATCAGGAACCGCCATGCTACGATTGCTTTTGGCAAAGCCCGCATAGTGGCAGAGCTGCTTTACCGCTACTGTCAGGAAATGCTCCAGAAGGCCAACCCGTCTTTGGCCAAGGCGATCAGCCCTTATCGCGGCGGTTACCTTCCTGAAGAACGCCGCGAAATTGAACGGCGCCTCTTTGAAGGGGAGCTTTTGGGGGTAACCAGCACTAATGCACTGGAGCTGGGCATTGATATTGGGGCGCTGGAAGCCGCCATTATTGTCGGTTACCCCGGTTCCATCGCCAGCACCTGGCAGCAAGCCGGTCGGGCCGGACGGGGCAAGGAGCCTTCACTCGTCTTTTACATACCGCATAATGCGCCGATTGATCAATATTTGGCGCAGAAACCTAAATATTTTATGGGCCGCAATCCGGAAAACGCCGTCATCGACCCGGGCAATCCGCACATCCTCCTCGGCCAGCTGCGAGCGGCTGCGTTCGAAAAGCCGCTCTCGCCAACGGACGTTGAGGATTTTGGCGAGTTTGGCCCAGGATTAATGCATATACTCAGTGATAACGAGGAAGTTGTCTGGGACGGCTATGGCTGGCGCTGGAAAGGGCGCGGTTTCCCAGCTGCGCAGGTCAACCTGCGCAACATGTCGGACAACACTTTTTCAATTGTTGATCTTTCCGCAGGCAACAAAGTTATCGGATCCTTGGATGAACCCAGCGCCTTTCAGCAAATTTACGAACAGGCGATCTACATGCATGAGGGCGAGACCTATTTCGTCCGCAAAATGGATCTGCAACAGCGCGTATCATTTGTTGAGAAAGCGGATGTCGATTACTATACCCAATCGATTACCGAAATTAAGGTCCAAGTGCATGAATCGTCCGAGGAAGGACGTCTTAACGACTCCAATCTGGTACATGGCGACGTTGCTGTCAACATCAAGCCGTACATGTTCCGCAAGATCAAGTTTGGCTCGCGCGACAGTATTGGTTATGGCAAGATTGATCTTCCGCCGCAGATTTTGGAGACGACGGCTACCTGGCTGATTCCGACGGTGCAAGCCCTCAACAACGTCCGCAAATACGGACGCGAACCTTTAGAAGGGCTGCTGGGTATGGCTAATATTATCGCTGAGGTGTTGCCCGTCTTCGTCATGTGTGATACTTCAGACATCGGGTCTGTTGTGGATGTGACCAATACTGGACTGCCTTCTGTTTTCATCTATGATAAATATCCGGGCGGGCTGGGTTTTTCCCGCAGGGCATTTGATCATATGGAAGAAATCCTGCAAGCCGGTCTGGAAATGATCAACGGCTGTACTTGTGAAATCGGATGTCCATCCTGTGTAGGATCGCCGATACCGCCATTTTCCCAGCTGGATCCGGACAGCACTGCCCGGGGACGCATTCCAGACAAGGAAGCAGCCAAAATGATATTGCACGAAATATTGGGTCTGCCCGCCTATATTCCGCAGATACCGGCGGCGTCCGAGATAGCGATGGGTGGCGTTCGTGGGGGCGCGGGCGCGGGCGCGGGTGGGCAGTCGGCACCACCATCCGCCACACCACCAGCAGCCGAGCCGCTGCCTGAACATCTGGATAAACGCCTGCGACAGCAGCTGCTGCAACTAAAAAAGAGGGAGTGACTGGAATGAAAATAGCAATTATCGGGGGTACAGGCGTCTATGATCCGCGCATCCTTACTGGTGTGCGAGAATTGCAGGCGACTACACCCTATGGAGCAATAAATGTTACGGTAGGAACCTGGCAGGGACAGGAAATTGTGTTCATGGCGCGGCATGGCAAAGGACATACAGTACCACCGCACATGATCAACTACCGGGCCAATATGTGGGGCCTCGCGCAGCTGGGTGTAGAACGCGTGCTCACCACTACTGCAGTCGGATCGCTCAACCCTGACATGAAACCCGGTGATTTTGTGCTGATTGATCAATTCCTCGATTTTACCAAGGTCCGTCAGTCAACATATTTTGACGGCAAAGATGGTAAGGTAGTGCATTTGGATTATACGGAACCGTATTGTCCGGAGGTACGCGCGGCGATTCGCGAGGCTGCTTCTCAAAACGGCATTTCGATTAATTGTGGGGGATGCTATGTCTGCACGGAAGGCCCGCGCTTCGAGAGTAAGGCGGAAATATTGGCCTATCGGCGGCTGGGCGGAGATTTAGTCGGAATGACCAATGTTCCGGAAGTAATCCTCGCCCGGGAACTAGGCATGTGTTATGCGACGATTTCGATGGTGACCAACTATGCTGCTGGCATTAGCCCAACGCCGCTGACCCATCAGGAAGTGCTTGATGTTATGGCTGCCAACGGTGATCAGTTAAAATCACTGTTGATGAGCACATTGCCGCTAATTCCGGCTCAGCGCGGCTGTCACTGTGATCATGAGCAAAAGCCGGCTGTGGAAAGGGGATAGCGGTTTGCCCAGAGTGCCTGCTATTGTATGGCAAAATGGCCTGCTCAAGCTATTGGATCAGCGCCGCCTGCCTTTGGAGATTATCTATCTGGATTGTCGGGATCATGGCGCGGTAGCGGATGCGATTCAGAAAATGGTCGTTAGAGGAGCGCCGGCGATTGGAGCTGCTGCAGCATACGGAATGTTGCTGGCGGCGCGCGTTTACGCCGTTTGTGGCGCGAGTACTGATAGTAGGGTCGCGGGTGCCGCTTGTCCCGCAAGCCAGCAATTTGATCAATTTAAGCAACAATTGGTTTTGGCTGCGGAAGAATTGCGCCGCACGCGCCCTACGGCTGTTAATCTGGAATGGGCTTTGCAGCGCGTCTTAGCAGCTGTAGAACAGACGGGATCGCCTGCTGAGGCAGTCCAAGTGCTTGAGCGCGAAGCCGCCCTCATTGCCAGTGAAGATGTTGAGGCTAACCGGGCCATCGGCAAATTCGGGGCAACGCTTATCAAGGATGGTGACCATATTATCACCCACTGCAATGCGGGGGCATTGGCAACAGTCGACTACGGCACTGCTTTGGGTGTGATCCGCGCGGCGCATGAGGAAGACAAGCGCATTCATGTCTACGCTGATGAGACGCGTCCGTATTTGCAGGGCGCGCGGCTGACCACTTGGGAGCTAATGCAGGATGGGATACCGGTTACGCTGATTACTGATAATATGGCGGCCTGGGTGATGGCTGCCAAAAAGGCTGACTTAGTAATTGTCGGTGCCGACCGGGTGGCGGCTAACGGCGATGTCGCCAACAAGATCGGCACCTATGGTTTAGCAGTGCTGGCGAAGTTTCATAAAATCCCGTTTTATGTGGCAGCGCCTTTGTCAAGTATTGACCTGTCCATCGCGAGCGGACAAGACATTGTTATCGAAGAACGCGCTCCGGAAGAAGTGACCCATGTGGCGGGGCAGCAAGTGGCCCCGACCGGCGTGACAGTGTTCAATCCCGCTTTTGACGTGACTCCGGCCGCACTGATCACAGCGGTGATCACCGAAAAAGGCGTTTTTAAAGGGAGTGCGGCGGCGGGCCTAAAATCATTGGGGGTGTCCCGTTGAAAAATCAGATACTGAAAAAGCGGTTCTTAAAAGCTGGTATCATGATAGTCTTGCTTGTCGCAGCTGACCAGATCACCAAAATAGTGGCGGACATCGTGTTGGCGGAAAAAACGATTTCAGTTATTGGGGATTTCTTTCAACTTGATTTGGCGTACAACCCCGGTTTTGGATTTAGCATGGGAACCGGCTGGCCTCAGTGGCTGTCAATGGCGATTAAGATACTAATACCTTTGTCTGCTGCCTTATTTACGTTTTTCAGGCTGAAAGCTTCCGATTGTACGCGTTTGGAGGCTTTGTCCCTGATCTTGCTGACGGCAGGTGCCTTTGGAAACCTGATTGACAGGCTGTTTCGTGGATATGTTATTGATTTTCTACTCTTTAAGATGTATGGTCTTTTTGGGTTTCAATACTGGCCGACTTTTAATGTGGCTGACATTCTCGTTGTATCAGGGACAATCGGGTTTGCCATCACCCAGCTGTTAGCGGCCGTACGCGAGCATGAGGCGGAAAAAAGAAAGTCCGAGGCAGGACACGCAGGAGAGGGAGAGCCGCCAGAGGCGCAGGCGGGCGAGGGCGGCGTGTCAGAGACAGAAGAAGCAAGCGCGCCAGAGGCGCCGGAAACGGCACCGGATATCGCGGAAGAGGGGGAACGCTAATGCAGGCAATTGTGCGAGATATGAAGCTCGCGCCGGAAGGTCATCTGAAGATTGATTGGGCCTGGCAGCATATGCCGCTCCTGAATGCTCTCAAGAGCGAGTTTGAAAAGAGCCGGCCATTTCTTAATAAGCGGATGGCCGTTTCCGTACATTTGGAGGCTAAGACCGCCTGTTTGGCGCTAGTCCTGAAGGCCGCCGGAGCAGACGTCGCAGTTACTGGCTCGAATCCGCTCTCTACCCAGGACGCCATCGCGGCGGCATTAGCGGAACGGGGAATCCCCGTGTTTGCCTGGCATGGTGCCACGACGCAGGAGTATAAGGAGCATCTGGCTGCCACTCTTGACATCCAGCCGGAGCTTTTCCTGGATGACGGTGGGGATCTGACCACGATGCTACACGGAGAAAAAAGGTCGCTGCTGCCTGGAGTAAAGGGTGGCTGCGAAGAAACCACTACCGGGTTGATGCGGATGCGGGCGATGGCCAAAGCAGGCAAACTTGCGTTTCCGATGATCGCAGTCAATGATGCGGATTGTAAGCATCTGTTTGATAATCGCTATGGAACCGGACAATCAGTTTGGGATGGGATTATGAGAACCACTAACTTGATTGTCGCGGGCAAAAATGTGGTCGTAGCAGGGTTTGGGTGGTGCGGTAAGGGCGTGGCTATGCGAGCCAAGGGATTAGGCGCCAACGTCATTGTAACTGAGGTGGATCCAATACGTGCGTTGGAAGCTGTCATGGAAGGATTTCGCGTTATGCCAATGATTGAAGCCGCAGCTCTGGGCGATATCTTTATCACGGTGACAGGCTGCTGCAATGTAATTGGACGCGCTCATTTTGAACGTATGCGGGATGGAGCTTTGCTGTGCAATGCCGGACATTTTGACGTCGAGGTCAATAAGACGGAACTCAAAGAGCTGGCCTGCGCGCAGCGACTGGTCAGAAAAAATATTGAAGAATTTGCACTCCCAGACGGGCGCCGGTTATATCTGCTGGGTGAGGGCAGATTGGTCAATCTGGCGGCCGGGGATGGTCATCCGGTAGAGATTATGGATATGTCTTTCGCAATTCAGGCATTAGCACTGGAATACCTTAGCCGGGAAGCCCATAATCTGGAGCCGGGAGTACATCCGGTACCGGCGGAAATAGATCATAGCGTTGCGCGCTTGAGGCTTCGCTCGCTGGACTGTCAGATCGATGAATTAGAGGAAGAGCAGCGCCGCTATTTGAATGGGTGGGAGGACTGAAATGCTAACTAAAATTGAGAATGTATGGGTCTTAAACCCGCGCGCGCCGCTATCTCTGACGCAGTCTCAATCCCATGCTGTCGATGTGTTTTATGGTTGTGTGATCATTAAGGACGACACGATTATCTATGCTGGGAAGCCTGAGGGATGGAACGACGACGAGGGGCTGGCAGGCGGCGCACAAGAACGCCAATTTGACACAATCGTTGATGGGAAAGGGAAAGTCCTGATCCCCGGATTGATCAACTGCCATACCCATGTGCCAATGGTCATGTTGCGTGGCCTGGCGGACGATCTGGAACTGCACAACTGGCTTGAGCAAGCAGTCTTTCCGATTGAGGATCGCATGACCCCGGAAGATGTCTATTGGGCATCCAAAGTGGGTATTGCCGAAATGATTCGCGGAGGGACGACCTGCTTTTCTGAAATGTATTTCCATATGGACGCTGTCGCGCAGGCGGTTGAAGAGACGGGGATCAGAGCGGTTCTGACACGGGGTTTCGCCAGCAGCGGCGGCGACGGCGGCGCAGCAAAGCTGGCGGATGGATTGGACTTCGCCCTGCGTCAAAGAAACGGGGCTGGCGGTAGAATTACTACAATGCTGGGTCCGCATGCCCCTTACACTTGTACGCCGGATTTTTTAAGAGAAGTTGCGGCACTCGCTGCCGAGCACCAATTGCCGATCCATATTCATGTTGCGGAAACGGCCCGCGAAATCGACCAGATCAGGGAGCAGTATGGCCGGACCCCAGTAGAATTGCTGGAGGACGTGGGCTTGTTTGGCACCAGGTTGTTGGCAGCCCATGGGGTGCACCTGAATGACCGGGATATGGAGATATTAGCGACTCGTGGTGCGGCGGTGGCGCACTGTCCGGCATCCAATCTGAAGCTGGCCAGTGGCATTGCCCCGATTGGCAGGATGACAGCCAAGGGTATCAATGTCTGTCTTGGCACAGACGGTGCCGCCAGCAACAATAATCTGGACATGATTTCCGAAATGCGTTTGGCAGCGCTTCTAGCTAAGGGAATCTCCGGAGACCCAACGGCTATGCCTGCGGCAGACGCGATGCATGCTGCTGTTGCCGGTGGTGCCCAAGCCCTGGCATTGGAGGGTGTAGTCGGATCAATCAGTCCCGGTATGAAGGCTGACTTGGCGCTGATTGACTATCAAAAACCGCATCTCACTCCGGATGCCAATTTGGTTTCGTTACTCGTCTATTCCTGCCGCGCCGACGACGTTACCGATGTTATGGTAAATGGCCAGTGGTTGATGCGCGATGGCCTTTTGCAGACTATTGATGAGTACGAGGCGATGGAACATTGCAATAAAAGCATTCGGCGGATTAAGGGGAGTCTGTAGCCAAACGATAATAGGTGACCAGACAAAGTAAATGCAACTTTGTCAAAGAAAATGCAAGCGAGTTGCAT
>ENA-UOOI01000324-UOOI01000324.1-fermentation-metagenome-genome-assembly--contig:-NODE-324-length-62514-cov-45.577915_pt1 | contig 62514 bp, 45 predicted proteins | sample MGYA00245779_ERZ724027 | MGnify/ENA primary metagenome ERZ724027 (study PRJEB28704, sample SAMN03018318) | fermentation metagenome | biome: anthropogenic terrestrial biome; feature: soil; material...
CAAAAAAGTAATAGAGATTATTTACATCAAATTAAGGATTTCTACAGAGCCTAAATTATATCGACTTTTATAGTACAATCGTTCATTCAAGGTGCTGTAACGACAACTAACTTACTTATAAATATTAGAATGTCATACTATAACTATAGAATAATATTTACTTTACCCATTAACTAAATTTTAAGATATTAGAGTCAAGATACGAGGTTCATTCCAGGGATTCACTCTATGAATAATACTAAAGTTGTAACTAGTTAAGTAAGGAAGATTTTTACTTATTAATTAAAATGAGGAGTGTTTGTGCCAGAGTGGGGGAAAAGGAGGCCTTGGGACCTTGCGTAAATGTAAAACGCTTAGTATTGTCTTTCTTAAAGAGGTCTGACATAATGAAATTTCACAGTTTTAAAACATATGTGAAATATGGATTATTTTTCATATTTATGATTAGTTTGGTCGGCACTGCGCATGCAGATACAGGTCAACTTGTGCATTATAACTGGTCTAAAGATACTGGAAATACTATAGTTGACGATTCCGGACATGGGAACAATGGTATAAACAGCGGCAGTACAACCTTTACTCTGCCAACCGGACAAATAACAAGGCATTTTAGCGGACAAAATCAAATAACAATACCTAACAATGAACAACTGACATTTATTGACCCGAATATAACGTTTGGGGTATTTTTCCGCTACAATTCCAGTAATCCAGCTGGTAACACATACCTAGTTTCTAAAGGAAATACTGCATTCAGGATCAGCATTGACCATAAAAATTCAATGCTGACATATGAGATCTATGCAAATGGACAGGCTATTCATGCCAAAAGTGGAACTCGTATACAACCTAACAAAGATTATGAAGCTATTGTAACATATGACGGTTCTCATGCTCAATTATACATCAATGGAGTTGCTAACGGAGAAGGTGTAGATTACACATCTGTAGCTTTAGGTCCGAGTTATATTACAGAAAATTGGACGATAGGGTCGTCTTCTGATTCTACTTACGGGTTAAACGGGACAATATATGCTTTTCATTTGTATAATAGAACATTAAATTCATCCGAGATATTAGATTTATATGCTAATGACCTCCGCAGCATAAAAAAATTAAGACCAGGAGGCATTGCTTTATCCTGGGACGATTCAGCTCGGATTCGATCTTGTTATAAATATTTACCAATTTTCCAGAAGTATAATGCCACGTGTACTATCAATCTGAATAACGTAATTGACAGAAGAGAAGCTGAAATAGAATTAAAAGAACTGGATGCACTGTATTCAGCCGGATGGGAAATAGCTGTGCATGGGTACAATCACATAGATTCAGCTATTTTTCTAAAAAGTAACCCTGCCGAGGTTTGGTTAGATCAGGAAATATTCCCAAACATTGTAGAAATTTCTCGTTATGGTTATCCAGCTTATACTTTTGCGTATCCTTATTCAAGTAGAAATACGGCTACCGATGCAGCAGTAACTCCATATTTCCGGACCCTCAGGACTAGAACTCCTAATATAGTAAATGGAAATATAAATGAAACGACACTGGCTTATTACAATTGGGATGATACTCAACTTCTGTACGGGGTTGAAATTGACGAACATGCACTTGATACCAGCCTTCCGTCTATATTACATGGAATTGATTATGCAATTAAAACAGGGAGCGTACTGGTATTATATGGGCATGGAATCACTCCAAATGTTACCGGACAATATCAAACATCAACCTCTAGATTGGAATCTATTCTAAATTATACCTATCAAAATGGCGGAGTGTTTTATCACATGGGTGACCTGGGAAATTCGTCTTGGGAGCAGGTCCCAAGGTTTTCTAAAGTGACTGCGAATTATACAGTTTCCAGGGACATTCTACTTGCCGGAGAAAGCGTGACATTTACGGATTGCAGTGTCAACCAGGCGACCGAACTGCTTGATTTTGGTGATGGTTCGCCTGCGAGCAGTACTGCAAATGTTATTCATACGTATACGACACCAGGCACTTATACAGCTAATTTAACAGTATCAAATGATGTTTCCACTGATTCCATGCTTAGAACAATTACTGTTATCCCGGCGACAGCTCCGGTTGCTAATTTCGCCAGTAACTGTACGACTGGATCTCGGCCGCTGAGCGTAGCTTTCACCGATACCTCAACCGGACTTCCAGCATCCTGGTCATGGGACTTCGGAGACGGAAGCAAGTCCCTAGCTCAGAACCCGGTACACGAATATTCAAATGACGGTGTTTATTCAGTCAAGTTGACCGTGACGAATAGCAAAGGATTGAATTCTACACAAAAAATTAATTATATAATAGTCTCAACACGACCTCCGTCATCTAATTTCTATTCAAACGTAACAGATGGAGATGTTCCCCTAACTGTTCAGTTTTATGATATAAGCACCGGATCTCCGGATTCATGGAGATGGAACTTTGGAGATGGAACGGATTCGACTGAGCAGAACCCAATGCACACTTATTTTTCAGTAGGGACCTACGAAGTCAACCTAGTAGTGAGTAACGCCAAAGGTACCTCCTCAAAAACCGTTGCAATAACCGTACTGGGAAATAGTTCAAGTGACGGTAGCAGCAAGAACGGCGGCAGCGGTTCAGGTGGAGGAAGTCGGGGTGGGGGTGTAGGTGGCTCTCCTGAACCTGCAAAGAACGTGAAAGTAAAGGAACTTTCACAGACTTACATTAAAAACGAAAACCGTGTGAAGTTTGACTTCCCAAAGAATGCCACTGCGATTGTTTATTTAAGTTTTGATTCAAAAAAGACTACTGGAAAGACAACAACCATTGTCGAGATGCTAAAAGATAAATCCACACTTACGCCAGATGCGCCCGATGGCGAGGTTTATAACTATCTCAATATCTGGGTTGGAAACGGCGGCTATGGAACTGACAAGAGCATTGAAAACGCAGTCATTTGTTTCAAGGTAGAAAAGTCTTGGGTTGAGGATAAAGGTATTGACCAGTCTTCAATATCCCTTAATCGATACAATGACGGGAAATGGAACAGACTTCCAACCACCTTAGACAGGAAAGATGACAAGTATCTGTATTATACAGCCGAAACTCCAGGCTTCTCTCCCTTTGCAATAACAGGCAAGACAATAACAAAAGAAAATGTGATTGAGCTACTGCCTGAACCTGATCCAGAAAATTCAGAAAATGAAACTCAAAATATAGCAGCAAATATTGGACAGACTCCTGAAAAGAAGAAAAAGATTAAAGTTATACCTGGTTTTGAAATGATTTACTGTATTTTTGGGCTGCTTGGGTGGAGGTTGTTAAGTAAGAGCAGATAAATAAGAAAATGTTATGACTGCTGCTGAGTTCACCGGGCTTGGGTGGAGGTTGTTAAGTAAGAGCAGATAAATAGAGCTGATTTCAGGGCAGATTGCGAGACAAATCGCAAAGGTAAATTGCAGTTAGATGGTAGTGGTAACTGATTCCACTATCTAACTCCTCATTTTTTTAAGCTCATTTTTATACTCTCAATTCCTGTTACGAGGATAAACAGATACTCGAGTGTTTAGTTAGCTTTTTTCTTATCGAAAAATAAAATACTGGATTCTTTGCAGGTCCGTCTCCAGACTAGCTAAACGTTAGTTTTATATTGTAGAATTTTCAAGCTCAGACACACGCTAATTTATTTCTATTTGCTAACTCTGAGCCTTCAGCAGCTTCAAGAAAATTTTTCTAGATATGTGGCTAACTTATTTCCTGATAGAGTGTTTTTTCGATATCACCCAACTCTGTAATTGGGCTTTTCTCTTCAATTCTCCTGTTTTAAATCAAGCTATCTATGAAAGCTCAGTTTTCAATAGCTGCTAACTAAAATCATGGTTTGCAGGTGTGTTCAGTCTCTAACTCTAATAAAAGGCAAAAAGCTGCTAGACCTAAATAGTCATCTTCTGGTAAACGTTTGAGTTGAATTCTTTTTTATATTATATTTTACATAATACTCAGTGGAGGGTGGGCAACTAATTGGGAAAGGCAATAGCTACCTGAATCCAGGGAGGTGAACTTATAAAAAGAAGTCCATGCGAGGTTGAAGAATTTATAACCGTCAGGAGGATAGGTTATCCTGCAGGCAGAGACGACTTTGTAAAGTTTGCTGAGGGTGAGCAGGCAAGCAGTGTGTTCTGGACCTTTTAAGTGGGATGCCTAAATAGAGTATAAACACTCCTGATAACGTTACCTTAGAAACGAACACATCAAATCACCAGAAACAAAGGAGTACTGATTTATTGAGCATGGGATTTAGAACAAATATAATCAGGTTCAGATGAGACCTAAAGAATGAGTTTATCCCATAAGGTTGAGATCAATACTATACAGTCGATGTAGCTGAGTACCCCTGGAGAGTGCATAGAGGTATGGTAGAGGTGGTAACAGAGTGTTCAGAGAAGGCTTTGTGTCAGGAAGTACTTGGATTGTCAGAAAGTATACCGATACTGACTATGTCAGTAAGGAGACGAGATAACAGATAAAATACACAAATTGTGGGGGAAAATTATGCAAACCAGTCCAATTGAAGTTCAAAAAGCTCTGAAGGATATAGATTATCCTGTAAAAAAGCAGGGTCTCATTGAGCACGCTAAAAAGCATAATGCCAGCACTGAGGTGATGCAGGTTCTTGAAAGTCTTCCAGATAAGGAATACAATAACGCTGCAGATGTTAGTAAGGAATTTTCTGGAAAGTAAAATCATAAAACAAGGGGGGAATTTATGAGAACAAGTATGGCTGACGTTGAACATGCACTGAAAGGTATTGATTTTCCTAAAAGCAAGAGTGAAATTATTAAGTATGCTCAGGAACACGGTGCAAACAACGAGATAGTTTCTGACTTCCAGGAACTTTCAGACAGAACATATAACAATGCTGCAGATGTCGCTCAGGAGTTTAGCGGAAAACGTCTTGGTGGAGAGTCAAGATAAGGAATAAAATATAAGAAAGTTACGGAATAAAATATAAGAAAGTTACCGATTTTTACCGGATTTTAATGGAGCCAAATCGGAGTAGGAGGATAAATTATGCACACAAGTCCTATTGAAGTTCAGAAAGCTCTAAAGGATATGGATTATCCTGCAAGTAAGGAAGATCTTATTAAACATGCTAAGAAACGTGATGCCCGCAAGGAAGTAATGGAAGATCTTAAGGAGCTTCCAGAAAAGCAGTATAACAACGCTGCAGATGTCAGCAAGGAATTTAAAGGAGACTAAACTGGAATGGAGGTAGAGAGGAAAATCTGTGCAAACCGTCCAATCGAAGTTCAGAAGACTTTTCAATAAGGCATTAAATGGGGGAGTCGGTTAAAAAGCTCCCCTTTGATCCGATAAAAAAGGAGGCAAATAAATCCTCCTTTCTTTCTCCAAAAATCAACAAATTATAGGGAATTTTCGGACTATTTTTCAGATAATTCATTTAGTACTTTTTTCTGATAGTTCCTACAGTGATACTTTTAATAATACTTTTAATAATATTTTTTCTAACAACTCCAATATGATTTTTTTGGTGATAATTTAAATTATAAGATTTTTCTGAAAATTCTTCCTTTAAAAGCTTCTTCAGTATTACTTCTAGGAATCCAATTTTTAACTGAGGTCTAACGCGAAAAAGCTATAACAATGTAAAGAAACAACGCAATGAAAATTTAGTAGCCAATAAACACGAATTGCGGTGCATTAAGCTCGAAAAGCAAAAAACTATTGAAGTTAAATAGGCTTAATGTAGTTAAAAATAAATACCTTCATACCAGATATTAATAATTCAATTAGTTCATCGAGATCCCCAGACAAATAAGGTATTCAAATGAGGCTCTTTTTGAATTATTTGATAATTCTCTTTGTATAGACTTTAAAGGGAAATCACATAGGGGAAAATCGTAATGGAAAGAAAAGGTTCCCAGAGTAAGGAGAGGGGTTTCAGTAGAGAACGTGACTATAGTAGAGGGCCGCAAACAATGTATAAAGCAAAATGCTCAGACTGTGGCGAAGAGACAGAGGTGCCTTTCAAACCGGATCCTGATAGACCGGTTTATTGCAGAGAGTGCTACGCAAAGCGTAAACCCAAAAGATACTGATATATTTAGTGTTAGCTTTTTAGTTTTACTTTTATTGATAATCTTCAATTGATCTGCTGAGGTTATTATTACCTCTACTTTTTCTTTTTTCTCAATTTTCGTGCCTCAGAACTCATAAGAAACGGAAATTGAGTGCCTCAAACATCTAATTATTTTAATACATATGTAGGTTAATTTATGGTTCAGAGTATACCCAAAAAGTCAAATAATGACTGAAATTCTCGACATACATTGAAAATAATTTAATATTTACAGAATCAAAGTCAATACTCTGGTGGAGTATTATGAGTTCATCAGTGCTACCGGAAAAACCTCAGAAATTTCAGGGAAGAACTTCTTTCCTGTATTTTTCAAATCCCAGCCTGTCAAAGAGATCTCCTAACCTTTCTCCGTCAAGGCCTTCTCTCCTGTAATACTCAAAGGTTTTTTCTAGAATCGAAAATAGCTGCCCCTCGTCAGCAAGCTCAAGAAGCTTTGTCCCGTGCCCAGGCTTCCTTCCCAGCTTACCTCCGACAAAGATTGTGCATCCGGTTTTTTCCGCCCTCAGCGCATCTTTCCTGCAGGCTGCTATACATAACCCGCAAAGGATGCACTTTTCCCTATCTATGCTGGCTTTATCATCGAGAACCTTTATTGCTTCCATTTTACATGCTTTTTCACAGCGCTTGCAGCCAACACAGTTTTCTGAGATAAGTTGTGGTTTTGTCGTACCCATTACTCCAAAATCGGTATCCTGGGGTTTTACGCAAGCCGATGGACAGCCAGTTACTGCAATCTTGAGTTTTTTGGGAACAGTTTCTCCTACATATTTTTCAGTTATCCTGTTTGCTATTTGCTGGCAGTCGATCAACCCAAACCTGCAAACCTCATTTCCCTGGCAGGCAACTACTGCTCTTACTCGCTTTCCAGACGAGCCTCTCAAAACTCCCTGCTTCTCAAGTTCAGAACTTGCTTCTTCAGCCTCTTCGAGTTTGACAAAAGGAATCTCAATTCCCTGCCTTGAAGTTATGTGGATATATCCATGTCCGTATTTCTCGGCAGCATCAGCAATTGCACGCAGCTTTTCTGCGTCAATCCTGCCACTAGTAGCTCTAACCCGCATTGAAACCATGTTTTCCTGCCTCTGAGGCAGAAATCCTTTACTTTTGAGTAAAGACTCATCTATTTTTTTCTCACTCATATAAGGTCACTTGTTGAAAAGGCATTATTATGGATGTATATAAAAATTGTTAATGATTCGATTTTCCTTATAGATTGCTATTTGTAATCCGAACCCGAAACGTGGAATTTCTATCCCTGTACCGACTGCTCGGAGAAATATCCTTTACCCGGGGCTACTATCCTGCACAAGATCGAATGTCATAAGGGAAACTGTTGAAGACGGAATGAAGTGTCAACAAAAAGAAAAATCTCTACTGTTTGCAGCCTAGAAAACAAAATCCAAGCTCTAGCTTGTGAAATTGAATTTTTATTATTAAAGTACCCATATCGAAACTGTCTCCTATATATGAGCCACTATCGTATAGAAAATAGTTCCCTATTGTATTTTTTACAGATACATTCTACAACTATATTACACTACACCTCAATGATTAAGAAACTGAATCGTTATATATGATAGGATGAAAAAACTGGGAGTAAACTGAATAACAGTTTTAAAGGTGATAAAGTATGTTTTGTAATCAATGTCAAGAAACTTTTAAGTCAATAGGTTGTACGAAAAATGGAGTGTGTGGCAAGAAAGGAGAAGTTGCAGATCTTCAGGACAGATTAATCTATGTTCTCAAAAGCATCTCTTTTTATAATCTTAAAGCAAGGGCTGCAGGTCTGAATGAAGAAGCAACAGATCGTTTTATTCTCGACGGCTTCTTTGCCACTCTTACTAACACTAATTTTGACAAGGAGGAAATTGAATCCTTTATAAAGAAAGGATTTGAGCTCAGAGACAACATTAAGGCAAAGCTTCCTTCGGGAATAATAGATGCCGAAAAAGACCTGCCTGCAGTGGCTACAGTTACCCCTGAAAACATAGGAAATTTGGATGTTGCTGTTCACTCAACTGCAGATGAAGATATCCGATCCCTTAGAGAACTTCTTACCTACGGGATGAAGGGAATGGCCGCTTATGCACACCATGCCTATATTCTGGGATATAAAGATGAAGCAAGCTTTGAGTTTATAGAAAAAGGACTGGTTGCAACAACAGACGACAGCTTAGGAGTGGAAGCTCTAATCGGTCTTGTCCTGGAGTGTGGACAGAAAGGTGTAGCTGTCCTCGCCCTGCTTGACAAAGCAAATACAGAAACATATGGAAACCCTGAACCAACAGTAGTTAACATAGGTGTAAGAGATAGGCCTGGAATACTTATCAGTGGGCACGACCTTCGAGATCTCGAACAGCTCCTTGAACAAGCGAAAGGCACAGGAATCGATGTTTATACCCACGGTGAGATGCTGCCTGCAAACTCTTATCCTGCCTTTAAGAAATATGACAATTTCGTAGGCAATTACGGAAATGCCTGGTGGAGACAGAACGAAGAGTTCGAAAAATTCAACGGCCCCATCCTGCTAACAACAAACTGCATAATCCCACCAAGGGAATCATACAGAAACAGGATCTACACTACAGGAGTCGTGGGTTTTGAAGGGCTTACCCACATATACGAAAAAGAAGATGGCACAAAGGACTTTAATCCCCTTATAGAACAGGCAAAAATGAGCAAGCCTCCCGAGCAACTGGAAAGTGGAACAATAGTTGGAGGTTTCGCACATGATGCAGCCCTTTCTGTTGCAGATAAGATCGTAGATGCCGTAAAAAGTGGAGCAATCAGCAGGTTCATAGTTATGGCAGGCTGTGACGGCAGACATAAGGAAAGAGCTTACTACACAGATTTTGCAAAAGCCCTGCCAAAAGACACAGTAATTCTGACAGCTGGCTGTGCCAAATACCGCTATAACAAACTGGATCTTGGAGATATAGGAGGAATCCCGAGAGTTCTCGACGCCGGGCAGTGCAACGACTGTTACTCGCTTGTAGTAATAGCTCAGAAACTTGCAGAGGCTTTCGGTCTCAAGGACATAAATGATCTCCCTGTTTCCTACAACATAGCATGGTATGAGCAAAAAGCCGTGCTTGTTCTGCTTGCTCTTTTGAGTCTTGGAGTAAAGAACATCACCCTAGGCCCAACACTTCCGGCTTGTGTATCTCCAAACGTTCTTAAAGTGCTGGTTGATAATTTCAATATCAGGCCAAACACAACCGTTGAAGCGGATATGAAAGTGCTTCTGAATCAAGCATGAGCTTCAGGAAGAAACTGGTGTTGCGTCAACAAACATTGATGCAACACTAGCATAATTTGTAAAAATATACAGGATAACATAAAATTATGGTTAAAAAGAGGGAACAATATGAAAGTTATTGAGATGAAGTCTTCACCTGAAAAACCAAATCCTCACAATGTAAGCGTTCGGACTCTTTATGATACAGAACATGCCCAAGCAGTACACATAGAACTCAAGCCAGGAGAAGCTTTAAAAAAGCATATCACTCCAACAGATGTCTTTTTCTATATTCTGGAGGGAAAAGGCGTAGTTGAGATTGGGGATGAACAACAGGAGGTCAGCAGGGATACGTTAATTGAAAGTCCTGCAAAAGTTCCTCATCGCCTTTTGAATCCTGGAGATGGAGTCTTTAGAGTACTTGTTGTTAAAGTCCCGAGGCAAACTGAATCCACACGTTTGCTGTAAGATTTAATCACACGAACAGGATAAATAAAACAATAGAGGAGAAATATGTCTACAGAAGAGAATAAAGCAATAGTCCGTCGATTCTTTGAGGAAGGGCCCTCTAAAGGAAATCTAAATATTGCCAATGAACTGCTATCATCTGATTTCACTCTTCATGTTCCTCTTCCTGTATCTTCAGGAATAAATGGAATAAAAGAAGTAATCACCTCATGCAGAGCAGCCTTCGAGCATCTTAATGTTACAATAGAAGATATGATTGCCGAAGGAGATAATGTGGCTGCTCGCTTCACAGCCCATGGTATACATAAAGGCGATTTTATGGGTCTGCCGATCACAGGAAAACCAATAACTATGACTGGTATAGAGATCTTCCGTATTAAAGATGGTAAGATTGTCGAGTTATGGGGTGAGGCTAACCTTCTCGGCCTGATGGAACAGTTAAGGAATTTGTCTTCACCTGGGAACCAGGATTAAACTCCGCCAGGCACACAGTATTCTGTTTGGGATTTAGTTCCTTGACCCTCACCTTGACAAAAAGGGATAAGTGAACCTATGAAAAAAATTAGAATAGGAATGTTTTCCTGGGAAAGTTTGTATTCCATACGTGTTGGGGGAATTGCCCCCCATGTATCCGAACTTTCAGAAGCTCTTGCAGCTGAGGGACACGAAGTTCACCTTTTTACACGGGGCCACGAAAATAATGATGAGATAATTACTGGCGTCCACTATCACAGAGTTACCTGTGATCAAATTGGGGGGATAGTGGAACAGATGAACCTGATGTGCGAAAATATGTACAATCGGTTCCTGAATGTAAGAGAGAAAGCAGGTGAATTTGACGTCTTGCATGGGCACGACTGGCATCCTGTAAATGTTCTCTGCAGAATAAAAGCCGAGTTCGGGCTGCCCTTTGTTCTGACTTTTCACAGCACTGAATGGGGACGTAATGGAAATCGTTATGGAGACTGGTGGGAGGCAAAGGAAATCTCGCATAGGGAATGGCTCGGAGGGTACGAATGCTCCGATGTGATCATTACTTCGACAATATTAAAAAAAGAAATTCAGCAAATTTACAAAATTCCCGATTACAAACTCTGGAAAATTCCTAACGGCATAAATGTGGGAAAGATTAAAAGAGAAGTCGATCCAGGGAATATAAAAAAGCATTATGGCATTCATCCGTGTCTTCCAGTTGTGCTTTTTACTGGAAGGATGGCATATCAGAAAGGGCCTGACCTGCTAATAGAAGCTGCGGCAAGGGTTCTGAAGAAAAAGAATGCACAGTTTGTACTCATAGGAGAAGGAGAAATGCGCGCCCATTGTGAGTATCAAGCTCATAAACTTGGGATCGGTAATTCCTGTAACTTTCTTGGGTATGCCCCGGATAATACTGTGATAGACTGGTTTAATGCCTGTGACCTTGTCTGCATTCCTAGTAGGAACGAGCCTTTCGGAATTGTCGTACTTGAAGCCTGGGATGCAAGTAAACCGATAGTCGCAAGTGATGCAGTCGCCCTTGTGGAAAACTTCAAAACAGGTATTATTGCTTATAAAGAACCCTCTTCTATTGCCTGGGGTCTAAATTATATCCTTGAAGGGCTTGGTCGTAACAGGATGGGAGAAAAAGGGAACGATCTTCTTAAACAGAAATACAACTGGAAAACCATAGCGGAAAAAACGTTGGAAGTATATGAGAAATTGGTTGAAAAGCACAAATCCAGTTTTTGAAACTCAAGAAGCTGATGTTTCTCTTAGAGCCCATCCAGAAAGTCAAAAATGAGTAAATGACTAAATGAACTCAGAAAATGTTTAAATAATTAAAAGGGGGGGGAAGTAGTTGATTCGACTGAAAAGGATTTATGAACAGCCATCAGACCAGGACGGATTCAGGGTACTTGTCGATAGGCTTTGGCCTAGGGGGCTTCGAAAAGATGAAGTCAGGATTGATCTGTGGTTAAAGGAGATAGCTCCTAGGGACGAGCTTAGAAAACTGTTTTCACATAATCCTGAGAAATGGGAAGAGTTCAGGAAATGCTATCTTGAAGAACTGGAGCTAAAAGAAGAGTATGTACAGAAACTCATAGATAAAGCGAAAGAAACTGACCTGACCCTACTCTACGCCGCAAAAAATGAAGATTTTAATAACGCCGTAGTTTTAAAGGAGTATCTGAACTCCAAATTAAAGAGACCATGATCGCGAAAAATTGGATAGTACAAAAAATGTGTATCGATCCCCCTATATTATCAATAAACCAAGGATAAACATAGATGAGCGCAGATCAGAATCCGTGCTTTACGTTTAAAAGTACACCCAAAAAGCCAAATAATGGCTGTATTTTCAGCCATACTTCTTGAAATTTAATCCTTAGTTGGCAAGTTATAGAAGAAGAAATCCAACGGGAAAAGTTAGATCGTATCTCCTCAAAAACCTTAGTTGCGGCAATTAAGATCTCTTCCCTTAGGTATTAATGAGCACGAATTGTTCAAATGAGCACGAATTGTTCAGAGGAATCTCCATCTTTTCTTTTATCTTTAGACATATAATTTACCTCAAATCAGTCAACCATAGCTTTGACTAAAGCATCTCGAACGTCCGAGTAAAACTGAATATCAATCTTAGTTGCCATATCATCAGATAGGTCGAAAAGCTGACGGCGACAAGAAACGGGCATAAGAAGGGCAGTTGCACCTTTTTCAACAGCAATTTCTGCAATAGTCACGGGATTATGAATAGGCTCAATGGAACCACCCAAAGCAATTTCGCCAACTATGATCAAACCACCACGAACACTCCTCCTTAATAATGAAGTACAGAGGGCAACTAAAGAGGGCATTCCGAGCTTTGCTCCAGACTTTGAGACATCAAAAGCTCGTAACTGGACTGTAAATTCATGATGGCGAGGATCTTTGTCTCCTACAAGTTGCATAAACCTAGAATAGAGATTCTGTTCAGCATAGTTCACACTCTCACGGAAAGCCTGTGGAACCGGTTTATTTAGAATTTTCACACCTGATCCAGGGCCTTCATTTACTTCGATACGGTATAGTCCAGGATGTTCGTCTATACTGCCAGGGCTAATGGCCCAAACCTGTCCGGGTTCCAAAGGATCTCCTCCGATGCTGTTTTCACTCTGAAGCTCAGGTGTAGAGACGAACTTTTCTATTCCATCTTCTCCCATAACATAGCTGAAATGGGTATTCCGAAACTCTGCTGCACCGATTCTCTTTTGTTGTTCCTTAACACGGCGTCTTGCTTCCATAGCAATCCGGACAGCCCATTCAAGTTCCTCCTCTGGAATTTCTGTGGTATCTCCGGGATAGAGCAGTTTCAAAAGCCCGCTAACAGTCTTGTTTACCGCGTTTGTATCCCGGCCGCTGAGCGCACCTCCGTAAAAAACACGGTTCTGGAGCAGAGAAACTCGGCTCTGATTGCGAAGCTGACTCCAGCACTCCGAAAGGAAATCACTGACTAGGCCAAAGTGATCAGTGAGTAATTCTTTGTTGATCTTGGGAACATCCCACCCTGGAAGATAAGCATGAATACGATCCATGAAAGCAGTGTCATCTCGGATTTCCGGAGGCATGGGGCCGAAGAGATGGCTAACACGTTGTTGATGCTCAACATCTACCTCAAAATTACCTACCAAGACCATGCTTCCATCGGCACGGATACTCTCTTTGCCCCGGCTGAACTCACCGGATTCCATGTATCCTTTCATGATATTGACACCATCCTTCTGATCGAAGCTGATGCCAGAAATTTCATCAAAGCAAACTACATCATACTGACAGACAAGTCCACGCTGACCGGTGGAGTTATTTACAAACATCCTTGCTACTGTAGCTTTTCCGCCGGAGATTAGATGAGCATAAGGTGAAATCTGCTGGAAGAGATGACTTTTTCCGGTACCGCGAGGCCCTAACTCCACAAGATTATAGTTGCGTTCTACGAAAGGCACCATCCTTAGAAGGAATGCGTTCTTTACTCTTTCAGAAAGAGTAGTTGGTTCGATGCCTATACTTCGAAGTAGAAAAGCCTTCCATTCTTCGGTAGTAAATTTTTTCCTGGCCTCTGCCATAACATTCAGTACATCTCTCTTAGATAGCTGGATCTCCCTAAGGCTTTCAATTCCAAAAGGTCGTCCCTTGCTTTCCTGGGCAATGGCTGCATCATAATTGAGAGAAATTTCAGCGTAGAACCCTCCAGTCAACATTCTTTCGTGCTCATTTACCAGTTCAGAGCTGATTCTAACATCTGTTAACTGAAGGCTAGGTAATGTTGCTACATAGGAGTCTGTTTTAGCATCAAGGCGGGCAGTAATGAGATCTATAATCTTCACTTCACCGTTTTCCCTTGCTCTGGATTTAAAAAGTTCTTCTTCTCCTGCCTTTACGGTGCGAGAATTTAACTGCCGCTGGACGATTTCAAGTCCTTCCTCTATCTCATCATTATCTATACTTGCGCAGTAACGTCCCAGAAGGAACTCTACAACGTAGGTAGGTACTGGAAATTGACGACTGAAAGTCCGAACAAGATCTTTCCTGACCAGATATCCATCAAGAGACGAGGCAGCCAGCCTGTCTATCTGATCCAATTCACTCATTCTTTACCTCCACCGATGACTGTATCAGTTTGGGCCACAAGCTGACCATTAGAATTAAGCAGAACGATAGTTGCACTGACCCCTTCCAATTCTTCATTTTCAACAACTACAGAAGCTGTTCCGTTATCTTTCAACGGGTTTACTTTCACAACCACACTGGAAAATGGATCTCCTGGTTGAGTGCGAATATCAAGTGATAAACCGGAGAATTCTCCATCAACAGCAATGGTACACCTCAGCCCCTTCCAAACTATATCCGTAAGTTCCACGGAAACAGCTGAAACCTTCGAGATTCCAGACGAAACGTTTAGTTCCAGTGTTAGGCACTCTTGGAGGCTCAAACCACCATGAGCATATTCCATACCATTACGGAAACAACTAATACCATCTGCTAACGCAAAATACTGATTTGTGTTCCAGTACCACGGATAGAGTCGCTCACTTGTATTGGCGCCGGGTTTAATAGAGGAACAGCGACCCCATTTGCTATCTGCCAACACACTTGATAAATCGGTTTTCGGCAATCCACCTGGCAATAGAAGCCATCCATGATCAGTGACTATATGGACACTCTTCCACCCAGCTTTAAGAAGACGAATTACCCTGTCCTGAATCTCGCTCAACGTGCTCTCAAGATGCTTGGAGAGTTTCCATCCCCTGTCATGACCGTCGTGGTCAATGTTGCCGAATTCACACCAGGCACGACCATTTACATTGCCACTCGATGAGCGTTCTAAAATCTCCCATCCTCCATCAATTAGCAACTTTTTCAGATGGTAACCACCTTTAAGGGACTGACCAGTTTCAGCAACAACGGGCTCAAAGTCAGTGCTGGAATCTTCACCTTTTATCTTATCTCTCACAGGGGTCACTGCAGGTTTACCCGTCGCTGTAATGCTGGGAAGAGCTGACCACACTGTTTTTTCTTCTACCTTATATTCTCTTGAAGCAAGCATTTCCACAAGCCTTTTAGCGGTATCAAATCGAAGTCCGTCTACAAACAGGACGCATTCTCCATCTTTGTACTGAAGTGTTTTGCAGATGGATGCACTACCACCCGGATACCCTGATTTTTCCACAATCTTCTGCAGGTATCTGGCGGATTCTTCAGCCCAAGTGATATAAATAGACTGAATTGCTTTTTTGATCGCCTCAAAGTCTTCTTCATTTTCCACACATGCAAGAGCCTTCATCACGGCATCGTCAGCTCTCCAACCGGCATTCGTGTAACCAGCCATGAGGTCATCAACGGAACCTGCAGCCAGAGCGGTAGTCGTGGTAGAGGCAAGAACAGAAAGGTGTTCCATAGCACGTGCAAGAGGAGCTTCACCCAACTCCGCCCATACCATACTGCGTCTTGACTTATGCTGGGTTTCAAGTTCTGTAAGCTTTTTACGGGCTTCATGAGATGGCATGCTCTCTAGAGCACTCAAATCTGTGCGAAGCTTATTCTCCTGGGTTTCATTCCACTGTGGCCAGCCATCAAATTTGCCTCCCCCTAGGTGCCATTGGATTGTCCCATTGGGTGGTTTGCATTTGCGTATTTGGGCAGGGATACTAGGATATCGTTTTGGAGCTTCTCGGTATCTATCCCAAACAGGATTCCAGGATCCTTCATGACAAGCCAGTTTTGTCGCTCCAACAATAACTCCATCTTTTTCCGGATCAAAAGAGAACTGAGACTTGCAAAGTTCCACGAAAGCTTTCCATTCGTTTTCGTCATGTTCAGCACGGAAGGTATCCCCATGATCAAGCCATTGAAGCAAGTCACGGACAGGGTCGCCCCCAGTAAGTAGAGTATTAAAGTAGTCCTTGTCTAGCCGTTTACCTTTGAGGAGCTCTATCTCTTCATCCAGCAGAGGGCAAAGAGCCATTTGCATGGCATTCTTGGTGTCGTTGTCCAGAGCGACATCCAGGCCCATGCCCCCCTGGTCAGATTTGAGGAAAGCGAGGATAGTCCAATCCTTGGCATTGACCTGCGACCAGATCACTCCAAGGTACTGGAGTGAAACCAGAGGCTTTAGCTGGTCAGGACAGCTTTCCACAGCCCGTAAGTCCTGGCGGCTGAAGCCCGGAAGGTAGAAAATAGGTGTCCTGTCACTCGGCAGATCAACATCATCAACTTTACCTGCAACTACACAGCGCAGCCAGATCGCCGGCCCTGATCGTTTTTCTGGATCGTAGTCACCAAGGACAAAGAGCTCAGGCAGCTCATTCTGCAGGTTAGAAATTACAGCCTCCCATTGCCTGTCGCTGTCCGGCCATAAAATGCAGGCAGGAGCTACCTGCACATCCGAATTGTAAACTGCAGCCTGACGAATTTTTTTGATAAAATGTTCTATGAAACGCATTTATTCCTTCTCCTTCAGGGCAAAAAGGTTTAGCGTCTCTTCAACGAGCCTGGAAGTTCTTGAATCGATGCTTTCGATGTTCCATTTGTCAGTTTTCACGAGATCTTCATTCAGATAGAGGCTGTTTAGGTATCCAATATAGCGCCCTTGTTTATCTTTCCTGTCTCTTTTTTCTTCAAAACTTTTGTTCCCTAGATTGCTATTATACCCTGAAATGGTCAGATTTCCGAGACGATCGACATATTTTGCCTGCAACTCTTTAGCTCTTATTTTATTCCCCTCAGCAATCATATCTATCCACGGCTGAGGAATGTTTTCACCTTGGGGGAATATGTGTTCTATAGTCCAAACGTATCTTTTTCCTTCCATTGCCCAAAGATCCACCATGCTCTCTCGTGTCTTGGCTTTTTCTTCCAATGCGCAAAGGATGAAACGAACAGCTTCGGAGTTTTCTGAATAAACCGGCCCTTCAAGAAGTCTACGAAATACCTCATCATTAGCGGAAACAGCTACAAGCTCCTTTTCAACTATCCTAACAATTTCATCGCCTTTCAGCCCATCTATTTTGTTAATAAGATTCATGAAGAGGCGGGTTAGATCTCTTGTAGGAGGAGTGTCTGTAAGGTTCCTTCTCACAAAGAAACGGACAAGCAATTGGATAATTTTGTTTAGGTGCATTTCGTCAAGAAGGTAGCGTTCCTTTTTGAGCAAAACGAATAAAAGAAATAGATACGAAGGAGCACCCTGGATGCGTTCAAGGTCTTTTAATGGCCTGGAAAGAGAAGCATACAATTCTTCCTGTTTTGGATTAAGTATAAAAGAATAACATTTACCAGCCTGCAGAATCTCTTCAAAAAAGCCGTTTGCATCATTCACGATTAGTTTTTCATAAATCTTAATGAGGTTTGAACGTGTAGCTACTGAAGCATTCTGGACATCTTTGATAATTGGCTTGAATTCGTTATTGAATGCATTGTAGTACTGTCTGAAAAACCGTTCCTGAACTGTATAATCGTCTCCCAGGTAATTCAAAAGATAGTTCCAGTTATTGAAATGCTGGTCAATGTGTCCAGGATCTATCTGCTCCAATTTAGCTAATAACTTATTTTTAATGAGATCAATAGGTGTTAGTGGCACACCTCTGTTATTCAACGATTCAAACAGTATATAAGCGTCCGAGTGACTTTCTACTTCAATTTTTACCAATGTTGCCAGACTTACTCTTTCCCCAAATCCCATAATAGCTGCCAGTTCTTCCTCTGAGTGGCCAGCGAGAGCATTTATTCTCTCCTGGAAATACCGATAAGCCTTGAAGATCCTCCGGTTTCCAGCATTGGGAGGAATATTAAAGGATTTGACGACTCCAGCTTCATTTAGAACAGAAAGATAATCCTCTTTGTTATGGTTCTGAACCTGAGGCATCACACGTATCTGGTCTGCGTCCTTCTTGAGAACCAGCTTTCTTTTTAGATTGAGTAAGTCTGTTTGTTGATCCTCAGTAAGCAGATCCTTATGTGACTTCAGGCATGAGTAAATGGCAGCAAAAAGCAACGACAGAGTAGTCATCCGCTGCTGACCGTCCACTACTTCAAGCTGCTGAACTGAGAGAGCGTCAGTACTTTGATTGATACAAATGATGGAACCGAGGAAGTAACCATTGTCATTTTCAAGGATGTCATCAAAGAGTTTTTCCCATTCCCATTTCCCCCATGTATATTCCCGCTGGTACCGAGGAACGGTATATACAACATTAGCTTCAATATCGAAAAGTTGAGAAATAGGGTAATTATTTACGGATTTAATCATTTTGCAGCCACCCTTGCCTCCTTCTTTTGTTTCAGGCTCAGATTGTGATCATTGATGCGGTCACCTTTTTTGCCTCCATATTCAAGACCAAGGTTATACCAAGGAGCTGATCCAACATCTGTTCCCCTATCCTTGTTCCAGTTGATATTAGGCTTGTCCCGGAGAACACCTGCACCTTTCTTGCTCACATCAGGTACACTCATGAATGGTCGGATGTTGAGACGTACTCCATCATTGAGGTCGGGATCCCAACCAACAGGCTGCTTTTCAATGGGTTTCCAGCGGACAAAAATATCGTAAGGAGCTTCACCCTCAAGGATAAGTTCAAGTTTTTTCTTCAGGCTCTCAGCTGCATCAAGCTTTTCCTGTGAACCATCAACACCATTTGCTTTATCCTGCTTCTGGCGGCTGATCCAATCTCCTAAATAAGTGTAAATCAGTGTCTCAAGCAGCTTTTTATCCAATTTATGATAGTTAACTAAAGCTGCAAAACCGTCTCTCAGGCCGTCCCATATATGCCAAATAAATGGCCGATGTTGGAAAATCTTGCAATGTTGAGTAAAGAATTTCTCACGCAGCCAGGTTTCCAATGGTTTACCCGCATGATCTGCTTGTTTTAGCAATTCTGAGAGCTTGTCATTGTTCCATGAATCACCATATGCAGCAGCCAGTAGGTTAAGGAGCTGATCGGCTGCAGAGGCTTCTCCCCTAACTGGAGGTATGCAAACGATGCCATCTTCATCAGCATAGGAAATCAACTCGTCGCATTTTTTCACCCAATCTCGCGCTTCATCGGAGAGTTCCATCTCAGGGTCTTGCTCAGCGGGCCATCGATAGCCAAGTAGACGGGCCACAGCAACTTGTAAGGATTCGTCACTTTTTTTTGGATGCCCGTGGAAAATCCATTGGGTCGGATCTTCAGAATAAGGTTTAGGCAAGCCTTCAGGGTATTTTTCAGTAGCGTCTTTAATCCAATATTCAAGGTCAAAGGGAACTTTAACAAGGGTAGCGTTTGTGACATTTAACTTCTGATCAATTGAACGAATACTCTCACTGTACTCCTTAGAAGAGCAAAAGCACCAAATTGGCAATAAATAAGATTGATCTATCGGTAAGATAACAGCACAGTTGGTATCAAACTTCTCCCCAGAATAAATAGCACATGGAAGCGAGCCAATTTGCTTAATCAATACACCGTACTTACCCCATGCCTCTTTTCCTCTTAAATATGCAGTTCCATTATTTAGCGCAGCTCTAAAATCATCATTCATCCACAACAGAAGACTTTTACCACCATAGTATGCAATAGATGAAATTGTACTCTGCCAAAAGTGCCATTCATCTGAAATCTTATTTAGCTCCCAAAAATTTCGACCATAATGAGGTAAATCAGCGGGAGAAATACCCTGCAATCCTTTTGCATATTTTTCAAGAAGTGGTATTTCAGCAGATTCTTCAAAAATCAGCCTAGCATCTGGATTCTTAAGCTGCTTTGCTTGTACTATTCTCTTGATCTCCCCATACCGCAATTTTTCTGCCTTTTCTAAGGGCTGATAGGGTTCAGCAGCATCGATTCCGGAAATTACGGAGGCAATACTATCATCTCGGCTGATGCTAATGAGTATGGCCTTAACCACTTCACCTGAGATCGTTTCAAAGGCTCCAGATCCTAAACGAGCAATAAGATTCCAATTGTAGTTTCTAAGAAGTTTCTCTCGAAACTTTCTGTAAGTAGTGAGGAAGAGCCAATTCTGAGGAAGAACAACAGAGACATTACCACCCTTGGTGCAATATTTAAGACAGCGGTCTAAAAATGCAGTTTCTAATGCAGTCTTTCCTTCTGGATAGTATTTCTCAAAGTGATCTTTAACCAAAGAAACCATTTCTGCTGTCTTCTTATATGGTACATTAGTAATAATCCAGTGATACTTTTCAGCCATTAAAATGGTTGCTTTCGAGAGTCCTTGAGCAACCACGCCCATTTCTATTTTTTCTTCATCTTTCTCATTGGAAAGGACTCTTGCCAGGAGTGGTGCAATATCTTCCCACTCTACTCCAATCAAATTGCCCTTAGAAAAACTTATTCCAGGAGTTATCAGGCTACCCAGAACCGGAGCTTGAATAAACTGCTCATACAGTGTATCCAAAGCAACCTTCAGATTTGCATCATCACCAGCAAGTGTCAGCCAGTCTTCTTTTTTTGCGCTTATAGATAGCCCTGAACAGGCAATTTGTATTTCTGGCAAAATTCGATACCCACCAGCATTGGGATAACGCCAAGCAGTAAAAGCAACAGCAAAGGCTGCTAGCTCCACGCAGCGTCTGTCAATTTCCAGACCATGCAGATTATCGCACAAAACTGCATCTACTGCTTCCCTTGCAGTAAGTCCTTCCATTTCCATGCGCATTGGCACTAGCATAAGGAAAGCGGCTGTAAGAAAATGTCCAGATCCACCGCAGGGATCGAGAGTCTTAAGTTCGCTCAGATGTTCTGGCCAACCGTCAAAAGTTCCAGCAGCTGGTGTCCATACACCGTCATCAGTTTTAATGAAACGAAGATATTCTAACGGCACACCTGGAAGTGATGCTCTTTCTCGAAGTTCTTCTTCACTGGCTACAGTTTTAAGATCCTCCTCGGTCAATCGATGTGCTGCCCACCACGCTCCTAGCGAATTATCTAAAAGGAAGTTAACCATATAAGACTCTGTGAAGAGCTGTGTGACAGCAGGCAGTTCCCTAGCGCCAATTTTCACCTCGGAGTCATTAACTTCTTCTTTTTTCTTAGCTTGCCAAAACTGGTAAACCCAGCCAAGGGAGTCGGAAGCAGTGAATACCTCTGAAGGCAAATCTGCTAATAATTTTTCAAGCTTCTGCTGATGTTCTGGTGGCAATATGAGCTGAAATACAGGTGAATCGGGTCTGAAGATCTGTGGTAGCATTCGGGCAGCGTAACGGGAAGCTACTTCCCAGCCATTCTTTGCACCTTCATCGAACGCCATGTCTTCACATTCTTCGAGAGTCACAGCAACAGGATCAACTGGATCTGGATACATGAGCAGATTATTCTCTGCAAGAAAACGGGCAAATAACATACGGTGCCAGTGTTCGTATGCTACTTCTTCGACGAGTCGGTCGATTTCCTGAGTTCCGGTTTCAGGTTTACGCTGATCCCCAAGCTGTCGGCCATGAGCACGGAGTTTACGGCGAAGTTCTTTCTGATCTTCAGAAAGGTAGGCAAAAGGAGAAGCTTCACCAACGCCAAGCTGTTCCAATGATGTCCGAGTCGCTGCCTCAGCAGTATCCCTGGCTTCCTTCACCGTTTTTTCGAGTTTATTTCTCAATGTTTTTTCAAGAGGCTTCATTCTCAAATCCTCCGAATTAATTACCTAATTACAACTGGGCCCTTACTCAGGGCTGTCTTAATCTGTTCTTTTACGTCCTGAACCCAGGCATCAATATCATCTTCTGTTTTGAAGGTGCGGCGTGGGAGATCGATTGTCTGGGTTTTCGGTTCAAGGGATTTGGCTGCCAGTTCCCGTGCTTTGGAAAAACGGTTGCTCAGGGCATCAATCCGGTCGCTCCATGAATTAATCGGATACTTTTTCAGTGCCTTCAAAAGTTCATCATGTGTACCAACAGTAATTTCCGGGACATCTGTAATGTCACACTTAATGAGCACTTGCTCGCGTTCATCTTTTGAAAGTTCCTTCCATGAGGAATCTGCTTCCAGTTGTTGTTTCTGTTTTTCCAGTTCATCGACATAACGCTTTTGTTGAGCCGTCAGCTCCTTGCGTAAAACATCTTCAAGAGACTTAACAAGAGGTTGAATCAGGTCTGGGTCAGTCAGTAACAGGCGTTGATGTTCGATGGTTTCAGCCTGCTGGCGTGCTTCCTGTACAGCTTTCATTTCTCCTGCATGCCTAAGTAATTCCTGAAGACTTGTCCAGGAAGGCCAGCGCCCCTCTATACGCTCAGCCAAATTGTTCCAATAATCGATAGCCTGTGTGAGTTCATCTTTACGATTATAGAGAGAAAGAAGTTGTTCGTTTCCGACTTCTAGGCGAATTTCTTCCAATGATGAGATATTTGGCAGCTCCGGCTTAGGAGCTTCACCTCCAGCACGATGGGCTAATCCCTTCATTTTCTGAAGAAATTCAGGTATAACTGCTAGTTCTTCTCCTTGTTTGAACTGGCAACCCAGCTTTTGAAGGAGTTTGCGTACCTGAAGCCTCTGTGGAGTTGTTACCGTGGAAGATTCTACTTTGAACATAACTTTGCCTATGGCTTTTCGTTCCAGTTCCTTGGGATCAATACTTTGCCTGTGTTCGTCCTGTGCCCGTATGAGACCTGCTACTAGAAGCACCTGGAGTCCACCATCTATGGCATCTCCAGACCATCCGAAATTTTCATTTTCAAAATGGCTGCGGATCTCTGAACCTTTCTTGCCCCCTGCAATAAATCCCAGAATATTTTTGCATACCGGGTTTGTAGCTGGTTCACCTTCATAACCTACTGCTTTGAGGGCATCAGGAGAACCTTTTTTGGCATTGGAGTATACTTTTTCCCACCCATTATGATCAGCGACATGGAACTGGGGGTACAGTCGCTGGAGAGAGTTTCCAGCAGCTTCAAGTATCATATCCTGCAAGTTATTTCCAAGAATTTCGTTTCCACCCGCCTGAAATACACGGGCTCCAGAAAAAGCTTCATTCAGCAATTCGTTAATCTGACCTTCAGCGCTCTGCTTTGTTGTTTCCATAGCAGCACGAGCTTCGGTTCCTTCGGGCGTATTGGGTACACCCTTCTTATCTAAAGTAGCACTGGCAGCCTTGTAATCGATGAGATGGTGACGCAAATCATCAGCTGAACGTTTAGGGATGAAAACAAAAACAGTTGGAGATTGGTTTCCAGCTTGCAACGCATCCACTCTAATAGATTTTTCATCTATACTCCAACCATCTCGGATCCAGACACAGATTTTCTTGTTACTGTCCGAAGGCAACTGTGCATCAAAGATTGAATAAACGTCACGTGAGACCTTAGAGACACCCTGTTTTAGAGAAATCTTTTTTACAGTATCACCGAACTTGCGGCGAATACGATCATCGCGTTCAGTATCGATGCGATGAGCTTCATTAGCTAGTTGATTCCGCTGACTGAAGAATTCATCGTTCCAGGCGGCACTTTCCTCGGTCTGGATACGATACTCATCTCCTACTCTCATTAGCAGCTCGCAGTTGTCCAGAAGACTTGGGAGCTTACTCCTCAAGTAACTGCTACCCTGAGATAGATCTTCCACCATCAAATCTGCAAGAGTGTCAACAGTCACCTTGATTCCAATTTCGTTATTACTTCCGGCAAGCCTATTGATAAGGAACACTAGGCCACAGGCCCTGGCCATAAGCCGTTCATCTTCGGAGCCCTTAATCCAGCTCATTGTTTTCTCATGCACCTTCCTGGGGATAACACGAGATTGAAGCAATTTATCTGCAGAATCAAAATAGAGATAATCTGCCGTGACAACGTGTCCCAGAGGATCATCGAGCTTGGTCTGAATTACTTTATGGGCCATGCTGAGCTGGTTACGAAGCTGGCTATCCGTACCTGTTTGGTCGAGCACTCTCAAGGTGTTTTCCCAGAAACGGCGGCGAACCGGAAGGATTGGATAGTCCTGGGAAAAATATTGAATATCCTCCTGTCGGTGCCCAATAGTCGTTCCTGCAAGATGCCTGGAGATTTCTCCCAGATTGGTTTGCATCACCTGCTCAATAGTAGAAATGGCTTGGGGTTTTTTAGCCAAAATAACCTTGCGGATGACAGCGTCTACATCGGAATCTGAAAGCTCAACACGAACTGTAAACCTGCCTTCCAGCTTTTTCAGGTTTGACGTTCCGGTTACTGCTGTTTGCCCAGTCCCGATGAACAGGAGCTTGCCACCAATGTTCTTACAGCAGGCTTCCACAGCTTCCTGGACATCCATAGAACGCTGACTGCTTTCGCCTATATACTGCTGAACCTCGTCAAGTACAATAAGAGTAAGCGGGAACTTCCCCTCATTTGTCAGAGCTTGACGGATAGCTTTGATCATATCGTCGCTACTGATGTCCTTGACATAAGGAAAAAGATTCTTGAGAATTTCTGCGCAGGTCTCAGTTGATGCAAATAAATTGGGCTTGGCTTGGATGAGTGCAGCATGAAGACCTTCAGCCACATATAAATTGTCCAGTTCCTCATCCCAATCGTACCCATTTTGCTCCACATAGCCACGTACAGTCTCATAGATCTCTTCGTTCTTCAACCACATCACAAAACGGGCCACTGGATACTGCTCTGGAAGATCAACCGACTTAAAGATGATGCGGAGAAGTGCCAGTCGGACGCTCTCACTTGAACCTGCTCCCAACGTACCGGAAGCTGCATGAAGTCCACCGTACCGCTTTGCCTGGGTACTGAGTTCTCTTAGCAGGTCATTTATGTTCTTTGGGAGACTGGCGATGCTGCGTGCAGTAGCTCCATCATCAAAGGTCACATCTACCCACAGAGAGCGAAGCATTTTCACCAGGTGAGACTTTCCTGATCCATAGAAGCCACTGACCCAAACTCCTGGTTGCTGCGCTTCACTGATATTTCGGAGGTAAGTTTCCAGAATGTGTTCCAAGCCCTTCTGATATTGTCCGTCACAAACAAAGGTATCCAGCTCGTAACGAAGAACCTTCATCGCCTGGAGAGTCTTATCGTCATTTACGTAAGCTACACCCTCGTTTACAAGCTTTATACTGGCCGGATCTTTCTGGTATATTTCTCTATTTTTCATCTAAAATGCCTCTGAGGACTTCCATAAACTCTTTACTTGTTCAATAATTTAATGATGGGAATAGAAAAACTAAAATTTTTAACACGAAATATTATTGGAAAACTCTAACGATTCCTTTTTTTAAACTCCTCTGTCTGCAGTAATTGGCACTGCAAGATAGTTCCACCCGTCATACCCATCGAGTAGACGGTAATTGTTGTTTTCGTAGCTCCCTGGGAAGAAAACCAACAGCCTACCTTCAACAAGTGGAGCTAGCTCTTCTACCACATCTTTTACCTTTAAAAAATCGAAAAGTGAACCAACACCCATTAAAGCTACTACTGATTCTTCGGTGACCGAATTAACCTCAAGGAACTTCTCAAACTCCTGCTTGATATAGGCAAGATATCGATGCATCAGTCCATTGAGAAGATGGGGCTGCTGAAAGTATTTTTTTGCATAACGTTGTTTAGCAAGCCAATCGGCAAACGTGTCTGTTAGATCAAACAAAGCCCATCCATGACCGAAATCACGGGTAGCAATTTGAAATTCATCAATTCCTGCCCTTAGGCGGAGTTCATCACTTTCGTTATAAACACAGAAGATGACACGCTGAGCTGCAGCCGCATCTCTCCTCCATGGAATTGCGATATAACTTCGGTATGATTGTACAAGTCGCTTAATTTTGCTCACGAATCCACTCCCTTTCCTGTTCTGTAAGAAGATTTGGGAATAAAACTTCCATAACATCTCCTATCCGCTTGAAAACGATCCATCCACGACGAGAGGCTTCTTCAGCCAGCTCGATGGAACGGTCTATGGAGCAATCAAGAAGACAGGCATACTCTGTCCTGAATAGCTCTTCTCCTCGAACTCCAGTTAGATATCCAAGAAATAGAGCGTAAGAAACAGATCCTGGAGTTGCATTGGCTCTTGAGCGTACCTTCTTTGCTCTTCCTATAAGATGACCGGATTTTGTCCATGTGGAATTAAGGTTCTGAGCCAGCGATTTCAGAGTCGCTTTGCTGAAGCGATCAGGAAATTTTTTTTCAATATATACTTCCAAGGTTTCACGATTGACTATTTCTCCTTCCTTATACTGCATAATGAAAGGAGCACTCATCCTAAGAAGCGCATCCCGTGAGTATGCACATATTAAAGCCAGAAGGGGTTGACCATCAGTATCTCGCTCCCAGAAATACTTCATAGCTCGAAAAATAGTAATTGATGGGTCGAGTGAATATAGTTCTACAAGGTGTTCCGCTGTTAGCTTTTTGGTTCTTCCAGAGCGCTTACCTAAGCAGTTGTCTTCCTCGATGGCCCTGAGATAATCAGTTTTAGAAGCATCTGGACTGTTAACATATGATAGTAAGAGTTTTAGATCTTCCAGCATCATTGTACGGGCGGTATGTACACCACCTTTTTTGAAATAGAATCCAAAGCGAGATAAAGTGTTAATTTTCAATTTATTCATATTTACACAAACTTTGTTGTTTTTAACTTGATGAAATCATTGATCCTCTTAATAAGTACATTTCCATTGTCAAAGACGTTGTACGAGGGCGCATTTTCTATGATCAATTTCTACCTGATTTTAATTCCAAAACGCTAGCATAAATATTTCTTTATATACCCTGGATTTATTATAAATTGGATTAATATACTATAAATAGTATTCATTTGAAAATGAATATGCACATTATGACCTTGTCTCCATATTTAGAAGTTCTGATTTTGCTTTGAGCAGAATCAGGTTGGGATGTCAGTTATTGAAAACCAGAATCAATATAAACTCTAACTACTTTTATCAAATATGGCGATAATGCTCGTTTTTCAGAATGATCCATGAAAAGCGTGTATATCCTGCCTCAAAAATTCAAGGAAAAATCAAAGGTTTGTGTCTTTCCCTTCTGAAATATCAATCATCCTAAAGGGATTTTTGCCAGGATTATCCGGCTCATTCCCCTCTTATACTGCTAATTGATACCTTTGAATCTCAATCATAGTTTTGAGCCAGTTGTTCAGAAACTCATTAAGCTCTTTCTTGAGTTTTGGATAATATTTCCCAGTCTCTGGATATACTTCTTGATAGATCCCCATGTAATCATTTCTAAATGTGAGAGCTTCAGCCATTTTTAGATCAGGATAAATTCTTACTTCCATATCAGGGTCAGCCATTACATCCCCGTTTTGCTTCCCGTTGTGTGCCAGTGCGATTGTATCATATGTGAGCTTATCCACATTTAGAGACATTAAACCGGAGCTTACAAACTTCATATAGTCAGCCTGTGTTTTTCCGGATTCGTCAATAATTCCCATCTGCTGAAGTCTTGCGAAAATCATCTCATAAACAGTTCTTCTCATATTCATTCACCTTTTCCCGAGCACAACATAAAAAGGATCAAAAGGCCTGATTAGAAAGGCCTCAGAAACATTGGGTCGATGTATTCAAGTGCTCCGTCCCCTTCAAAAATAACCTCTATTTCTTCTCTACCGATTCCAACAATAGTACCTTTCCATTTCTGGTTTTCGTATCTGACAGCCATCCCAATTTTAAGGTCTTGAATTCTCATTTGTTGCGCTCCTTTTATGTTACTACAATAAAGTAATTGGGCTTAAAGTATATAAACTTTATTCCTTTGAGTAGAGCATAGGTCAAAACATAAATAGGAGACAAAGGAAGCATTTGGAATATAGGGTTATGGTAGATTAAATCAGTTTCTTAGTCATAAACCATATATACTTTAAGCCCAATTTTAGTATTGAATAAGAAAGACCAGATAAGATAAAAGGAGTAGTAGAATGATTCAGAGAAAAGGAAGAGCAACAAAATGGCAGAAAATTCAGAAAGCACTCGAAAGAGCAACAACAATATCCGAGGCTTACTTAATTCTTGAGCCTTTCAACCTGACAAATGAGGAAGCTTGCAGGATAGCACAACAATGGCAGATAGGAAAGCAGATTCTTGCAAGGCACGGGGTGATCTAAATGATCTCCTTTCTCTGTACGAGGGGAAGAGAACGCACCTGCGAAAGAAAGAAAATAAGTCGATTACTTCCCTTTTGGCGTCATAAAGTTTATAAAGTTTAAGTCTACTATATAAAGAATATGACTGGAGAATCTAATAGACCGTCTAATACTGTACCCATGAAAATAATGTGCAGTATGGTGCTGATCCCTAATAGACATGATGAAGTAGAATATTTCAAAGTGGATTCTAAGGGATACCCTATGCCTAAAAAAACAGCATACGCAAACAAGGAAGTAACTATTATAGTCGGACACAAGGAACGAAATAACCTTATGGTTACGCCTGATGACCGTGTATTTACTGGCGTTTTTGGGAATAATGGGCGCCTGTCTTCTGTGGGCAAGGAATTAGAGGGCCAGGAACTCACAGTAATTGTACACATCCCCGAATAAACATATTTTCTTACTGCTTCTCCATTTTCTCTTATGATCTAATCTCTTGATTTCATCTGTGAACTTACACCTTATCTAAGCCTTTACAAGAAGCTTTTAATAAAGGCAATGTGGATTTGTCCAGCCATGCACTGAACGCCTTGCAGGCAGGCTAATAATAAGCCCAGTCTCATCTCTGAGAGATCAGGGAGTCTGTGTGCAACATGCGACATATTCAGCGGCTCTGTGTTGATCTCTATATGCAGTGATGAGAGAATGTAGAAAAGACAAATCTTCTATTCTCCTGCGCTCTCTGTAGCTGTGAAGGGGGAGGGAGTGGCTCCAAAGTTCAATCAGTTTCGAAAATCCTCTCCTCAAAGTTCCTGAGTCAAATACTTTGCGAACATTATCTTCTCCAGGAAAACAGGCAGGTACGGAGCTCCGAATTAGTCGTTGCGAAAACATTGTCCCTGCAAGATGCAACATGTCTACTACAAGTGCAACAAACAGAGTAATAGGCCAAACTTCAAACGGAAAGCGGTATTTCTAAATTTTTGTGCGTTGTGGATACTGACTACAATTTTTGTATAAAAAAAATAGCACTTTAGACAGTTAACAATTATATAGTGTTACGTATATGTTACTACTAAAAGTAACACTGGGGTAACAATGACTTTATATCTAGACCTCATACAGAAGGAATTATTTTATAGTATTCTCGACAGAGTACAGGCTTACGAGATTGTTAAAAACTCATGGGAAGCAGCAGTACATAAACCTTTAACTACAAATGAAGAACTGAGACAGGCAACCCTTGAATTATATGTGAGTGCTTGTAAGACAGGCAATGAACCAAATATAACGAAAAACATGGAAGCGGTTAACAGTCTCTTAGATAAACTAATGCCTGAAATTTACGTTATAGATAATCCTATGCCAGAAATACCTGATCTTATAGGTGAGAGGCGCCAAAACTCAAACCTCCGTGCTGCTCTCCCATACATGGCGAAAAACCTGGAGGGAAAGTTAAGAGAATTTGTCACCCTTCTTAGTGGTAACAGTAACATACAAGTAACAGAACAGGATAAGCGGGAGAGTAACACAAGTGTAACAGAGCCAAATAACCATAACATAGAAAAAGCGCATACCTGTTTAATCTGTTCTGAGTCCTTCACATCAAAGCGGAAAGATTCTAAATACTGTTCTTCAAGGTGCAAGCAGATCGCATATAGGGAGAGAAAGGAGAGTGCTTAACTCTCCTGGGAGTTCTCAGGGGCCTTATACTGCAGGTCTGGCGGGAGTTTGATCTCACCGTAAAAGACCTTTATTCCTTCCCTTCCGAGCTCTGGATAATGAAGGAACATTAATTCCTCTGCTTCTGATTTGCACTTACTTAAAAGCTGGTCTGCCTCTCTCGCAAGCCTGTAAGGTTTCTTCGTGATTCCTGTCTCATTCCCTAATCTACATGAAAGCTTTGTGAGCCTGTAACATAGGAAGCTTAATTCTGCTCCTATCTCTCTGTAGTCCTCTAATGATGGTTTAAGAGTCATCGTTTTAACTCGCCTGTTAGGATTCCTGGATCTCAATTAACCTGCTCTTGGGTGCGAGCTTTGCCAGGATTTCGGCTCTTATCTTGGCTCTGCCCTCAGTCGTGGCGGAAGAATTGACATTGAGGTTGAGGTTCTGATTCTGAGCGTTGACGTTAACCTGAGAGGTTTTTCCATAACCATCATCAGAGAACCGCTTTTCCAGTAAAAACATTGCAGACTTCACATCCCCAAGTTTCATAGATAGTTTAACACTGTCTAAACATTCTTTCATTAGGGCTGCCTCTGCTTCCTGGATCTTGATATACCATTGAGAATAGGGCATTTTTCCGTCTTTTCCAAGGTTCACCCAATTACACCAGGTTTGATATGATATTCCTATTGCTTTTGAGCAAGCAGTGTAAGGCATCCCAAGCTTGATATTTTCAACACAAATATCAATGAGTTCAGGAGTTAGCTTCGTTTTTCTAGGCATATAACTATTAATTATAATGCCCAATGTATAAAAATATAATCAGTGGAAAGTAGGGAAACTGCAAGCCTTTTTATCCCTGGAATTACTGGATAACTGGAGTATTTTTATAAGGAAAAGTGAGTTAAAATAACCGATGCTCTCGCCATTTATACGCGAACAATTCAGTTTAAAGAGTTGCCTCACTATACTTCGCTATTATTTAGATGGAACAGTCATAATTACTGACGAAAACAACCATAACTCCTGACGAAATTACAGTAATCCATGATGAAAACACGGCAGCCAATGATGAAATTACAGCAACTGCTTATGAAAACACAATGCTTCCCTTATCTTGAATGAAGTTTCATGCATCAGAATCAGATGTGTAACGCACCTCCTGGCACTGATACGGCACGTTTCGGCACAAAACACTGCAATTACAACATCTGTGGAACGTTTCCTGCATTTTTCACTCAGCAGAGACTGCCCATTACAGAACTTTACCTGCATCTGACAGGGCCTGACAATTACTCCATAAGATCCTTAGAAACTTCTGCACAGAACATGAGTTCCTGAAAGAGTCCCTACGAAATGGCATGAGGCTTATTCTAAAGCCCTACAAGAAGAGTTCTTTAATTTCGTCAACCCAACCAAGCGATTTAAACTCAATACAGAGCTTCTAATTAAGTCACACCCTAAAGATGTTGGTTATTCTCCCCCGCGCCCCCAGGAATTTAACGCCACTCCTGCGGTGGGAAGGTAATGCTGACTTGGGAATGTCAAGTTAACTTTCGCGGTCAACTTGGAATTCGTGGATGCAAACTTGTGCAAATTGGTATTCCGCAACTCCTGTGCCAGTGCATAGCCGGAGCGCAAGTAGGGCGAAGCCCGTTGAATGATCTCCCATAGTGCTCTAAACTTATCCATTAACAGTATTTTATAAATATCAGTTTAATTTAATAAAATGGTTATGTGCTTAGTGATTTAGCCTCTATACAACCACTGTTCCAGCTTTTATTCAGCTCTTATATTACAGCTTTTGGCTTTTATTACGCAACTCCTTCACCATAAGGCACTCTTGTTTGGGTCATGAATAGGTCATGAAATTGATTCAGCATCAGTTGTCACTGGGTCATGAAACGGTCATGAAATTATTTTAGCCATAAACAGTATCTATATACACTAAGGTCATGAAAGTCATGAAATATAGAAATAATATACGCTACGTAATCTCAGAAAAAAAAATATTCTATACACAAATAATTTTGTTTTTCTCCCCCTCAAATATCTCTCTATATGTTTCAAAAATTCCATGACTTTCATGACCCAAACACTAAAGAATCTTTTAAGATATCGAAAATTCGTTATTTTAAAAACATGACCTACTTGCTAAAAATGTATTACAATGTTTCCTACTGATACCTATTACTAAGGTCATGATTTTGAAATTGGATTTCATGACCTTTTCAGTTTTAGGTCATGAACTTGAAAAAAGGAGTGGTTTTTCAACAACAGGAGTGGCGCAACTCCTATGATGTTGATTAGGTAAAAGTCGAAAAAAAAGAAGGTTAGATTGTTTTTAGACAATCTTGAATGTTGTGCTATTAAGCTTCTCGATATCTCCATTCTTTGCAAGCATACACAGAGTACTGTCAATTTCTTCGCTTGTATCATTGATTATCTGCTTTATCAGGTCTACACTGGCTGAACCCTGCATTTCTGTAAGGAATCTAACTGTCTTCATAACCTTTTTGACACTTTCTGTCTGGGGTGTGTCCTCAATTCCACCTTCTTTGAAGTCAAGGCCAAGAACATCATTCATCTTGCTAATGTATATCCTGACTCCTCCGACAGCAGAACCATTCCTCTTGAAGGACAGGTTTCCTCTCTTGTCTTTAGGGGCAATTACATTGTTTGCAATCCAATCTTCCTTTATCTTGGTTGGCTTCATACCGTTTTCTTTGAGTTTCAGAGTAAGTGCAGACCCAACAATGTCTATGTATTTCTCGTCAATGTATCCACATCTCTTGTTTCCTTCATTGGTGACTGTGCCAGATGCAGGGCAGATTGCAAAGTTCCTGTACTCAATGTTTACCCAATCGTTTACAAGTCTGAGTGCCCTAACCCATTCCATTTCAACAGGTCTTTCCTTAACACAAAGCACAAAGTACTTGTTAACTATCTCTTTGGCATCCATTGCGTCAATTCCAATCTCTGCAAACACTTCTTCAAGGATCTTCCCTGCAACCATGATTCCTGCAAAGATTGATTTTGATCTTCCCTGTACATTATCTACTGCTTCTGGAAGTTCTCCAAGACAGGTCTCGTACATTGCACAGAGAGTCTTGTTGTTCTTCTTTTCAAACACTTTTGCAAGGAACAGGTCAACAACATGCCCGCAGTTCTCTGAAGTTTCCTTCTTAATGAGTTCTACTTCTCTGGTTTTCATTACAGGGATGTCAGCTTTAAGCTCAATTACTCTGTACATCTGACCAGCGTTATCAAGACTGTCTCTGAGCATGTTTTCACCAGTTGTCATGCAGGTGGTGCGGTATATTTCTCCGCCATCCCTGTGTCCATCCTGAGTGCTTTTCATCTTGGCAATTCCACCTGTAATCTGGTAGACAACATCTTTAATCTTGTCTTCTTCACCAGTGGTTTCGTCAATTAGGAAAGGCAAGTCTGAGTAATCTCTTACAGTTACGAACATTCCATTCCTTGTACTCTTAGGACTTAATGTAAGCTTATCCATTCTTCCAGCCATTGTTAGGCATACTTGTGTTGAGAAGGTTTTACCTACTGAAGTGTTACCGTACATGTCTGTTACGTGTGATTCGAGACCAATGACATAGTTTGTCATTGCTGACATTGTATCGTAAGCTCTGAACCTTATTATTTCGTGGTTAAAGATTCCTCTTGTACCTTTTACCCACCCTTCTAGTGTTCCTCTCTGCTCAAGGGCTTCAAATCCAGTAGAGTCTCCAATATTAAGCATTGGTGCTGTTCCGTCCTTTGTAACAACCCTGTTTCCAAGAACAAACATGGTCTTGTCTTCAGTCCATCCACACTGTTTTGCAGAGAACTCTTTCTTGAAGAACTGGGCCATGTCCCTGATTGAGTTACTCACGTAGTCTACAGTTTCATTAAGGATGTTTCCGGACTCAGGGCAGTTGATATTCTTAAGCAGGAATTCCTTCTTGAGATCCTGTTTAGACATAAGAACACTTGGGCTTGACCAGTATTCCTGAATGTTACCGTAGTTGTCTGAATACCTGATCTTATAGTAAGACTCGTCACCAGTAAGAGACTTGCTAACTCCGCAGAGTACAAAAGGTGTTCTGCAAACTGTTATTAGTTTCTCAGACTCATCACCATCTGGACTCATTACAGTTTCTGTTCTGAATATTCCGTTTGAGTTTATTGAGTACTCTCCCTTATCAGCATTTGGAAGCACGTATGATTCCCAATCGTCTTCAGGTTCGCTGTTAACGTTTTGCGGAAACTCTTTTTCGTCTTTAGGTGTTGCGCTAAAGTTTGACTTGCTCTTTACCTGTCTATTTTCTGAGCAGATTGACTTCATTTTTGTTGAAATGAGTTTACCCTCTGCTGCTGAAATTTTGAAGTAGTCGTAAATATCTACAGTTATGAATGCATCTATTTGACTGTACGTGAATCTTGAAAGATATGTTTTTGCGAAGTCGAGAGCTGCACTGAATTTATCTCTTTTATTTCCAGGCACAGGTATTGTGTGCATAAGTTCAGTTGCAGCCTCTTCTGAGAAGTCAGGAGCTCTAGTTTCGAGATACTCTCCCATTACTTCTGATATATCTTTGATTCTTTCTTCGTCCTGCTGCTCTTCTTTAGGAAGCAGTTTATTATGATCAAGCATGAATCTGAGTCTGTTTTCTGAGTCGCTTATCATCTGTGCTGTTGTCATTATTACTGGGAAGTTATCCATTTTTCAATCACCTTTTCGGAAATCATGGTTTTGAAAAAGAGAAAACAGACAAACGCATGCAGTAGACCAAAAAAGCTTTTTATACAAAGAAGCACTATTTATACATGAAGTTGTGCTTATGGATATGACAACTTCAGATTTTTAATGGTGCTTACAAATAAAGAGCATGGCACTTGCAGGCAGGCTTCTCAAAGTTGTCCAGACTCTGAAGCTTGTCTGTTTACTACACTTTTCTATTATGGTTGTTTTATGAGTGTTATTTACTGCGTGCTTTCCTTCTGGCCTTTTCCTTAGTTGCTTTTATCATTCTTCTCCATTCCTGCAGTTTGCATTATTCGTTTTGCAATAGCTCGATCAAATGGATCAGTACTCTTCCTCATATGCTCCAATATGTCAGGGTGCTGAGTACTCACCAGCTTTGTCCATTCCAAAAATGATATATTACTTAGGATCATATTTTTCATAGCTGGACACTTCCGTTTAAGTTGTGGTCGGTACTCCGGTTCCTTCATCTTGGCGGGTGGCAGGAACCGGGCAAATCTTAAGGTTTCCATCATCAAGCAGTACAATTTTCACAGAATCACTTTTTTTCATTAAGTTGCTTCTGATCCATTCTGGGGGCAAAAGAACAAAAAATGAACCTCTGACCTGCTGCAATTTTCTATTTCTAAAGATTAACATTGTCTTTCCTCTATTCTACACATATGTTTTGAGATTGTAAAAAAATATCCTTAGATGAGGTAATACCTAGGGGTATGAAAAACAAGTCATACACCATGTTATCAAGAGGTAGAAGCAAAGAACTTATACACCTAAGCATATGCATTTACAGATGGTACAAGTAGAAAAAAAAGAAGATAGAAGTCCAGGAGATCGTCTACCCATAGGAGAAGTAAAATCTGAAATTATTTCGTATATTCTCAGTAAAAATGACGCTGTATCAGCAACAGATTTAAAAACACATTTAAGAGAAAAATATGGGATAAGAAATAAGAAGAACATCGATAACCACTTGAATGGATTAGAAGACGATAATTGTATAGAAAAAATTAAACCTCCAAGGGATGGTTTTGAGAACAAGTGGGATATAACAAAAATAGAAAATTTGAAGAATATCATGTCTCTTTTCCCTGAGATACGATTGAACAAATATGAAAAATCTGTTAATATAGTCATCAAGAAGTTTAACTTTACTGCAGGTTCAATTCATGCAAAAAAAGCGTTTGTTCAATTATCATTATCTTCTTCTTTTTTCGCGAAATGTCTGGATACTGAAATTAAGACATTACACGCCAGAGCTTCCAGATTTTACCAGGCGGACGGAGACTTTATGAAACGAAAGATCGAAAGACAGATCGAGGAATTGATTCACGAGGCTTATCCTGAATGTATGAAAAGGATTCAGAAAATTCCTGGCATTTGGTCGGTTGTTGATGAAGAGTACATAAAAGATTCAGTGAATTTAGATATTTATCAAAATTCTCCACAGAGCTTTCAGAATAGCACAATATCAGAAGAAAAATTCCAAGAAATGTTGGAAGAAATAAATTTCCCGTTAGAAGAGAAAAACTCCCACAAGCAGATCCAAATAATTGTAAAAGAGCTATCTATGAAGATGTCGGATGAAATCCTCTCAGAAAGGGAGAAGAAACTTCCTAAAGATTCCCTACAGAATCAGGAAGGATTGAACAAAATGCCTGATAAAATATTTGAAAAGCTAATGGAAGAATTTCCGGCAGACTTGCCCACTAAAATACATACTATAATAGTCAATCAGTATCAAAACGTAAGTATAAGCTTCGACAAAGTTTTCGACCACTTTTATCGGCGAGACGTTATGGACGGTAGTGACATCTACGAAGAACGAGAATTTGTATCTAAGATAAATGAGATTACTTCATTTGACATATTTAATATAAAACAATTGGATATTGAACTCGATAAGTTAGAGCACCTTTATGATGATTATTACGAAAAATGCAGAAAAAAAATGGGAATTATATGAAATAACAATCCCATCAGAACTTTATATGAATCATTTTTTGGCTTTAAACATCTCCTCCTTAAACTTGGAGATTTCTTCAAGCCCCTGTTCATATGCAGCCTTCATTTTTCTAAGTTCTTCGAAGTCCGCAAATTGCATATAATCTTCTTTTATGGATTCTACCGTTGTTGTAGCTTCTCTAGATAAAGGCAATCCACATTTAAGACAGAACCTTGCATTTACAGGAGTTAGCTCATGGCATCTGGGACACACTCCAGGCTTCAAGAATTCAGTATCATCTTCATTTGTTTTAATGCCATACATTTTCAAAACAGCGTCGTCCATATTTTTTCCACTCAAATGAACGTATGTAGCTGGTTGGGTCGATGTAGGAGACCAACCTAAATACATCTTGAGCTGTTGTTCTGTAAAATTTGCAGCTAGGTGAGTTGCTCTATCGTGGCGGAAGGAATGAGGATTGACTTTTTTCTCTATTCCTGCTTTTTCCCCACATCGATTGAATACATTAACAAGCCCGGTAGCTGACATAAGGCCAGCTTTTTTGTCCAATGTGCACCATAAAGGTGCATCTCTGTCATCCTTTCTAGGGTGATCATCTATCCATTCCCGTAGGTATGGAGCAGAGAAAACCAGTCTAACCCTCCTAGCTCCGGTCTTACCTTCTGGGAAGGTAATCACAGCCCCATGCTCATCAAACTCTACGTTTTTGAGCTTAACAGACAGTTGTTCCCCTCTTCTGGCGCCAGACTCATAAAAACAAGCTATAATGGCTCTGTCCCGACTATTGCTGCCTGCTTCAATCATTTTTACAATATCTTCTTTACACTTGATGTCTTCAGGAAGCTTCTTTCCTTTGAGTCTCTTACATTTTATTTTTTCGTGAAGCTCGTAATTTTTGTTCCATTTTAAGAACTTCTTGAAAGATACTTTTCGAGTCTCCTTTGTCGGATCAGAATATTTCTTTACCTTTCCTGCCCTATCTTTGTAAGTATAGTTTTCTAAAGCATCAAAAAAGAGATAAAGGTCATCCTCTGTAAGTTTCCCCAAATCACATTCATGAAGAGCCTTCGCTATCCATATCATATTTTCCATATGGTTTAAAGCTGTTCTTTCACTATTCCCTTCATGCCTCAAATATCTGAAATACTTACTCAAAATTTCCCGATTACATTCTGAAAGCTCTTCAGACCTTAGGAAGTTTTCAGCATCCACTAGTTTGAACATACTAAGTAAATGGCATTCTTAGTATTTAATTCATGAGGTACTCAATTTTCGTGCCTCAGAACTCATAGGGCTCATCATGAAATCAGCGATTTTTTTCATCACAGGCACTCAATTGATATTCAGACAATATACACGATTGATATAAGAAATATCTCTCTGAATGGTTTCCAATCCGATGACCGCAAAAAAGAAAATGTTTAGAAAAAGGTTTTAAAATACAAAATATGTCTTAAAACTACTTTTTAGTTTTCTCTCCTGAGTTCGGCCTTGATCTCGGCAGCAATCTCATGAGCAGCCTCTTTTGGAGAATCTGCTTTGTAGATGCTCCGTCCAACGATTACCCAGTCTGCGCCTGCGGCAATGACATCAGAGGCTTTTCCTCCCTGGGCACCAACTCCAGGCGAGATGATGGTAAGTTTATCTCCTATGATCCCTCTTATCTTTTTTACTCTCTCCGGTCTGGTTGCTGGAGCAACAAGGCCAAAAGCTCCTGCTTCAGCCGCCATCCTTGCAATTGCTTCTCCAACTGCCTGGAGGAATTCGGCTCCGCCCGGGTGGCTCATTTCACTTACTACGAATACGCTTTTTCTGTATTCAGAGGCGACCTCAATGCAGGCATTCAGGCTGTCCCTGCCTGTGAAACCCTGGACAATCACGGCATCAGCTCCTGCTTTAAAGACCTGCTCGCAGATAAGACGATTGGTATTGGGAATATCTGCAACCTTGAAATCAGCTATTACAGGGGCGAATTCAGTAAGTTCCCTGATAATTCCAAGCCCTGTAGCAAGTATGAGAGGATAGCCTACCTTTATGGCGTCCACGAATTCCGAAACTTCTTCTGCGATTTTAAGTGCTTCTTCCCTGTCGGAAACATCCAGGGCAAGAATCATACAGTTTTTCCTTTCCATAATATCACCTCTTTGCAAGGCGGGTCCGTACAGCCGCGACCATGAGCGGGAGAGTAAGAGTTGCATCTGCATATACAGTTACGGATCTTGCATCTTCTCCTACTTTTCCCCAGGACTGGGCTTCGTCAAGGGTTGCTCCGCTCAGACCGCCAGTCTCAGGCCTGTCCATTGTCAACTGGATTGCATAGTCAAAGGATCTGGGAGTCACAAGCATGGACTGCAGGATATAATTTTTTGGAACTCCGCCCCCAAGGAGCAGGGCGCCTGCACTCTCAGCCTCATAGCAGATATCCATAAACTCATGCATATCAGCAAAGGCATCCACATGCAGAGGGTTTCCTTCTTTATATAACCAGGCTTGAAGTCCTATTACCGAGTCCTGAAGGGCAGGACAGTACACAGGCACACCCATATCTGATGCGGTTTTCAGGATAGAAGAATCATCGTCAAGGTTTTTTCCTATCTCGGTAAGGACCTGTCTGATCGAGAGTTTTTCCTGCGGAAGCCCGGCATAGACGTCCTGTAAGAATTCTTCAAGGTCTGTAAAGTGATGGTCAGGGAGATAAATGTCATAGATCCTATCAATGGAATCGTGCCTGAGCTGGATATCATTTGCACAGTCTGTCCCCTTATAGTGGTGAAGACCCAGGGCTTCAACGGTGTCGTGTACCATATTTGCACCGGTTGTGACAAGCACGTTGATATGACCATCACGTATTAAATCTGCGATTATATTTCTCATACCTGCAGGAGTCATGGCGCCGGCAAGCCCAAAAAATTTCGTTGTATTCTCGGAAGCGAGCATCTCATAATAGATATCCACGGCTTCAGCCAGCCTGCCTGCTCCAAAGGCACAGCCACTGTATTCCTTCACAAGCTCGTCTACAGTCATATCTGCAACTATTTTTGCGCCTTTTATCGGAGTTGTAAGTTTTTCAGAAGAAGCTTCAAAATCCATTTTTGTTCCTCAAAGTTTATAGAATTAATTAAGAGATTATCAGAAGACTAATTACAGGTTTAGTTAAGACCAGTACAGTCAATTATAGATCAGTTATAGATCAGTTATAGGTCAATTATAGGTTAGTTATAAGTCAATTACGGGTTACTACAGATTAATTACATACAGGTGTCAGTTCACTTATTATATACAGGTTAGTTCACTTTTTTATTTGGAATATCGATATAAATTAATTTATGTGAATATGTCTGTGTACATAAACTTTCTCTTCTGAGAAGTATAGTGAAAAGATTCTTTTAATAAGATGTAAAGTTGAGTAGTTTGAGGATAAAGTAAGCATGGGCATTCGAGGCAATAAATGCAGGATGAAAAAATAATAGATAGATTAACAAGGGACAAAACAACAATGAGTGAGTTAGTAGGGGATAAAATAATAAAGAACGAATTAACAGGGAGTGAATTAATAAAGGGCGAATTAATAGGGAGTGAATTAGCAGGGGACAAAATAATAAAGAACAAATTAACAGAGAGTGAGTTAACAAAGGGAGGATTAAAAGGGGATGAGATAATAAGGTATGAAAACGCTGGCATATCTTTTGGTGGCAAAAGAGTAATTTCAGACTTTTCTCTCCGCGTTCTCAGAGGCAAGAAAATCCTGCTAAGGGGAAAATCAGGGATTGGGAAATCGACATTATTCAAAATGCTACTCGGGTTTGAAAAGCCCTCAGAAGGCTCACTCCACTACAGAGGAAAACCTGTAAATGCTCAGGTAGCCTGGGAAGTTAGGAGAGAGGTCAGTTACGTTTCTCAGGATATGGATCTTGGGGAAGGGGCTGTAAAGGATCTGCTTGACGAGATCTTCTCTTACCGTCCTAACAGGGAAAAAAGAAGCCCTGAGAAATTAAATTCCTTGATGAAGGAACTTGAACTCAATCAGGATATACTCGAAAAAAACTTCGAAAACCTTTCCGGGGGAGAAAAGCAGAGAATAGGAATCCTGATTGCCTTGATGCTTGAAAGAGATGTTTTTCTGCTTGATGAAGTAACCTCAGCCCTTGATTCCGAACTTAAAAAGAAGGTTGTAGATCACTTTCTCAAACACAAAGACTGGACTCTTTTTATAATTTCCCATGACAGAGAATGGGAAAGGGACGGAGTGGAGATTGTAGAAATTGGAAAAGACAGTCTCAGTTAAAAGTAGCAATCTAAATTTTTAAAGAGTACATAGGATTTATGAGAAATTCTCATAATTTGTCAGGTTTTATCCTATATTCCGCAGTAAATACTCTCTATATTACTACTCTCTATATTACAAAAAATCAGTACGTTATTCTATTTATGTCATTATTATAGTACCATTATTATAGTACCATTATTATAATAAAATATGTTGTGTAATAATGGTTATCTACGAGGAAATTATCTATATAGCCCTGCTTACACTACTGGCAAGCTTGATCGGGACTCTGGCAGGATTTGGAATATCCACAATCATGGTACCAGTCCTTCTTATTATCCTTCCTTTACCTCAGACTTTACTTCTGGTTGGCATAATTCACTGGTTTAATGATATCTGGAAGCTATTGCTATTTAGGGAAGGAATAAGATGGAAGCTTTTTCTTACCTTTGGCATTCCTGGTATTATTACCAGTTTCCTGGGGTCATCTTTATCTCTGAAAATTTCACGAGAGATTCTCTCAAGAGCCTTGGGGGCATTTCTCATAGCTTATGTGTTCTTCATAATCTTTAACCGGACCTTCAAACTGAGCCAGAAATTATCGGTTGCAGTGTACAGTGGAGGTCTAACAGGTTTTTTTGCAGGTATCTTCGGTATAGGCGGGGAAATAAATGCTGTAGCCTTGAGCGCTTTCAACCTGGAGAAAGCCGTTTATGTTGCAACCGCTGGCGCTATATCTTTTCTGATCGATTCTACAAGGATAGCGATCTACCTCAGGGGAGGCGTCAGACTTGATTCTATTTTTCTATCGGGCTTTTTGCTCTTTATACCCGCATCTTTAATTGGAGCAACAATTGGAAAAAAGGGAGTTGAAAAAATCCCTCAGGAAAAATTCAGAAATTTCATAGCATTTTTTATATTTCTCTTTGGTCTGAAGCTGATGCTGTTCCCATAATTTGACGGCAGAATAAGTTCTGAATGACTAAGTAGAAATATATCAGGTAATAAAGAAAGGGAAGAATCATAGGATGGAATTTCAGATGCAAAACCCGGATATCTCAATAACTTCCCTGATACTATGTTTTTTACTACTGACGATTCCTCTCGTAATCAGCTACAGGATAAAATTGTACATTGCCTGGAGGACAATAAACTCAGTTACGCGCATGACAGTCCAGCTTTTTCTCGCAGGCATATTTTTAACTTTTATCTTTGACTTAAATAATGGGTTTTTGAATCTTGTCTGGGTAGGAATTATGATCTTCTTTGCATCCTATACGGCAATAAAAAGTGCGGACCTGAATGTAAAAAAACTCTTTGTGCCTATCATTTTAGCCATTGGCTTTTCAAACCTGGCTGTCCTTTTGTATTTAAATAAATTCGTGATCAATCTGGAGAACCTCCTTGACGCACGCTACCTGATCCCTATAGCGGGTATGTTGCTTGGAAATACGCTTCGGGGAAATGTAGTAGGGATAGGGGATTTTTACAGCGATATCAAGCGAAACGAAAATCGCTACCTTTACAGCTTATCCCTTGGGGCAGGCATGTACGAGGCTGTTCTTCCATACCTTCGAAAAAGCCTGAAGACTGCAGTAAAACCCACTCTGGCAAACATTGCATCCGTTGGGATCGTCGCTTTGCCAGGGATGATGACAGGGCAGATTCTTGGGGGAGCAAGCCCTCTCGTTGCTATCAAATATCAGATTGCCATCATGATAGCAATTTATGTCTCAACCCTCCTGAGTACAACCCTTGGCATTCTCACAAGCTTCAAGACAGCCTTTGATGAGTACGGACTCGTAAATAAGGAGCTATACGAGAAAAATGCCTGAAATGAATTATGACTAGAAGACTGCAAAAGGTTGAGAAGACCCTATTCAGTTAGAGTGATTCACACGTATCCTGTGATGTCCTGCCCGATAGGAGTACTTTTTCTTATACATTCTTCCCCATAATTAATCATTTCCTCAACTGCACTTTTCAGTATGGAAGGGTAGACTTGGCCTACTTGCTCCCATACAGGTCTTCCCTGGCAGAAGAACTTAAACGTAGGTGTACCCTGAACTCCGTACCTTTCAACGGTCCAGGGATTCGTCTCAATATTTATGCGGGCAAAAACTGCCGAGTTCTTGAATTCCCTTGAATAATTCATGAAAAAAGGTTCCATAGCTTTACAATAGGGGCAGGCAGGGCTGTAGAACATTACGATAACTGGCTTTTTAGAGCTCTCTACCACTTCTCCCCATATCATATCTTCAACTTCGATCACAGTGTTTCCGTTCAATCAATTACCCCCAAGTTATCAATTAGTTAACAAAATAAATCAATAGAAGTTTCAGGTCTGCCAGATTAAATAATTTTGTTTATCTGATTCTATTTTAAATTAATATTTTCTGTTTTAATAAGATTAACGTTCTCGGTTTTCATTGAATTAATATTTATTTATGCTCCATAAAATTAAAGTTCACGCATCTGCGGATAAATCTCTTAAATAATCTAAATAACTACTTCTTTTCAAGTCGAGACTTCTTAAACAAATAGAAAAGGAAACAAAAAGGATGAAGGATACTGCATGCACGATTTTCCTATATAATTACAAGCTGCAATTTCTCCAACACTCGCATACATTTTTAAAATTTTAAGCGTCAAAAATAACTTTATATTTTATTCAGTTAATTTCTTAACTGTCTGCCCGCAGAAAACCGGCAAGACAATTGGAATAAAGTAAGACTTACGGTCAGTAAGCTTACGGTTAGAGTGAACTACCTCTCAGCTAAAGACTGAGTTGCTTTCTAATTCATAGATGACCATCGGCATCTCCAAAGGCTTTAATTCCGGCTGAACCTTCCGTACTGAATCTCGCTCTTTCGCTCGTTCCGGCTTTACGTAGTTACAAGCTAGAGTCGAAGGGTTTTCTACGACCTGCTGAGCCTGATGGTGGACTCTTTAACAAAGGTTGCCTGGTTCTCGCTAACCTATGCCTAATATTACATTATTCGATGGTCTATATGAAGCCAAAGAATAACGAAAAGTAAATTGGAGAAGTTGACGCTTATATCCCCCAGGCTAAATACTTAGGGGTTTTACGCTTCTTCATATAAATTCCAATCCAGAAGAAATAGGTGAGTTTGGTGAAAATAAAGCACATAATAACCCTATGCCTCGTTCTTGCACTCGTACTGCCTTCAACAGCACTTGCAGCTACTCCACCCGATGCGAGCTTTAAACCAAGTACAACGTCTGGTTATGCCCCGCTGAAGGTATCGTTTAAGTACACCGGAGGTAGTACTTCAGGCGTTAAATCACACCTGTGGACCTACGGTGATGGAGCTACCTGCCAAACATGCTGGCGTCCATCGCATGTATATACTAAACCTGGAAAATACAAGGCTACTTTAACTGTAAAGACTGCTTCAGGAATTAGCACAAAAGCATACTATATAACAGTAAAAAAGAAGTAAGTATTCTCAGGTGGTTCTCTACCACCAAACTTTTTTGATCGCTCTTGGCTTTTTTGCAAAATATAGAAAAGTATTAGTATTGATCAGGAGTTTGTAATTTTAATTATAATGATAAATTCAAATTAATAAAAAGAAGGACGAAATTCAATCTCAATGGGTAAAAGCATATGAGTGATAATCAGACTCCTGAACAGAGAGCCAGAAATGAGATCGATAGGAAATTAAATGATGCTGGCTGGGTAGTGCAGGAAAAGAGCAAAATCGTTTGGAGTGCTTCCAGGGGAATTGCAATTAAGGAGTATTTAACCGATGTGGGGCCGGTTGATTATGTACTATTTGTTGATAAAAAGCCATTTGGGATTATTGAGGCGAAAAGAGACGAAGAAGGCCACAGGTTGACCGTTGTTGAGGAACAATCATCCGGATATGCTACAAGCAAGCTGAAATACCTGAATAATGATCCCCTTTCTTTTGTATACGAGAGTACCGGAAAACTTACACGGTTTACAGACTTCCGTGATCCAAAACCAATGTCAAGACCGGTTTTTTCTTATCTTCGACCTGAGACTTTTGAGGAATATCTTAAAAAGAGACCTTTGAGGGAAAGACTGCTTGCTATTCCTGAATTGAAAACAGACGGTCTGCGAGACTGCCAGATCACAGCGATTTCAAATCTTGAAGAATCTTTTAAGGACAACCGCCCAAGGGCTCTGGTTCAGATGGCAACAGGTTCAGGAAAAACCTATACTGCCATAACCTTTATCTACAGATTGCTGAAATTTGCGGATGCTAAAAAGGTGCTTTTCCTTGTCGATACCAGAAACCTGGGCGAGCAGGCAGAGCAGGAATTCCAGGCTTACATGCCCAATGACGATAACCGCAAATTTACCGAACTTTACAATGTCCAACGTTTGCGTTCTAGTTATGTCCCCTCGGACAGCCAGGTATGCATTTCTACAATCCAGAGGCTTTACTCTATTCTGAAGGGCGAGGAGTTGGACGAAAAAACTGAGGAAGAGAATCCTGCCGAGGAGAGGGAATGGAAACAAAAGGAACCGCTTCCTGTTGTTTATAATGAAAAGGTCCCCATTGAAGAGTTCGATTTTATTGTCATAGACGAGTGCCACCGTTCAATATACAACGTGTGGCAGCAGGTTCTGGATTACTTTGATGCTTTTTTAATAGGTCTGACAGCCACACCGGATAAACGCACCTTCGGCTTTTTCAATGAAAATGTAGTGAGCGAGTACAGCCATGAAGAAGCAGTGGCAGACGGCGTGAACGTGGGTTATGATGTGTACATTATCGAAACTGAAATCACCAAAAACGGGGCAATAATAAGTGCGCGGGAGTTTGTGGACAGACGTGAGAAGCTTACCCGCAAAAAACGCTGGGAACAGCTGGACGAAGATTTCACCTATACGGCTAAAAACTTGACCGGGACGTGGTCAATCCCAGCCAGATAAGGCGTGTGATACGGACGTTTAAGGAGAACCTGCCTGAGATCTTCCCCGGCAGAACGGAAGTCCCTAAAACCCTGATTTTTGCCAAGAACGACAGCCATGCCGATGATATTATCAATATCGTACGGGAAGAGTTTGGGGAAGGCAATGCCTTTTGCAAGAAAGTGACCTATAAAGCCGAAGAAGACCCAAAATCGGTGCTGGCAGATTTCCGCAATCTTTACAATCCCAGAATAGCGGTTACAGTGGACATGATTGCCACGGGCACGGACGTTAAGCCGCTGGAATGCCTGCTCTTTATGAGGGACGTTAAAAGCCGGAATTATTTTGAGCAGATGAAAGGGCGAGGTACACGAACTCTGGGCTATGACGACCTGCAAAAAGTGACCCCTTCGGCTGTTTCTGCCAAGACGCATTTTGTAATCGTGGATGCCGTTGACGTTACAAAAACCCTGAAAACCGACAGCCGACCCCTGGAACGCAAGAAAAGCACATCCCTGAAAGACCTGCTGGCAGCAGTAACTTTTGGAGCTCAGGACGAAGACCTTTATGTTTCCCTGGCATCAAGGCTTGCAAGGCTGAACCGGCAGATAAGCGAGGACGAAAGAGCCATTTTTGCTGAGATATCGAACGGAAAAACTGTCAACCAGACCGTTAAGGATCTGCTCAATGCATACAATCCTGATATCATTGACCTCAAAGCTTCCGAGATTAAACTGCGCCAGCCGGAAATTCAGGACGCCGATGCAAAGAAAAAGGCGCAGGAGATCCTGATTGATATTGCCAGGTCCACGTTTTCCGGCGAGCTCAACGAATATATCGAAAATGTCCGCAGAGTCCATGAGCAGATTATCGATACCGTGAACCTTGACACCCTTAAGAGAGCCGAATGGGACAAAGACGCTGTGGTAAGGGCAGATGAGCTGGTTAATGATTTTAAGGCATACCTGGAAGCTAATAAAGACGAGATCACAGCCCTGAGGATTTTCTACAACCAGCCCTACCTGCGCAGGGAAGTTACTTTTGCGATGATACAAGAAGTGTTTGAGAAACTGAAGCTGGAAAAGCCTAATTTCGCTCCCCTGAGGGTCTGGCAGGCTTACGAGCAGCTTGAAAAGGTGAGCGGCAATTCCCCGAAAAAAGAACTCACAGCCCTCGTTTCCCTGATTCGCAGGATTACCGAAATCGACCCTGTGCTAACGGCATACGACCTGACCGTTAACCGCAACTTTCAGGACTGGGTATTCAAAAAACAGGCAGGAACCCTGAAATTTACTGAAGACCAGATGAACTGGCTCCGCATGATTAAAGATTATGTTGCAACCAGCTTCCACCTGGAAATCGAAGACCTTGATTACACCCCCTTTGATGCCCTTGGCGGGCGCGGCAGGATGTATCAGCTCTTCGGGGACGAGATGAATTCTATGATTAACGAATTGAATGAGGCTCTGGCGGCGTGAGTTCGGAGAAAAGTTCGGAGAAAGGTTGGGAGAAAAGTTCGGAGAAAATGAACTGGCAATTGTAAACGAAATAAGTAAAGATCCAAAGACAACAATCTCACAACTAAGAACCTATCCGAAAATATAGCTTTAAAGTTTAAAGAAAGTAATAGGATTCTGTGATCTTATGCTAACATATCAATCACTAGAACGATTATTAATGATAACTGAAAGTGGTAGAAATTTTTCTTTTCCTAACTTTGTCGAAATCGAGATCTTCTTGGAACCTTCAGAGATGTTTGGAGTTGGAAATAAGAGTACAAGGACAATTACTCAGGGGTGCAGCACTAATGCTTTTGGTAGTTTACATACTGGAAAATTTAGTTTTCCATCCGGGCAAATATCTGAACCAATCAAAGCTATTCTAGAATGGTCGGATCAAAATAGACGATTTGAAATGCGTGGGAATAAGGTTTATGCCAAATTTGAATGTAAAGATATAGAGGAATTACTAAATTATTTGAATGCGTTGCATTACGTTTTTCCAACTTTATTAGCTATAGAACTTGCAGAACCTCCAATTGTTACATCAATTACTGGCCGAGTTGGTGATGTGCCTTTCATATGGGGCTTAAGTAAAACATTTCCAATGGGTATAAGTATTTCAACCAAAGAAAGACAAGAAAATTTCGTTATAGATTCATTCAAGAGGTTGATTCCTGTTTGCATTAAGCCTAATCGGAGATTGGCTGCGGCTCTGAGTTATTATTATGTGGCAAAGAGGCTGATTGAAGCTGGTAATTGTCCACAAGAGTTTTTGGCTGAAGCCATCTTGAATTATTGTAAAGTATTAGAAGCTTTGTTTGGAGATAAACATGATACAGTAAGAGACGGTTTACAAGAATTAGGCTATAGTAAAGATGAAATTGAATTAAACTTTATACCAGTGATGATCCTACGTAATCATTTTGATGTAGGTCACATTACACTCAGCATGTTTAAACGAGACCAATTGAATGAATTGCATAATTATTTAGGGAGTGTAAAATTCGACTTTGCAAATCTTTTGAAATTGGTCATTAATAAGGTTATGGACGGAAGTTATCATTTAAAATTAGAGTCCGATCTTGAACCGAGCAAGGATAAACAAAAAAAATTAGATGATTTAACGAATACATTTAGAAAAAAAGCCAAACTAGAGGCAAATCCAAGAAAAAAGTAATTCGTCATCTGAGCATATCGTATATTGAATACTCCAAAAATGAGAATTATCTTGCTTATGCTACGTTTCGCATGTGCATGGATTAAATTCAGAGCAGCAGGACTTTTCGGATAGGCTTTAAGTCAAACAGTAGGAATTAGCACTACTGCAATTGAAAACAATATTACAAAACTAAAAGAAAAAGGTATTTTGAAGAAGATTGGACCAGATAAGGCGGATATTGGGAAATTAATCTGGAAAAACAGAGAACTTAACTCCTGATAGTAAATCGGGAGAAAAGTTTGAATATAGAATAAATGAGGCTCTGGTAGCGTAAAAATGGAAGAGAAATTTGGATGGATAACTACAGAATTAAATCAAGTAGCTGAAATTATAATGGGGCAATCGCCACCATCTTCAACCTACAATGAAAATGATATCGGACTTCCGTTCTTTCAAGGAAAGGCGGAGTTTACTGAACTGTACCCCATTGTTTCAAAATGGTGTTCAGAGCCAAACAAGATCGCTGAATCAAACGATATTTTAATTTCGGTTAGAGCTCCCGTTGGAGCAACAAATATCGCTAACCAAAAATGTTGCATTGGCAGAGGATTAGCAGCTATTCGTTATCCCGATTGCAATAAGTATGTGTTCTACTTTTTGAGATTAATTGAAAAAGAGTTAGACAAAAAAGGAACTGGGACCACATTTAAGGCCATTTCAGGTTCAGTTTTAAAGAGTGAAAAAATCCCTTTAGCCCCTCTTCCCGAACAACGCGTCATAGTTTCAAAAATCGAGCAACTCTTCAGCGAACTGGACAACGGTATTTCAAACCTCAAACTGGCACAGGAACAGCTTAAAGTTTATCGACAGGCGGTGCTGAAGAAAGCTTTTGAAGGTGAACTTACCAAAAAATGGCGGGAACAGCAGACAGATTTGCCGGATGCTGGGGATTTACTGGAGCAAATCAGGAAAGAAAGAGAAGAAGCTACAAAATCTTCAGACAAGAAAGGAAAGAAGAGTAAGCCTCCCACGGGGACGGAATTAGCAGACTTGCCAATGATCCCTAAAAAGTGGATGTGGGTAAAGTTAGATTATCTTGGTGATTTGGGTAGAGGGAAATCAAAGCATAGACCAAGAAATGACAAAATACTTTTTGGAGGAAAATATCCTTTTATTCAAACTGGTGAAGTAAAAGCAGCCAATCATACCATCAAATCTTTTGAAAAAACATACTCCGATTTTGGTTTAGCACAAAGCAAGTTATGGCCAAAAGGAACATTATGTATTACAATCGCTGCAAATATTGCTGAAACTGCCTTTCTTGGTTTTGATGGATGTTTTCCCGATAGCATAGTTGGTTTTACTGCTACAGAAAACATAATTATGAAAGAATACATATACTATTTTTTTAAAGTTAATCAATCAAAAATAGAAGCATTTGCACCTGCAACAGCCCAAAAAAACATAAATCTTAACACATTAGAAAATCTTATCGTTCCTTATTGTTCCCTCCTAGAACAAAAAGCCATCGTTCAGGAAATCGAAACTCGCCTTTCAGTCTGCGATAAGATAGAGCAAGATATTGAAACGAATCTGGAAAAAGCCGAAGCACTAAGGCAGAGTATTTTGAAAAAAGCGTTTGAGGGGAAGTTGCTTAATGAAAGGGAGCTGGCAGAGGTTCGAGGGGCAGAGGATTGGGAGCCGGCTGAAGTTTTGTTGAAGAGAATAAGGGCGGAAAGGGTGAGAAATGGAAAGAAGTGAGGAAATATGATTTCCAATAATTGAAAAGAATCATCCGGCGTGGTAAAGGGCTGACCTCCCCAAGTTACCCAGCAAGCTACCGCGTAAGCCACCACGTAAGCTACTGCGCAAGCTGGCAATAGATATTGAAAATTAAATTTAGCAAGGAAGCAAAAACAAAAATTACACTCATCTCAAGGATTTAAACCATGTCTGAAAATACCTCATCCATCGTTTCTAAAGTCTGGAGCTTCTGTAACGTCCTGCGGGACGGGGGCGTGAGCTATGGCGATTATCTGGAACAGTTGACTTATCTCATATTCCTGAAAATGGCTGAAGAATTCAGTAAGCCGCCGTACAGCAGAAATATCGGTATTCCTGAGGAATACACCTGGGACAAATTGAAACAGCAGCGCGGAGCTGAACTCGATACTCACTACAAGAAGCTGTTAGAAGAACTTGGGAAAAAGCCTGGAATGCTCGGGCAGATCTTCCTCAAAGCCCAGAACAAGGTCAGCGACCCTGCCATGCTGTACAAGATCATTGACATGATCGACAAAGAAAACTGGGTCATGATGGGCGTGGATACAAAAGGAGAAATCTACGAAGGGCTCCTGCAGAAGAATGCCGAGGATACAAAAAGCGGAGCCGGGCAGTATTTCACTCCAAGGCCGCTCATCAAAGCAATGGTTCACTGTCTCCAGCCCGAACCCCTGAAAACAATCGGAGATCCCTGCTGCGGCACAGGCGGGTTCTTTTTAGCAGCCTACGACTTCCTTACCTCACATTACCGGCTGGACCGGGAACAGAGCCGCTTCCTGAAAAACAAAACCTTTGGAGGCAACGAAATCGTTGCAGGAACCCGGCGGCTTGCCCTCATGAACATGTTCCTGCACAACATCGGCGAAATTAACGGGGAGCCCATGATCTCAAATTCCGATGCTCTCATAGCCGATCCTGGCTACCTTTATGATTACATCCTCACAAACCCGCCTTTCGGAAAAAAGAGCAGTATGACCTTCACCAATGCAGAAGGCGAGCAGGAAAGAGAAGACCTCACCTACAACCGCCAGGACTTCTGGACAACCACAAGCAACAAGCAGCTAAACTTTTTGCAGCACATCCATACTATCCTCAAGTCAGGCGGGCAGGCAGCAGTTGTCCTGCCGGATAACGTCCTCTTTGAAGGTGGAGCAGGAGAGACTATCCGCAAAAAACTGCTTGAAACCACAGACCTGCACACAATCCTGCGCCTGCCGACAGGCATTTTCTATGCACACGGCGTAAAAGCAAACGTGCTTTTCTTTGAAGCAAAACCCGCAGACAAAGAGCCCTGGACAAAAGAAGTGTGGATCTACGACTACCGCACAAATGTTCACCACACCCTAAAAAAGAACCCTATGAAATATTCCGATCTTAAAGACTTTATCAAATGCTACAATCCCGAAAACCGCCACAACCGTAAAGAAACCTGGAGTGAAGAGTCTCCTGACGGCAGGTTCCGGAAATTCAGTTATGAGGAAATTGTAGCAAGAGATAAAACGAACCTGGATATCTTCTGGCTCAAAGACCAGAGCCTTGTTGATCTCGAAAATCTTCCTGATCCTGATATTCTTGCAAATGAGATAATCGAGAACATGGAAGCTTCACTGGAGAGTTTCAAGGAAATCATGGCTACGATCAATGGAAACGGAGAATGATGGTTGAATCCACTTCTCCCAAATGCATTTCTCAGGATTTTACTGGAGGGGTCCGATCTTAACCCTGATGAAAAAAAATCTTTACTTTAATGAAATATCTTGACCCTGATCCCCCTGGTCCAGTACCGAGACCTTAGTGATTTGTGCTCTCCAGGATTTCCGCTCTCCGGAAATCTCCCTTCTTTCTTGCTGGAATGTGCGGAGAAATGGTTCAATTATATTTTCCGAACATTTCCACTCCTTTACACCTTCTGCCTTTTTGCCCATTCTAGCCGTCGTTCATGAGCCATTTTCATCAGGAAATCCTCGGCAGCTTCCGAGGAATTGCAGTATTCATGCCAGATCCAGCCGCCCGGCTGTTCAGGAACCACAATGATTCCTTTTTTCTCTGCAACGCCCTCAAGGATTATTCGTGCGGCTTCTTCTGCCGGAATTGCATCTTCAGGGGTTTCCAGCTCTTCATGGACCGGGCCCAGTATCGGTTTTTTCCAGATACGCGAAACAACAGCTGAGGGACATGTCACTGAAAAATGAATGCCTTCTTCTGCAAATTCGTACCGCATGCTCTCACTCATCCCGACAACTGCGTATTTTGTGGTGCAATAAAGAGCCTGTTATGGGAACGGTACCAGTCCAGCAATGGAAGATGTATTAACTATGTGCCCTCCGCCCTGAAGGCGCATGATTGGAAGCGCAGCGTTAATGCCGTATATCATGCTCCAGAGATTGACATCAATAATAGACTTCCAGTGCTCGATTGTTGCATCAACAGTAGGCATCGTGCCCCCTATCCCTGCATTGTTAAATAGAAAATCAATTCTGCCTTCCTGAGCAACCATATCCTGAACAGCTTTATCTACTTCTGGCTGTTTTGTCACATCAACAAGTGAAATACGAATCTGTCCGGAATATGCGTCAAGATTTTTAGCTGCTGATTCCAGGCTTTCTACATTCCGTCCAGCCATGAAAACTATAGCTCCTTTTTCCAGCAGCGCTTCACTTATTGCATAGCCGATTCCGGAGTTTGCGCCAGTTACCAGGCAGCATTTATCCTTGAAATAGTCCTCAACCCCCATTTTCACTCCTCCTTTCATTGGTTCTCATCAGTTCTACTTTGAATTCTTTTTAGTTTGCTTTCTTTTATATTCGGATCAGGGCCCTAGCTGACGGATTATCGCCAGGCGGGCTACAACATAAGCAACCGGACCGGTATAGATCACCTTGAACAGTGCCAGCCTGTAAACAGAAAGCTCTGTAATGTCCAGCAGGGAAAACAGGGAGACGGTTAAAGTCACCATAAGCAGTACCGTACAGATGAACAGTAACGTACCCAGTAATCTCCCTTTCCTCGGCAGCCGCGACAGTATCGGTCCTGATTTGGGCAGGTTTTCATTTTTGAAACGGCCTGCGCGAAGCTGGCGATTAATGTCAGCTGCTGAGAAAACCGTCACAAGCCAGGTCATCACTATTGAGGTAATTATTGTGTCAACTATAATTCCGGATAGAGAAACACTTTCCGCGTTCCTGTTGATCAGAAACTCCAGAATAGGGTTCACCACCATATTTATCAGGGCAGCCGCTAGAGCCTGTTTATGAATATACGAATCAATAGAGCTCAGGCTTACCAGACCTCCGCTCCACTGCCAAAGTGGGCAGTGAAGATCTTGCCGGGATCTGCTGTTTCCTTTACATTTGGTATCCTTTGTGCTTTCAAGCTCCCGTATCCTGCAGGGACATATAATGTGAAATTGAGAAGGTCTGTTCCCTCAGAAACTGCCTGATGGTAGTTTTTAATAGAATCGGGACTGCTGGTCAGCTGGTCCATGCTTCCGGTATAGGCTCCTCCATTTATGGTCTTATCTGCATACTGGAATGCTGCGCCGTACAGGGATTGGAAGTTAATGCTTTCAGGTGACTGAGAACCATAGATACCGTTAGTGAGCTGGATATAGGTTGCCAGCTGCCAGCTCGGCCACATGCCTTTGCCCCAGTTCATCCCGGGAATGAAGGGGTCTTCACCTCCCTCTTCAGACTGTGACATCTCAAATGCCTGGGTGGCTATCGTCACAAGAGCATACTCCTGCCCAAAATCATGCCCCTGAGGGTTCCAATCTTTACGGGAAGGCTTGAAACCGAAATCGGCAATAGAATAAAAAGTCCCTCTGAGATTGCCGTACTCTTCTGTCAGCATAATGTCATAAGAATGGTTCAGTATCCTGAAACCCGGGGTCCAGTACCCTTTTCGCCCGTTCTCGTCGTAATCTATTATCCCGTCATTGTTCTCGTCGAAGCTGTCCATGAATTCCTTTAAAATAGAGGAGCCGGTCAGCTTATCGTGGGCATCTGCATAACTCAGGAGAGTCTTCTGCATGTCCCAGAGCATGCATGAAAGGTTGTAGTACATCGTCTTTGTCATCAGCTCCTGAAATTTTCCATCCTCTATCCTGCCCAGATGACCTTCCAGGGAAGCCATTGGTGTCTCTGTCAAAGCGTCCCAGCCGACGACATAGTATTTCTGCTGCCCTACACCTCTCGCTTCAGCATAACGGTACAGGTTATACCTGAAAAGAGGCGAATCAAGACCTTCTTCGGTTATGATGTTTTTCCCGTCAATTTTTGCCACAGGTACATGGTGGACGAACTCTGTGGGCCAGCCGTTCCCTTCTTTGAGTTTCAGCGCTTCATGAATGGGTACCGTTTTGAAGCAGTATCTTGCACATAGGAGGTCGAGAGCCACACAGTCCAGGGATGACCAGACATAACCTTCAGGAATTCTGACAGCTCTGCCGTCCGGGTTATGGCAGATATTAATCATATCAATTCCGTCACTGGCGTGTACCATGAACACGTTCTGGTTCTGCACTGCCCTGATAACATCTGCCTGGGTTCCCGGCATTCCTGCGGTTTTTGTTGTTATGTATTCCCCTTTTTCATTTCTTACAGGCAGGTTGGTGTCATCATCCATTTTAACAATCCACGGCATATGCGGCAGCTCACCTTTATAAGATGGAACCGATCTGGAAGGGCACGCATATTTCCATTTCCCATCTCCCCTATCTTTCCCTTCGCAGGGTGCCTGCGTGGGATAAAGGCCGATGCCCAGGTTCTTGATAGTATTTGTGATAAGGTCCTGGGCATGGATCTTCAACTTGGGGACATTAATAAGGACACAGCCCGGGTAGTTTTTAAGGTCTTCACTATCGTCCGGGTTTCCCCCGACTATTGCTTTGTGCAGTGTAATCTCTTTGTAGTTGGCTCCGTCCGGAACTTCGACAGTCCTTCCTCTGGATACGTCTTCGTCAAGTTTGTTCAGGTCGTAGATCATCAGCCGGTCTCCGGATTTGCCTGGAGGAAAATACCTTCCTGCAACACTGTCCTCGTAGCCTTTCATGGGGTCGTCTTCATGGGAGGTAGGATGGCGCTCGGACAGATATCTGCGGATAAAGAAAAAAGCCCAGCCTCCATAGAAATCTCCACTCCTCCCTTCAAAAAGAGCTTCGGTAGTGATATCTTTCCCGGATGCCAACCTGAAAGAGACCGTCATCAGCAGGGCTGAAGTTGAAGCCTCTCCAAGAGCCATCTGATAATACTGTATATCAAGCCTGTCATGGAACCACCTCATCAGAGCGGCTATCAGGGGCCATTCGGTACAGATGGAAGCACCCAGACCTTCACAATGGGTTCCGGCATCAATAGCGACAGGACCTACCAGATTGGGTTTGAATAACAATTTCTTGCCAGCTTGAACCTGTGATTTCACCTCGCTGGCAAAACCTGTTTCGCGGTCTAGCCCGCATAGGGAATAATCAAGATTGGAGTAAATGTAATCTATTTTTTCGACTATTTTCTCCCAGGCTGCCGTATCGTTTTCGTTAATTACCTTCTCGAGCAAACCCGGGACTCCAGAATAAGCTTTTGAGGTATCCATCCTGCTGCCAGCTACCGGTGATCCCTCAGAATCGATCTTCCTCTTATCCAGCTGTGAGTATACATATTCACTTTTTGGATAGCTTTTATTCTTTGCACTCATCTTCTCCCCCCCAATTTATGAGAAGCGGATAACACAGCATCCAAAACTTTTCAATAAAAAGACAAAAATTCCAGTAAATTCTACAATAAAACGGTAGATTTTATACCTTCTAAATCTTTTTTAACCCATTCTTTGGTCCCATTTTTACTGCATATCCGCAAATCTATTGTTTCTAATATTTTATCAATTAACTTAATTCAAATATTAGATAAAGCAAATCATATATCTTATATTTATTATATGCATTACATATATTATATCGTATAGTTATATTCTAAATAAGGGGGGCTTGATCATGTTTCGATTTGAAGAAAATAAATGTTATAGAATGCCAGCCCATTTTGGCGGTTTTGACTGCCCTGGACCTGATGCAGCACTGTATTATAGGGATGCAGTTTCTGTGTCCTTCACGTATACCACCGATAAAGACCAGCTGGAAAGTTATGTGCCCGAAGGCTTTGAGCTTTTACGGCCCGAACTGAATATATCGTATAGTCAGTTGAGAGAAATCGACTGGATGGCGGGAGGAGCATATAATTTAGTTCAGGTCAGTGTTCCGGCCCGCTTCAACGGTAAACGTGACCGGCTGGAAGGTCAATTTATTCTGGTAGTCTGGGAAAATAAAACGGCTCCTATCCTTGGGGGTAGAGAAGAGACTGGCATCCCAAAAATCTATGCCGATATCGAAGATCTGCATACCATCAAGCCAAACTACTATACAACCGCCAGTCATGAAGGAAATACTTTTCTGCGCCTGGAAATGCTTGGGGCAAAGCCTGTGGAGGGACAGCTATTAGCAGATGCACAGGCTTTTGCAGCCACAATCAATGCCCTTGGATGGCGTTATATCCCTAAAGTCGGCGCTCCTGGAGCGGATTTGAGCCAGCCCATATTGTATCCTCAGGGTGCCGAGATCCACAACGCCTGGGCAGGCAGTGGCACTGTCAAATGGACTCAATTGAGCTGGGAGCAGAACCCAATGCAGTGGCATATCATCAAAGCACTGGCAGAACTGCCCATGCTCGAGATGTCTCCTGCCATTATGACGAAAGGTATTGTTATTTTGAAACCCAATAACGGACGTGTTCTTGAGTAATTGGAAGCCTGTTGCTGCAGTTAGTAGGTATTTCTTAATTTTCTTTGTAAGCTGGTACCCGAAACAATACTCTTTCATTAGGGAAGCCAGGTTCCGGTCTTAAATACTATATCATATGCTGTAGTACGGAAAACCAGTTCAACCGAAAAGAGACATGGAGTGAAGAATCTCCCTAAGGCAGGTTCAGAAAATTCAGTTACGATGAAATTGTATCAAGGGACAAAACGAATCTGGATACCTTCTGGCTCAAAGATAAAAGCCTCGCTGACCTTGATTACCTTCCTGATCCCGATATTCTTGCAAATGAGATTATAGAGAACATCGAGGCTTCACTGGAAAGTTTCAAGGAAATTATGGCCACAATTAACGGTGAAAATGAAGAGACTTGAAAGGTAATCTTGATGTGTACTAATAAGTCAAAAACGAACGCTTTGTGGAAATTCTATTCAAGTCGGCTACAATCGAAGGGTAATTTGATTCTCGCGCGATTAAAACAGAATTACCCTGCCCTTTTTGAAACGTCTGATTAAGATTCTTCTCATTTTAGAATCTGTACAAAACCCCTGGTACCATCAACACGGACATACTGGCCGTCTTTTAAGATTTTGGTAGCATTTTCTATACCGACAACAGCAGGGATACCGTACTCTCGCGCAATTACAGAGCCGTGTGTCATCATACCGCCAATTTCCACCACCAGGGCTTCAACAGAATAAAACAGGGGAGTCCAGCCCGGATCAGTAAAAGGCGCTACTAAAACATCACCTTTATTCAATTTTGCGGTTTCAGGTTTGAGGATAACCTTTACGTACCCTTCTGCAACCCCAGCGGAAACAGGAGTACCGATTAAAGCGCCTTTCGGAGCCTCAACATCGCTTCTCACACCCGTAATGACTTCTCCTTCACTGGTCATAACCCTGGGAGGAGTCATCTTCTGGTACTGCTCATAGGCTCTTTTACGGGAGTCTATAAGACGTCTCAGTTCCTCACTAAAACGGTTTTCTAACAATGCAATCAGCTCATCGAAATACAAATAAAACACATCTTCTTCCCTCTCCAGAACCCCTCTTTGATGTAAAACTCGTGCCTCTGAAAGGATAGCCTGCCGATATATATCAAAAAACCGAACAATGACATACTTGGGAAATTCACGTAAGCCTGTAGAATTTCGATAAATAGAAAGAAGTCTGGACATGAGTCTTACTTTGAGGCTTCCGGCAGGGGTATTGTTAATACGTTCCAGAAGTTTTTGTACAGCTTCCTCAGCTTCCTTCCGGCCTTCTCTGAACCGATCTCGATGTTCACCCGGAGCATTACTTTTCATGTGGTTTATAATGGATGGAACAAGCAGGTTAGGGGCTTCCCACCATCGAGTGTTTGAAATATCGATCTCACCTGGGCAGCGTATGCCATACAGTTCCATGAACCTGTCCAGTTCGATTCTGAATATATCCCCGCCCTTTACTTTACTGAGCTCCTGATAGAAAGTGCTGTCTTTCGCTCTTTCCAGATAATCTACCACTTCAGGATATTTTCGTGCTGTATCGGCCAGGTCCCCAATCATTAACCCCATTTCACCGGTCACGTTTCCAGGAGGAGACTTACTCAGCGTGTCAACATCAAGGTCCTCACCCAACCATAATCTGGTTAGACGGTTAGCGATGGGCAGAACAATAAATGATAACGGTACATACATCATACTACTATTCAGTTCCTGCAATAACTTTCCAATACTTTCCTGAACTCTTTTAATCCGCTCTGTCCCTGAGACCTGCAAGATACTGTGCCTATACTTATTCATAATCTGCTCCAGAGGAGTTGTGGCTCGCTCAATAATGCCTGAGGGGTCGAGGAAGAATAAACTGTTAACAATGACCGGGATACCCTTAAGATAAAGTGGAAGCATTGGTTTGAATAATTCAAAAATCTGCTTTGTTGTGCCTTTGCTTGCTTTAGCTTCCTGTTGAAAGATCTCGCTTGATACTATTTTTGCCAGAGCATCTCTCATTAGCTCATCCACAATAGCAATTCTCCAGATAAAATATCGCCGGAAAGCTTTATTGTGCAAAAAAGGAGTAACATCGAAAAAAAGCCTGTCTCCTGCTTCCACAATCACTGAATTGGGAAAGAGTACAGAATCCTTTCCCAAGGGGAATATTCCCCGAAAAATAGAAATCCCCATAGGTTTCATGGCATCTGTCATCATTTGCAGGTGAGCAATAGAGAGAAATACGTGAAGTTCATTTCCATATACATTGGGAATAGGATAAAGAGTAGTAATAGGGCGGCTTTGTAAGATATAGAACCTATCATCTGCCAGACACCACTCAATGTCCTGTTCTGAGCAGTAGTGTTTTTCTATCCTTTGACCGAGTTGAGCCAGCTCCAATATTTTGTCATCAGAAAGAGCCTGTTTGTTTTGGAGTTCAGGAGCAAGTTCCCTGGTCACTGTTCCCCCTTCTGTGACCGGATAAACAGCTTTCTTTTTTTCCGCGATTTGCTTTTTGACAATCTGACCCTCGCGGACCTGATAAGAGTCGGCAGAAACAATTCCTGAGACCAGAGCCTCACCCAATCCGAAGCTGGCATCAATGGAGATAGTATTCCTATGTCCAGTGACCGGATCCACGGTAAACATAAGTCCGGAAACTTCCGGAAATATCATTTGCTGCACTGTTATGGATAAATAAACCGAACTGTGACTAAATCCGTTCTTGATACGGTAGATAATTGCCCTGTCGGTAAATAGTGAACTCCAGCATTTCCGCACAGCCTGAAGGAGTTGATCTGCTCCTTTTACATTCAAATAAGTATCCTGCTGGCCGGCAAAAGATGCAGTCGGCAAATCTTCGGCTGTGGCGCTGGACCGAATGGCATAAGCCCTTTCTTCCCCTATTATTTTCCACGCATCAAGGATGGATGATTCAATTATTTGGGGTATGGGGATAGTTAGTAGTAAGTGGCCCCTGATCAGCTTTCCCAGCTTGCTAATTTCGTCTTGTTGATTCGGTTTTAACTGGTCAAGCAAATCCAAGAACCTTTCTATCTCATTGCTTGCTGCAATAAAGTCACGGTAAGCTGATGTTGTAATGCAAAACCCCGAAGGGACAGGAAATCCCGCCTTGCTCATTTCTCCCAGATTAGCGCCTTTTCCCCCAACCTCAGGCAAATTTGTCCTGTCGACTTCATTAAAGTGCATTACATAAGCGCTCATGTGAAATACACCTCGAAAAATGAAATCTTGATTTCTATATTATATGCTTTTATAGTATAGGACTTACTCGGTAATCTGCTTTGCAGGCGGCTTTTGAATTAACCTGATTTTTCCTATACTTTTTTCACCTTTAGCTTGGTATGAAAGTGCTTTCAAAGTGCTTTCAGGCACTTTCATTTACTTATGCTTATTATTCGAAGAATTTCATGTATATTTTTTAAGTAATTGCTGTTATACTTCAGGGCAATAAATGCATAAAAAAGCTCATTGGGGTCCTTCCAAATCAATGTAAAAATTAAGGATATGGAGTGTTTATTTTGGATAATAAACATTCATTAGACTTTTCCCAATGATTCAGCTACAAGGAAATTGTAGCAAGGGTATCCTATTGAAACTAAGCTTTCTATTTTTTACAATAAGTTAAAATGTTTATCAGGCTGTAACAAAAATTTGATGTAGTCAAATTGATATTTACGGAGGTTTTATCTCATCCTGATAAAATCCTTTGAAATACCACCTAAGCCACCTGTTATTATATATTAATATTGCGCAGCGTTATATATAATTAAGTGTATTATTTTAGCATTATAAAATGCTTCTGACGTAAACAATTGAACTGAAAAATCAATAAAATTAAACCGCTAGCGGTCTAAAATGTAATAAACTCAGCCTTTATCCTTAAACAAATTTTCTAAAAATCCAGAATTATATAAATGTTAAAAATTTGTTTGCTGATTTTAAACATCAATATTATTTTTAAATAGTTTAAGAAGTGAAATATAAAAGTTTAAGGGGTGCAACATAAATGAAAAGGGGGGACAAAGCGCACTCGTTAGTTTCAGCTTCAACAGCTCTTCTCTTATTTTTAATTATCTTTTCATCTACCGAGCCAGTATTCGCTGTACAAAGTGACTTGTCTGCTGAGTATGCATACGTGCCGAATGAGAAAAGTAACACTATCTCTGTAATTAACACAACAACAGACACGGTTATCTCCACAGTACCTGTAGGAAATGTTCCTGTGGGAGTTGCAGTCAGCCTTGATGGAACAAAAGTATATGTTACTAACTTTGGTAACGACGATTTTCCCGGGCGCACTGTTTCCATAATTGACACGGCCACTGAAGAGGTTACATCCATGAACGTAGAAGAAGGCAGGCCAGGCAAACCTTCTGGAATTGCAGTCTATCCGTATGGACAAAAAGTATATGTGGCAAAATTTTTGAATGAAAAGGTTCGTGCAGTTGATCTAACAACCAACGATGTTCTCGATATACGTGTAGGGAAAGATCCTCATGGAGTTGCAATCACCCCTAATGGATCAAGGGTATATGTGACGAACCGGGGTGATAATACTGTCTCTGTGATTGACACGGCAACAAACAATATTACAACAATAATTGTAGGAAATAAACCTTATGGAGTCGCAGTCAACAAGAATGGAACAAAAGTATATGTGACGAACATGGGTAGTGATAATGTCTCTGTAATTGACACAGCAACCAACAAAGTTACAGCCAATGTAAGTGTAGGTAAATATCCTCATGGAGTTGCAGTCACTCCAGATGAAAAATGGGTATATGTGGCGAACCACAACACTCCCATCGGCACAGTTTCTGTAATTAACACAACTACAAACAATGTTACTGACACAATAATTGTAGGAAATAAGCCGTGCGGAGTTGCAGTGAACCGGGATGGAACAAAGGTATATGTGACAAACTCCGGCAGCAACACTACCTCTGTAATTGACACAGCAACCAACAAAGTTATGAATCAGACAATTTCTGTAGGAATTTGTCCTTCTGGCATAGGTCAATTTATAGGTTCTGTTCAAGATTCCAGGATCGAAACCATGACCACTTTAGCTCTTTCCCCCAATCAATCCCCAACCGGGGAACCAGGAACGCTTACAGTTACAGTTAGTGCAACGTCTCAAGGAACAGAAAAACCTTCAGGCACAGTTACTTTCATCATGGACGGAACTGATCATATAGATAAGGATATAATTTCTGGAAACGCAACTTTAGATATTTCATCGCTTTCAAATAGCTCACATTCTATAATAGCGGGTGCTCCAGTTATATTTAGTTGATTTTATATATTAGATTTAGTATATATTATTA
>ENA-UOOI01000327-UOOI01000327.1-fermentation-metagenome-genome-assembly--contig:-NODE-327-length-62030-cov-21.026333_pt1 | contig 62030 bp, 53 predicted proteins | sample MGYA00245779_ERZ724027 | MGnify/ENA primary metagenome ERZ724027 (study PRJEB28704, sample SAMN03018318) | fermentation metagenome | biome: anthropogenic terrestrial biome; feature: soil; material...
AATGACCTCATTTTTTATATGTTTTTATTCCCGTTTTTTGGTTAATCAACACTTAAGATTCTTCATATTCTTTTTTAGTTTTGTTATGAATTGTATCCCCTTGGAATACAGAATATTTGATATTTTCTTAGACAAATAACCTTTGTCCCCAAATAATTTTCCATAGAGTTCTTTTGAAAGTTGTTCTATGACCTCTATATTCCTGTCATCTACATTTCCAGGTGTCAGATAGAAAGAAAGAATTTCGTCTTTGTCATTTATGACCAGGTGAAGCTTGAAGCCATAAAACCATCCTGTTGAACTTTTACCTCTTTCTGCAATTCCTTTGAAAACTTTATGGGAATGTATTCTCCTATTATGGCATACATCCAGGGTTGTGGAATCAATAAAAGAAATTCCTGTACACTTGCCAGTTCTCAACTTTGTCATATATAATAGTAGTGGAAGTAATGCTTCCTGAATTACTTCCACAAACCTATTATAGCTTACAAGCTTAGGAAAATAGGGTCTTAGAACAGTTCATACATACCTTGTATAATAGGCTTTAAAATTTCTGTAATCTGATAAGTGAAAATATATGATCATCGTCATGACTTCACTAAGTGATAAATTTTTACTTTTTATTATCGGGGAATCTCTGTAGTTATTTTCCTCTAAAAAATAGCTCTACAGTATTTTTCAAAAACAATACAATAGGTATCAACATCAGGTATCAACATCATAAAATATTCGGACTAACAAATTTTTCATAAAACCCCATCTTTTTGTTTTGTTTTTTACTTGTACTTATATATTAAAACATTTTGATGGGATTTTTTATATCTATAATTTCTTTTTCTATTTTTTCGAACTGAGGTTATTATAAGGAATACTGACCCTAAATGGATGGTGCACAGTACTACTATAGAAGCATGGCAAAGTATTCGAGAAATTGGGGTCTTGTTAGCACCATCAGAATTAAAAAAGCTGAATAAAACTATTATTGAAATTGGTTTAAAACCGTTATTAGAACCTAAAGATTATTCAGATTATGTTATGCCGGATATTTTAAATGGCTGTGGAGAAATAGTTGTTAACTCAAGACAATTAGGATATGTATGAGTAGACCCTAATATGCTATATAACCCAGGAATAAGATTATACTTTGATGTTCATAAGATTATTAAAGATGGATTAGGAACAAGAGATGGCGTGCATAGTTTAAAAGTTAAGAAAAAACTTCCTTTAAATAAATATCTTGTACAAGTAGTATCAAAGAAATGCCTTGATTACAAAGGTACATGCACACCTACTACATATACGAAATATTCTAACAGATTTTTCTTAGAAAAAATGAAATATCATAATATATAAAGAGGTATGTCATAATGTTCTTAACTTGTGTCACAAGTGTAATTTATGACGCATTAAAGTAAAAAGTAGAAAGGATTGAAACAAAGTGAGAGATAAAATAAGGGAAAATGTACATCACTTTTATTGGGGGTTAGATATTAATTGTGCCAGAACTACATTATCGTGTTTAAGCGAATTGGTGAATACACCAGTTAATTTACAGACAATGCAGTCTGCGATTGGATTGCATGGAGCCGGTGGCTATAGAGCACAATGTGGCTTAGTTGAAGGCTCTCTTATGTTTATGGGAATTTTCTTTGCCCAAAAAGGAAAAAGCGACCTTGAAATATCTAATATTTGTTATCAATTTGCAGAAAGATTCACTAAAAAATTTTCATCATTGAGATGCTACAACTTGCGCCCCAATGGCTTTCAAGAAAACGATCCACCTCATGCTTGTGAAGAATTGACTGGGAATGCTATTGAATTTACTTATAACTTTATAAAGTCAATTGATGCAAAAAATAATGAATATAATTCATAACAAAGAAATTCGCATTTTTCTTATATTGATGATTAATCGTGATTCTACGATATTTAAACAATAGTAAATAAATGCGAACTAACTACTGATATTTATTATACGAATGGTGAACTTTCACATATTTATTATACGAATGGTGAACTTTCACAAGTGTATAATAAAATAATATATGGGAGGTTAAAAAGGTATGGATAAGCTTGAATCAATCTTTTTAGGGGTATTTATAGGACTAATGATAATTTTAACTACATTTTGTCTTGGATGGTGGGTTGGATTTGGAATCTATAAAGCTCTTAAATTATCGGAGGTTATCATCGAAGTTGGAATGATATCAGGTATTATAGTTGGAATAATTATTAATACAATGTACTTAAAGCAGTGGATAAATAATAATTACCACTTAGGTACTTATATATGGATTATTGCCTATCTTGTATTATCTATAGGAACTATAGGATTTTTTATGGGTGTTCCTATTTTCAATATATTTCCATGTGTTTTGGCAGGCATCTTCATAGGCAGAAAATCTAAGTATATTAAAGCTAATGAAGAAAAATTTAAAATGAGTTTAAAAAACGTAAATAAACTTAATATGATTACATTAACAATTATTTGTATATTCTCTGCTACCTTAGCACTCATTGATTCACATACAGAAGCAAACCTACAGGGAATGTTACATATTAAATCCTTTCAAATTACAAAGATTCATATAATTGGAATCATATTGTTTGGAGGAACTGGATTAATTAGTATTCAACATTTTTTGACATGCAAGCTTTCGACTATTGCTTATAAAGCTAATTAGTAAATTTAAAATGTTTTATTAGTTAAGAACTAAAAACCATGTATAACAAGGTACTCAAGTTGGCTTTGACTTGAAAAACAACCAAATAGGTTTAAAGGCGCCTTAAGTAAAACGTTATTGATCACTATTCCCAAGTTGAGATGTAATGTTCTTATTAGACTAGTGGTTTAAGACGTAATTAAGTGGACACCTAAATTTCAAATAAATTAAAATATTTCCGTATAGTTACTTGCAAAAAGAATAAAAAATATGCATGATAGTATTGCAAAAACCACCTAAAAAAGGAGGAAACTATCATGCATAATAAAATTATATATGCTTTTTGCTCCCATTTTTTCCCCGATCCGTTGGATTTGCTCCAACAGATTCTTTTGCAAGGGGAGCTTTATTCATACTCCCGTCTATACTAAGCCATTCCCAATCAATTCCCTGGATTTCATTATATCTCTCAAGTCCTAATTTCCACATGTTTTCGAATACTCCAGCTTTGCACCATGCCATAAAATATCTGTGAATTGAACTGGATGCTCCAAACTTTTCTTTTGGTAGTGCTTTCCACTGTATACCTGTTCGAAGTACATAAAAAATTGTTTCTAATATTTTTCTTAATTCAATTGGCTTTCTTCCAGCACCAGCAGCTCGTTTATATTCTTTATTCGGATCTCTTTGTTTCTCTGATATTAGATTTTTTACTTCTTCCCAAGACTCATCTTTATCCGAAGGCTACCATTGCTAATACCCTATCTTACTCAAAGTGGGGGATAAGCAATGCTATACCCCTGGATAAGTTCTTCTAAGGTTCAGATGGAGAAAGTATTCCTTACAAGCAAACTCCACCTGAGCCTAAGAATCACTTGATTAATATATTCTAAATGTTATTATCATTGTTGAATAGATATTAAATGCCTTCCTATGCTTTTTACCATTGATATTATATATGTTATTTTTTCACTATATAAAAAATGCCGTTAAAACCTGTGAATTAAAGGAATCATCGGCATGTTACCCTATACTATACTCTCTATTTAATACTTATATCCTAGTGAATATACTTTTTTACCTGTTCTAAATTTTCATATTCTAAAATATTATCAATTATAATTTTTAATGTTGGTACATCTAATTTTTGTATACCCTGTTTTAAATCATCTGGTATTATACCAAACTTCTTAATTAAAAGCTTTACTGCAGTCCTTGCAAGAGTTTTTGTATCACCCTTTAATTCACCTTCTTTTAGCCCCTCTTGTAGTCCTTCTTCTTTACCTTTTTTATAAGACTCTCTATACAATGCCGATGACATATAAATCTCCTCCTTTACAAATTTTTCATACTCACTCTTTTGATAAAGCTTTTTCAAACATTCTACCAAAAGAAAATAATAATCCGCATCTTCTAATCCCTCTACTACTGTTAAACATTCCAATATATGCTCCTCTTCAGTTTCTCCATCATGCTTCATAAATACTCTAAGTGGATATAACACTATATATTTAAAGCTTATTTATCCTATGTTATCCTTCAAGTTTTATCTTAAACCAATCTATAATCTCAGGAAATACTTCATCTAAATAATTCTGAGTACAATGTTCACCATTCTCAGAATACTTAAGAGTTTTTTCACCTTTTGCCCATCTCATTATTTTTTCTGCATGAACTTTTGGTGATGGCATCACCTCATCTTTCCCGGCATGGTAGAAAAGTAAAGGTACCTTTAAATTAGGTTGCTCTTCAATATCCCAGTCGAACTTATCTCTTACCTCTTCTAAGTTCTCACACCCAGTCATATAAGTAACTCCTCTCTGCCAAATTGGGTTTAGAGCTTTTAACCCTTTTAATCCACCTATATAAACAAGTCCACTATTTCCAACTACCGCTTTTACTCTTGAATCATATGCTGCACATATTGGTGCTAAATACCCTCCAAGACTAAAGCCCACTAGTGCAATTTTAGTTAAGTCAATCTCATATATTTTTTGTTCTTCAAACCAATCAATAATAGCCGACACTGCCTTATGATATTCCTTTGCATCAAATTTCATCCTCTGCCACATCTCTCCTTGACCGGGTCCATCAAAAGTAAAGTGATTGAACTCCTGTTGTTTAAACAATCTCCCTTGGAAATGCCCTTCTGCTTCCTTAATATTATCCATACCATTTACAAAAATTATAAGTGGTTTACTGTTAGTATCAGAAAGTCTTAAGTATCCTGGGATTTTAACACCATTAAAGGGTATATCTATTCGTATTGGTTTTTCCTTTTTATCATATAAACTGATTGCTTTTTTATAGCTTTTTCTGGCTTTCTCTTGTGTACTTTCTTTTTGGGTACTATCAATGAAAAATATATGCTGACCTATATGATAACAGCCCACTGCCTCATGAAACAATTTTTTTGCTTTTGTTGCATATCCATTTTGTAAAGCCTCTTCTGCCATATTATATAAATGATTCCCTTCTTTAGTCCATTCATTACACCATTGTAACCAACTAGAAATTCTACTTATTACTCTTTTTATTCTTTCATACTCTACTCCAAAAGATAAGAATCTTCCATACCACCTGTAATAAGTTTTCTTCTCGCTAAAAATAAAGTGGAATGCGAACTTTTCCTTTAAGGTCAATTTTACCATGGAAACGCCTCCTTGAAATATACTAAACTTCTTGTAGTTATACATACTATAGTTATAGCAACTATCATAGGAAATTTAAATGCCTATTCGGCATTTTTACATATCTTCTCTAATACATTTAGAAAAATTCCTAAGTCTTCATCAGATATATCTTTCCTAAATTGCTCATTAATTGACTTAATATAGGGTATAAGGTCTTCAAACGTTTTCCTTCCTGCATCCGTAAGATAAATACATGAACTTCTCCTATCATTTTCATGTTTTTCCCTTATTACATATCCATTTTTGGAAAGTACATCTAATATTCTAGTTACATTAGTTTTATCTTTGTATGTTTTTACAGCAATTTCGCTTTGAATTGAACCAGGTTCCATATATAATATATTTAGTACTGTCCATTGCTCGAAGGTAATATGGTACCCCTTTTCTAGAAACAAGCTAAGAATTTTTCTCTTAATGCACACTTCACCTTTAATTATTAAATACCCAACTAATTTGGTATAATCATATTGTGTTTCCAAACTATCACCTACTTAAATTAAGTTGTTATAACTATAATAGCTCTACCAACTTAATTTGTCAATATACTCCCTTATTAAAAATTACTTAATCAAATCACTATTGAGATATTCCTTATCATGGTATATGGTCATTTGTATAGTTGATATATTAACTATAGTTCAAACAACTATAGTGTATGAGAATACTTTCTTATACACTTAAAATTAATCAATCGTATCACATCGTTCTTAGTGTTTTTACTGATTCTATTTTTTTAAATCTCTACCTTAGGCTCAATACTTTTAGGTAATTTCGTTCTTATTACAGCTGTGAAAAAAACTATATTTTATACTTTGCCATCGTTAATTTTATCCATGATCACAACTGCTATATCAGCCAAAAACTTGCTTTATGATATTCAAATAATATCTATAAATTAAATATTAAGTGCATGAAATTAATATACTTAAATGGAATCGTGTTTCTGACCCCTTTAGCAATTTTTCAAAATTATCTTGTACAAAGAAGTATAATAAATACAGCCCTTTATTTATTACAGTGCTTAGAAATTACTTATGGATGATAAAAAGGAAGTATTTCAAGAGATTATTTTACACATGCTGCACAACTAATACATTAACTCATATTGTCGGTTATAGTAACAGGAATGCCACCAATAATAACAAGACTACTATAACCACTAATTTCAGGAATACCCAATATATGGGAATATAGGCTTATCTTCTGCTTTGGCAAAGGCTTCTTTTCCCCAAGGATACCAATCAACAGGGTTATAAGCATGTTGAAGAAGATATGGCGATTTTTCTTTAGCCAATCTATTGGGCATTTCACTCATTAAGTTAGTCATTTTATCATTTCCCTTCTATAATATGATATTCCTTAGTATACCCTAAAAATAAAAAGGTACTACTTTTTATATAGCAGTACCCACTTGACTATTTACAATATATAAAAGAAAGAACCAATAACTGTGAACAATCACAACTTTACCATACATCATGTTTTCAAGAATCGGTAATATGTTTAAAGCAATCTTAGGAGACTCCTTTAACTGCCACTACCCAGCCTTTTTTATAATGTCAATTAGTGTTTTATCAAATAGAAATTCACTAAATTTATCAGCCATTGATACAAGACCTTTTGAATGTGTAAGCATATCTTTTGATGGAATAAATGTACAATTAATTTCTTTTAATGGATAGGATACTTCATACGGACACTCATCATCGCTTCCAACTGTTGAACTCACTCCATTAATATTAAGATTCAATTTACCCATCAGATATTGTTTATCTGACTTATTATTAATATTTGAAGCTTTTACTTCTAGAAATAATGACTTACGCTATTTAACAAAAAAATATTATTAACATTAGCAGATTTAAAATACTTTGAAATATCATCTATATTCTTACTTTTAGATATTTGAATGTCCGCATAAATTGCTTTAAGTAATTGTGTTTTCCCTGTTCCATTTTATCCCATTATTATATTTATGCCTTTTGAAAAATTGACTTTAAAGTCTTTAAATACAGTGAAATTTTTGAATTTTCTGTCCTTCTGCTTATCTAAAAAAGGCACATAACCGCAACCACCACATATACACAGGATTCTAATTTAATAGCCAAAGTATCATTGGAAGAAATATTGATTGCTGTTTTAGCAGAAAATTTACATGAACCTTTTCTTATAGCATTAAATATTACCCAACCAACCACAGCTCCTATAGTATTCATTATTAAATCATTTATATCTGTAGCACGGTGCATAAATAGTTGTCCAATTTCAAGGTACACTATAAAAAAATACCCCAATATATAATGCATTACTCCTATGTTCTTTTTAAGATGTTTACTATCTTTATTAATAATAACATTTAATATACTAATTACAACAAACGATATTACAAGGCTTTTTATTAGAATCATATTCTTCACCTCCCTCTAATGCAAACATATGATCATTATATAATACAAGTACTTATCATCATTATATCTAAAATTCAGCAGCAGCAACCTCTGTGTCACCAGATTACATACTCCGCGCAGAATACAGATTAACCTACTTGTTTTCCTGTTATTTTCCCATACTATTGTATATAGCTAATGCATCGGTAATATTATATTGTTCCGAATGGTGATCCCCTTTCGCACCAGCTGAAATAAGAATATATTCTTCTCTACCCACTTTGGCTAGACTGGCCAGACATAAACCAGCTTCACGGGTATATCCAGTTTTTCCTCCTAAAATTTCCCCATTAATAATGTTTTGATTGTTGAGTTCTCCAAACATGGTACTGTAAAAAGTTATCCCACCAGGGTGCTTATTAGTGGGCGATGTGGAATAACGGGATGAAGTAAAAATCTCCCGAAAAGTATCATTTTGCAAAGCATAGTTTAGAAGAATAGCCAGATCTTTCACTGTTGTATAGTGGTTTTGATTATGAAGCCCAGTTGCATTTTCAAAATGGGTATTGTCCATATCAAGAGCTGCTCCCTTTTGATTCATCATCTTTACGAATTCCTGCTCCGAACCAGCAATTTGATCTGAAAGCCCAATACAAGACTCCGCACCACTTGGCAGCATTACTCCATATAAAAGATCAATTGCCCTGACCTTTTCACCAGGCTGAAAACCTGTCATTGATGCATCTGCTTCATACAGCCCCTGAAATGTAGAAGTGGTAAGTTTTATTTCTTCCTTCAGATTAGGTAAATTTTCTATTGCAACAATAGCCGTCATAATTTTAGTCAAAGAAGCAGGATAGATTTTTTCTTCACTGTTTTTTTGCATTAATATAACATTATCTTTCAATCGGATCAGAATCACATTGTGGCTGTTAAGCTTATAGAGAGCTATAGAGCTAGTTGAATCTGGTTCTATCTTAAAGACATGTTGATTTTGTTGAGTAATTATAAATTTATAAACACTACCGGCAATAACAACTATCAGTAAAGATGTTAAAAATATACGTATTCCTGAGTTTTTCTTTTCTACTTTTGTTACCATAATAAAACAGCTCCTTATTCTGTACTGATATTATTTAACCATAGAAAAAAGAGCTGTATTGAAATTTCATCTTATGAACTTCTTAAGATTTTCTTAAGATTTTCTTATTTTAATTAATAAAAGGACAAACTATCTTACTTAAACAGATAATTTGCCCTTTTATTGCTTTTGTGGAAGAACCACAGTAAAGAATGTTTTTTCTGTATTACTCTGTACGAAAATATTGCCTCCATGTGCCTTTACAATCTCTCTTGCGATAGCCAGCCCAAGCCCCGCACCGCCTGTATTGGTGGAACGAGATGTGTCCAACCTAAAAAATTTCTCAAATATGGTTTCCAGTCTTTCTCTTGGAATAGGATTACCTTGATTCGTAAAAGTTATAATAATATTTTTATCTTGCTGCCAAGCAGAAATATCAATGATGCTGTTTTCATAACTGTAGACTATGGCGTTTTTCAGGATGTTATTGAATACACGGGCCAGTTTATCTGCATCTCCCCACAAAGTGACACCCTCAGGCACATTGACCGCCACCTTCTTTTCCTGTGGAGTTAACATTGGATAAAATTCATCTGCCATCTGCTGGAGCATCAACAGTAAATTAATTTTTTCTTTATTCAAAACAATAGTTTGAAGATTAAATCGTGTAATCTCAAAAAATTCATTTATAAGCTGCTCTAATCGATAAGACTTTTCCAAAGTAATACCCACATATTTTGCCTTCTGTTCAGGAGGCATATCAGGAGCTTCATCCAGAAGACTTAAGTATCCTATAATGGAGGTCAGGGGTGTCTTTATATCGTGAGCCAAGTAAACTACCAGATCATTTTTGCGCTGCTCGGCATCAAGGGCAACTTTCTTTTGTTTTTCCAAGTTATCTTTTATCTGATTAATTTTATTTTCCATAAAATCCAATTCAGGTGATAATGTAATTTTATCATGAGATTCCTCTGCAAGTTTATCCATTCCCATACTGATCTCATCGAAATATTTAGTAAACCAAGAAACTGAAAATTTAAGTAAAACAATAAAAAATATGAAAATTGCAATCAATGTAATAAATTCAACATTATTAAGAAATGCATAGTGATAAATGGCCAGGGCCTCCCTGTCACGTAAATGCAGCCTATTCATTAAAAAACTTACAATGCTATCTCCAAAACTAAAGCATTCTTGAATTGTAAAACGCAGGAAGATAACAATTGCAGCTGCAGCAAAAACAATAAGGAGCATTTCAATAAATACTTTCCTCTTCAATTTGGAATAATCATTTTTTCGTTTATCTATTTTACTTTTCAATCTTATAACCAACCCCCCACACCGTCTTGATATATTTAGGATGTTCCGCACTGTCCTGCATTTTTCCTCTCAGATGTCGTATATGAACCATTACAGTATTGTTGCTGTTAGTATAATACTTATCTCCCCATACTTCACGGAACAATTCTTCCGAACTTACCACTCTTCCACGATTGGAGCAAAGAACCCAAAGAATTGAAAACTCCGTGGGAGTAAGATATAATTTTTTTTCATTCAGAGTACATTCATGGGTATCCATATCCAATACCAAGCTAGAAAAGGCAATCAAGTGTTCTTCCTGGTTTAGCTCCACGGAATTATATCTGGTAAATCTCCTAAGTTGTGCCTTAACACGGGCAACAAGCTCTAAAGGTCGAAAGGGTTTTGTTATGTAATCATCTGCCCCTAGTGTCAACCCTGTAATTTTATCAATTTCTTCTTCTTTAGCAGTCAGCATGATAACAGGAAAATTATGATTTTCCCTAATTTTCTGACAGATAGTAAATCCATCAATATCCGGCAGCATAACATCAAGTATGGCAAGCTCTAACTGTTCTGACTCAACACACCGTAACGCATCTTCACCGGTATAAAATTTATATATTGTAAAGCCTTCATTTTTTAAATACACTTCAATTAAATCCGCTATGGGCTGTTCATCATCTACAACCAAAATATTCATACTCATAAGTTCTATCCTTTCTTCCGATTAAACACTCATTATTATTATAATACTGCAAAATAAAAATTCACATCATAATAATTTTCTTAATAAAATCTTAAGGTTTTATTAAGATAGCTTTAACCTTTCTCACACTACTTTGGATTTCTCAATTACTTCATTATTAATTAAGAAGAATTACTACCTGTAAAAAACATTAAACTCACATACCAATTACACGATAAATATTATAGTATCTTAAATTTAAAAAAGGAGGTAATTTTTATAAATATTAATTCTATTGGAACTATAAATAATAACGTTAATATTTTAAATTATACTACTGACAAAACAAAAAAATCATATGATAATGTCAAATTAAATGATAACACTTCAAATGTTCAAGTAGGAAAACAAAATTTAGGAACTGACATATTTATTAAATCTAAAGAAGAAGATACAGAAAAATTATCATATGAACCTAAAAAAAAGAAACTCTCCACAGAAGAAATTGCATTCTTAAAAGAGGAACAAGAAAATCTTAAAACAGATCTTATAAAAAAGTTTATAAATGATACCATAAGCGCACAAAATACTCTACTGGAAAAATCAACTGGAAATACAATTACCGGAATGTCAGAGGAAACCAAAGATTTACTTACTAAAATATTTGGTTCCCTAGAAAATGTATATCCTCCACTTGCAACAACACAAGAAGATGCTCAAAAAGCTATATCAGAGGGCGGATCATACTCTATAGATGCAGTGGCAGACCGTATTATGACCATGGCAAAATTTATGGCAGGAGACGATCCTGATAAATTACAACAGATGAGAGAAGCTGTAGAGAAGGGATTTTCCCAGGCAGGATTGGATTTTAATAACGCAACTGACAGTGATTTACCACAAATCTGCAAGGACACCTGTACGGAGGTTATGAGGAGATTTGATGAATTACAGGGAGTCACTAAAGACGATACTGACAGCCACAATAAAAACACTGCAGATAAAAAATAAAATGGGTACAAACCTTAAATTAAATTATTATATTTTTAGAAAATACCTATTAATCTGAGCAAAAATGGGGATGTGGCACCAAAAATAACTATTATTCTATATCCATATAAGTTATTTAATGCTTCATCCCTTTATCTGAAAGGCTACCGTCGGAGAAGGTATTCCCTGAAAGCAAACTTCACCTGTCTAAGAATCACTTGACAAAATAACCCTACTCTTTAAAGTTTTATACTATAAAATCCACTTGCTGAACAGTACCTACGGTACCATTTTCTTCCATAAATATTCCAGAACTTTTTACTTCTGCCATACTTTTATTTTGACTATTTTTCATTGAAAATTCACTACCTATATTTCCTAAATAAATAGCTCCTATGCTCTTTTCTCCCAAAGCAAAAAGCTTATCATTTCCTTCTTCATCTTTAGTCCATATTCTCAACTTATTAAAAATATCATCGTTTTCATCAATCCAATTGTTATGATCACTATCATATTTAGCTAAATCTTCAAATCCATTTCCGGAGTTAGGACCAAACAATTCTCCCCCATTATTTATAACTCCGTCACCATTTAAATCCAGTGAAAGAAATCCACTTCCACTTTTCAGAGAAGAAATTTGATCTTCTTTCCCATCTGAATCCAAATCAAAGCTGAATTTCGTAGAAGTAAGCTCTGCTGCCTTTCCATCAAAATTGATTACTAAAGGATCAATCCTATTCTCCGTTTGAATAGATAAATTAGTTTCTGTATAAAAAGACCTACTCATGCTAAGGCTTATATCAAAATTTATTTCTTTTCCATCTGCAGTATGAATTAAACCGGACGATTTAAAAGATGTTCTCTCCTTTTCTAAATAGGATTCATTTAGGTTGTACTGAAAGCCCCTTCCTATTTGAGGACTTCTGTTAGAATTTATGTTTAACGCCGGAAAATTCATATATGAATCAAAACTGATACTCTCTGGCATTTGAATATTCAATTCCACAGGAGACCAAAATCTAATATTCCTATTAAAAATAGACCTTAAAAGATCCTGTAAAATCTTAATTTTTAAATCATCTTCTGTTGTAATCATATAACTCATATCTACACTAGTAGTTACTTCGCTAAGCTGTAAAGCTTTTCCCATATATTCCATTCCCTTTGAAAGTTCTTTTTCTTTTTCCATAAAATCCTTTGCTTCATCTGACAGTTCTAGTTTATCTCCATCCACCAAGCTTTCCTCAAACTCTTTAAGCTGTTGCGACATATTGTCCCCATAATTTTCCCATAAATTTAAATTTTCTACTTTGCCATAAATTTTTGCTAAACTGTGCTGACTAGACATTTTAATACTTGAATCTTGAATTTTCATAACTTACCTCCCTGTTATTAATCCATTCTTAAATCCAAATAGAGTATAGTATAAAAGCCTCTTGTCCGTCTGAACCTCAGAATGGTCTATCCAAGAACTATTAATATTTGCTCCTTATTTTAAAAATATGGAGAACAAAAATTATAGCCTTAAGATAATATTAAAGCCACTTCCCTGTTAGCTTTTGAATTATTACACACAGTATATTAAAATACGCCACAAATAATTCTATATAGTTTATCGTATTTTAAAAATTTATCTTAAATTTCCATAATAATTTTACATACATTAATTATCTTTAACTCATTATTGATATATTATTTATATTATCCTCGTTATATTAATAATATATTAAAAAATCACTTGTTTTTTTAGATTTTTTATATTAAAATATAAAAAATTCACCATTATAAACTTTTACTTAGGAGGTAATTATATTATGGAACAAGTTATAATAGAAGTTATAGAATCTAAATGTAGTTGTTATAAAAAGGGGGACAAAATATCTATAAAAAATACACTTATAGATATGGAAAACACAGATAATGTATGCGTAATGGCTCTACAATCCTTTTTTCCTTTTGTATTTGCTACTAGAAAAGGTGTCACTCCACAACAAATGGGATTTGGAGAAAAACTTATAGTTCAATGTCCTGATTACTGTGATGAAGTTATTTTTCAAATCAAAAAAATTTAATCAAGTATTTTTAAAAATTATTCTTTATAAATAAAAAACACCCTTTCAAGGCAATAATTTTAAATGATAAATTTATAATTATTTATAAAAAAGAGTGTTTTTTATTATAAAATTGTAAAGTTTAATTTAAACAGTTATTATAGACTTTTACTTTTTTATTATATGTACACAAAACAATTTATATTTTATAATTTAATATTCAAATACTCCCATATTTTCACATAAGTAAATCATAAGTTTTTTATCCTTTAGTATTTTTTTATAAGAACATAAAAATTCATTTAATTCCGTATCCTGCAGATTTATCTTTCCTGTACTTTCTAAAATTACTTTTTCTTCGTTTATAAATATGGATAGATTATTTACAGAATTATTTATACTATATGTAGTCATTAACACATTTCCTATGTCTTTTTTATATTTTTCCTGAAAACTCAATGTTTTTCTAATGGTTTCATAATCATTTCCCTTTTCTAAAGATGATATATCAATTCCCATACTCTTCATTTGCTTTTCCACATCTTCTATATTAAATCCATACCTTTTCATAAGTTCTTTTTGAATATTAAATAGTTTTTCATGGGATATATTATTTTTCTCCATGTATTTTTGAATCTTCTCAGAAAAATCTCCCATAGTCAATTTGCCTTGAGACATATCATAACTTAGTCCATATACATAATCTTCAAATTTTTCCACGTCTTTTTCTCTGGCCTTATTTTTAAGAACATTAAAATCCACAACTCTCTCATCATCCACAAAAATTCCTCCTCAATAATATACTATAAGATATATTTGAATACCTTCAATTATTATAATACTATAAATCACAGTAAATTTCCTGCTTTATCGTAGATTGGAAGTTGTAAGTGAAATATACTTGATATTTTTATCACAACTACAAAATATCTAATTCCCTTATTTATTAATTATACGTAAAAGATTCATTATTATTCTCTATGGAAGAATTAAAATAAAGGGTTATGTCATATTTAAATGTTTAAAATCATATATTTTCTCAAATGTATATCTCTATTAACCCTTATATTTATCAGTTAGGAGATGATTTAAATTGGAATCTACTATTATATTAATAATAATACTAACTGCTTCTGTTCTTGGAAAAGCTAATTCTGTAGCAGTAGCCACCTGTTTTCTCTTAATTCTGAAGCTTTTAAATGCAGATAAATTTATATTTCCCTACTTGGAGGAAAAGGGATTATTTCTGGGATTAGTAATACTTATAGCATCTATTTTAATACCTATTGCCCAAGGAGAAGTGTCCTATATAAATATTAAAAGTGTATTCACCTCATGGCTTGGAATATTTGCCCTCTTAGTTTCTCTTTTTACAACTTATTTAAGCGGACTTGGTGTAAACTACCTAACCATTCAAGGTCACAGCGAAATTATGCCTGCTTTAATTTTAGGCTCTGTAATTGCAGCTGCTTTCCTAGGTGGCGTTCCTGTAGGTCCCATGATAACATCTGGTCTGATAGCATTAGGTTTAAAACTATTTAATAAAATAGGCTTGTAAATATAACTGTATCACTATCTTATACTAAAGTACTTTGTTAAAAATATTTACTTGTATTATAAAATTGAAAGGATTATACTTTTATATAGAAAACGTTATAATGGACATAGGTTTGCAACTGCTGTAAACTTAAAATAAATAATTGAAAAGGATGTGTTTCACATGACAAAAAGAAAAATTTTAATACCGGTAGATGGCACCGAGCGAAGTATGCACTCTCTTAATTGGATAAAAAAATTATTTGCAAAGGATGAAATACAAGTAACTCTTATGAATGTTGTAGAAATGTTTATGGCAAAAGATACCATGATAAAAGACAAAATGTTTAGAGCCAAGCAATCAAGCCATAGAGTTTTAGAAAAAGCTGAAAAAGAACTTGAAGGTTATGATGTGGAAAAATATCTTACTTTCGGATATGCAGATGATAAAATCCTCAAAAAAGCGGAACAGGATAAATTTGACATGATAGTTATGACAAGATCCACAAAAACAGCTTTGGATAGAATGATTGGCTCTGTAACCAGCAAAGTTATAAAAAATGCTAATACCCTGGTTGCTATCATTCCAGAATAAAACTAATTATAAAATTTTACTAAAAATATATATTTATATTATGGTAATTATAATATAGGAACTTTTATTTAACATATTATTGAAAAGGATGTGTTTTACATGACAAAGAAAAAAATTTTGGTGCCTTTGGATGGAACTGAACGAAGTATGCATTCTATTGACTGGCTAAAAAAGTTATTCAAAGAAGACAGAGTTACAATAACCCTTATGACTATTAGAGAGATCGTTATGGCAAACGATATGACCATAACAAACACCACTATAGAACAAGCTCAAAAGGATATGGATGAAATATTAGACAAAGCTGAGAAAAAACTTGAAGGCTATGACGTAGAAAAATATAGTGATTTTGGCTCCGCTGCTGATAAAATACTGTTAAAATCAAAATTGGATAATTATGATGTAATAATTATGACTAAATCCAATAAAAAAGGACTGGCTAGAATTATTGGTTCTGTAACTAACAAGGTATTGAAAAATGCCCATACATTAGTTATAGTTGTTCCAGAATAAAGGCTCGCTATGCTTATCATCTTTAGGGTCATAACACCTTCAAAGTATTATGACCCGAATACATTTTTAACTTTTTCCAAATATATTTATCCTTTAAATCATTTCACTTTAAACTTCTTAACCTGTTCCCTCATAAGTTCTGCCTGACTTGAAAGTTCTTCACTGGCAGAGGCACTTTCTTCAGATGCAGTAGAATTTTGCTGTACCACTTCTGATACTTGCATTATTCCTCCCTTAATCTGTTCAAGACCTGCAGCTTGTTCACTGGAAGCAGCAGCTATTTCTCTTACTATATTGTCCACTTCTACAACACCCTTTACAATTTTATCAAAGGCTTCCGCCGTTTCATGCACAATCCTGGTGCCTCTTTCTGACTTCTTAATTGAATTTTCTATGAGAGAAGTGGTTTCCTTTGCCGCATTTGCTGATTTGGCAGCCAAATTTCTCACCTCTTCTGCCACTACTGCAAAGCCCTTTCCATATTGTCCTGCCCTTGCAGCTTCTACAGCGGCATTTAACGCCAAAATATTTGTCTGGAAAGCAATTTCATCTATGACTTTTATAATTTTATGTATATTTTCCGATGCAGCATTTATCTCATCCATACTTTCAAGCATTTCTCTCATATGTGAACTGCCTTCTTTTGCATTGTTTTTAACTTCTTCCGTGAGTTTATTTGCTGTATTTGAGTTATCTGCATTAAATTTTGTATTTGAAGAAATTTCTTCTAAAGAGGCCGTGAGCTGTTCTATGGAACTAGCCTGCTCAGAAGCTCCTTGAGAAAGAATTATACCCGAATCTGCTATTTGCTTAGAGCCTATGGCCACCTGATCTGCCGCAAAATTGATACTTTTTATCACTTCATTCAAGTGAATTGCCATCTTTTTAAAACTATTTTTAAGTATTCCTATTTCATCCCTAGAATCAACCTTGATCTCAATATTTAAATCTCCTTCTGCAATTTTATTTGCAGAATACATAATTTCTGTTATAGGTTTACTTACAGATGATGATATGAATATACCAAGTAATACCGCAACAATTATTCCTATAACCATTAAAACTGTAACTAATGTCTTTACTATACCAGCAGTTTCATCATTACTATGTGAAAAACTTTTAGCATTGCTTTCTTTAAGATTTACAATAGTTTTTAGATCATTTTCCACATTCCCTTGAATTTTTGCAAGTTCACTGTAAATCAAATTAACAGCTTCATCTTTTTTATTATTTTTTGATAATTCCATAACCTTGTTAGCTACATCCATATACTTGGATTTGTTCTCCTTAAGAGTTCGAATTTTTTGCTTCTCCATATCAGTTACAATAGTTTGTGAAAATTCTTCTAGTTCCTTATCAAAATTATCACTATCTGCTCTTACATTATCTGAATATTTGGTAATGTTAACTCCATCTCGTGATAAAGCCACATCTCTTAAATCGGCTTTTATATTATTATAGGAACTAGTAATTGTTACTAATTGTCCTAAGGGTACTGTCATATTTTCATATAATTCAGTATCCAACTTATCAACCTTACTTATACCATTTATGCCTATAAGACCAATCACCAGTGCAATTGCCATTATCATACCAAAACCAATTAATAATCTACTTCCTATTTTTAAATTATTAAACCATTTCATATCTTATCTCCTTTAATATTAAATATTGTCTGAGAATATATTTACCTCTTCATCACTTAACAGCTTGTTACAATCCAAAAGCAATTTTATACTATTTGGAGATTTTCCAATACCTTTTATAAACCTATTTTTATGATTTCCTATTTCTGGCGGCTCTACAATTTCAAAATCAGGTATATCCACTACCTCCAATACACTGTCCACAACTAAACCTATAGTTACATCCTCCACTTCTATCACTACAATACATGTCCTATTGTTATATTCCCTATACTCCTCTTTAAATCTCAGCCTTACATCCATTATAGGTATAATTTTACCTCTCAAATTTATTATACCTTTTATATATTCGGGCAGCTCTGGTATCTTACTTATAGGTTGAATCCCTATTATTTCAATAACATATTTAATATCTATGCCATAGAATTCATTAGCCAGTATAAATATAAGATACTTGTCTTTTTGAGTATCTTCTCCATTTTCCATAAAAATATCATATACAGCCTTAGTCATATCTACAAATATCCCCCCTATAAAACAAATTATTTTATCGAAACAAGTTTTTCACCTGACACTATCCATCAATTATACTTATCAATTCACCTACATTAAGTATTAAACTAATATTTCCACCCCCTAATACTGTACAACCAGATATACCCTTGATATTTTTGATCTTTTTTACATAATCGGGGAGAGGTTTTACTACCACCTGCTGTTGTCCCAACAATTCATCTGCAAATATACATACAAGCTTATCTTCATTTTTTGCCATAACAATTATTCCATCTGTTAACTTTTTGATACCCTTTTCAATTCCATATACCTTATGTATACGAATTACAGGATAGCATTTCTCTCTTACCATTATCATTTCATCTTTTTCAATATGAAAAATATCATCAGATTTTGGTCTAAAAAACTCAGTTATTGCAGCAATAGGAATAGTATAATAATAATTACCCACCCTCACATTTATTCCATCTATAATTGCAAGAGTACTTGGTATCTTTATAGTTATTATGGTTCCCTCATTCTCTTTACTTTGGGCTGTAATCATACCCCCAATATCTTTAATATTTTTTACTACTACATCCATTCCTACCCCACGGCCACTAAATTCTGTTACATTTTCCTTTACAGAAAAACCCGGAATAAATATTAAATCATAAATTTCCTTGTCACTCATTTCATCCGCAGGTTTTTTTAAAATTCCTTTTTCAGCGGCCTTTTTTAAAATTCTTTCTTTATTAAATCCTGCCCCGTCATCTTTTATAATCACTACAACATAGTTATCCTCATTCTTTGCCTCTAAAACGATAGTTCCCTCTTCACTTTTACCAAGAGCTTTTCTACATTCTACAGATTCTATTCCATGATCAATGGAATTACGCACCAGGTGCATAAGAGGATCTGATATGTGCTCTATTATATTTTTATCTACTTCTGTATCTTCTCCAATAAATTTCAACTTAACCTTCTTATTCAACTTTTTATTCATGTCATGTACTATACGATTCATCTTGTGGAAAGTTCCATATACAGGTACCATCCTCACAGACATTACTGTATCCTGAATTTCCTTAGTAATTTTACGAAGTTGTCTTACAGATTTCCCGAAGTTATCCAGTTTCAATCCCTTTAAATCTGGATTCTCAGTTACCATAGATTCTGCAATAACCATTTCCTCCACTAAATCCATAAGTTTATCAAGTTTTTCCACCCTTACACTTATAAAATTCTGCACACCAGATTTATCCAGTATTTTTTTCTGCTTTCTATCCAAAACAGCATGGACAACATGTTCACCTAAATCCGAATTTTCTTCTGAGGTGGAAACACCACAAAATCCTTTCTCCATATGCATAAGTTCAAAGCTTTTTAAAAAAATTGTATGTTTTAAGATCTCCTCTACTTCCTCATAGGACTTATTACATTTTACAAATAATTTGAATCCTTCCCTGCGTATTAAATTACAAGTATTGTCATCCTCAATTATATTTTCAGGAACATAATATATTTCCCTGCAAAATTCTTTAAAAGTTTCCACTACAGTATAGGCCCTTAAATTTTCCATCTGACAGTTATCTTCAAAAAATATTACAGCTTTATAGAAAATATTTTTATCCTGAATATTTTCACCTTTATTTTCTATTGATAAATCACACTTACTTAATTTTTCAAGGAATTTTACATTTTCACTTATCATATCATCACACATTGCCTGTACTGTATCTCCAGCCTTTATTTTATCAATTTCCCCTTTTATAAAGTCTACAGAGTTTAGTATAAGATCGGATAGTTCCTTATAATCCAGATATTCAGATTTATTTTCTCTTATAAAATACAATAGATCTTCTATGGAATGTGCCAGCATTGAAATATAATCATAGGACATCATAGCAGAAGAACCTTTAATTGTATGCACAATACGAAAGATTTCGTCAATAGATTCCTTACTGTAACAATTTGAATTTTCATTATTCAGTGCTAAAGTTTCAAGCTTATTTATTAAATCACAAGTTTCAAATATATAGGATTCAAGTATAGGATCCTTTGAGTATTTATTTGTCATACCTTTTTACCTCTTAAATAATATCTAAATAAACATCACTTTATTAAGTGTTTCAATCAACTGTTCCTCTTTAAATGGTTTAACAATAAATGATTTGGCCCCATTTAATATAGATTTTTTTACCATAGATTCTTGCCCCATAGCAGTTATCATTACAATTTTGGCTTCCCTATCAAATTTCTTAATTTCTTTAAGTACTTCAATACCATCCATATCAGGCATAGTAATATCCAAAGTAACAATATCAGGATTAAACTGCTTATATTTAGAAATTGCAGTTTTTCCATTTCCAGCCTCCCCAACAACCTCAAAATCATTACTCTGCAGCATAGTCCTTAAAGAAATTCTCATAAAAGATGCATCATCCACAATAAGTACCTTTGTCATAAAAATCCTCCTTATATTGTATTTTTCCATTCAATTTGTTGTAAAAATTTATTTTATGATAAAAATGAATTTAATTATAAAAATAATTAAATATAATTACAATAAATATATATGTTCTACATTTCTCACGTTTTTCCTTTATTTTTATGATATTTGGAACAAAAAAAATAAGAGTCCTGCTCTTTAAAGTGCACTCCAGACTCTTTTCAATTGTTTATAATCTTCTAAATTTTTCAGGCTTATATCCATATTTGCCACTTAAAACATCATCAATAAGTGAAATAAGCTTTTCCTTATCCTCCGATAAAGTTCCACTTAAAGCTACATAATTTGATGCATGGTTACTTCTAAAAACACAATTGTTGGTATGAATATTTTTAATTAATTCCCTTGTTTCCAGCATAATTTCTTCAGGGCTTAAAAGCTTGAATTTTCCACTATTAATATCATCATACATTTTTGTTCCAGGTTCTACCATAAGAGTTAAAAGTCCTACATAATCAGGGTTGATAGCAGTTATAACCCTGGCAGATTCTCTGGCATTTTCCTGCCATTTTTCCTTTCCGCCTATACCTGAAATAAATGTTGCAGAGATTTTAATGCCGCTTTTTTTAATTTTTTGTCCTGCCTCTATTATTTCCTCTGAGGTAACTCCTTTTTGTATTTCCTTTAATATTAAATCACTTCCACTTTCTATTCCCATGTAAAATATGCCCATGCCTAAACTCTTCAATTCTTTAAGATCCTCAAGAGACTTTCTCAATATATCTTTAGGTGTAGCATAGGCAGATACTCTTTTACATTCTGGAAACAACTCTTTTATTTTAAGCAATATTTGTGTTAATTTTTCCATAGGCAGTACAATGGAATCGCCATCTGCCAAAAATATACGTTCTACATGTCCATACATTTGTCTTGCTTCATACAGATCTCCATATACCTCTTCCAAGCTTTTTATTCTGAATTTTTTAGCTTTATACATATTACAAAAAGTACACTTATTATGTGCACATCCCACACTAATCTGAATTATCAGGCTATAGGCTTCGCTAGGTGGTCTGTAAATAATACCCTCATACTTCATATAATCTCCTCCCTTTTTATAAACATATTAATAAAATTTATTCATGAAGAATATTTTTCTCCCTTTAAATTTTAAATTATACTGCTAATTATAGCATTTTTATTATATACTATAAACTAGGAAAGTGTGAACTTATTATTTGACATCTAAAGTTCCATAGACTTTCCAGCTTCCCAGAGTATGATGTAAATACTCATATATTGGATACCTGAGTAACTATACCTCTGTCTCGGGAAACATAATTACCTGAAGAATTGATTTTAAAAAATTAGAAATAAATCAATTTTAAATATTTAAAATAAGTACCAGTTTATAATACTTTGTCCTAAAAATACTGTAATAAAAGAAGACATAACAATAAATGGACCAAAGGGTATATAATCCTTTCTGGATTTTTTCCCAAGTAAAATAAGGAAAAATCCTATAACTGCTCCCATAATAAAAGCCAAAAACATCATAAACACAGTATACTTAAATCCTAAAAACAATCCACATACAACTACAATCTCTACATCTCCCCAGCCCATGCCTCCTCTTGTTGCAAAGATAATTAAAGCTAAGAATAATCCTGCGAATAACCCTCCATAGATATATGTTTTTACGGGAAAACCCATGTAAACATATATTCCCAAAAACATTAGTGCAAAAATTATGCCCACAGCTGTAGTTTTAAAATAAACATCCGTAGTGTCAAAATCTATCACTCCTATTACAATCATAATACTGACAAATACCATATACTTTATAAATTCTATACCTATTCCCAAATTAATGTAAATAAGAAAATATAAAAAACCTGTTGCAAATTCCAGTATACAGTATCTCGGCTGTATTTTTTCACTGCAATACCTGCATTTTCCCCTTAAAATGATATAACTTACTATAGGAATCAGATCATAGGGCTTAATTTTTCTATTACAATTTACACAGTGGGAAGGTGGATACAAAATAGACTCACCCCTAGGTATTCTATATATGCAAACATTTAAAAAGCTTCCCAGGATAGTCCCAAAAATAAAAAACAAAATTCCATAATAAATATCCATAATTATTCTCCATTTTTTAAAAACAAAACCCTGTATCCATAAAATATAAATACAGGGTTGGTTGCAGCACTAACTCCAATACACATAAGATCATCCAAATTAAAGTATACGTCTTATAATTTCTCCTTATTTGTTTAATTTTAACATAAAAGTACTCCAATTTCAATAAACTTTGAAAAATAATTTATTGCATAATATGACATTTTATTATAATGAATGTATTTAATATAATATGCCAAGATGAAAGAAACTCTGTAGTTCACATGTTAAAAAATTCATCCTACGAAGAGTTTCATTTTAATACCTTCTACTGTAAAAAAACAACTCAAAATTTCCTGTGGAAGTGTCCTTTATTCCAATGGAATTAAACTCAAATAAGGTAATTTTAAATTTTGCAAAAGATATCACATCACAACTGCAACAGGAAGAAAACATAGAAATTCTGGCTTCTATTGTAGAATATTCAGAAGATGCCATCTTAAATAAAGACTTAAATGATATTATTACAAGCTGGAACAGAGGTGCTGAAAAACTCTATGGCTATAGAAAAGATGAAATTATAGGAAAACATATATCCAAACTTATACCTGATGAAATTATAAGAGATGTGGAGATAATTCTGGATAAAACAAAAAAAGGCATATAAATATATCATCATGAAACTACACGCCTAACAAAAAATAGGAAAAAAATACAGGTATCAATATGCATTTCCCCTATTTACAATAGAGAAAAAAAATTGTAGGAGCCTTTGCAATTGCAAGAGACATAACAGATAAAAAATCAAAAGAACAAAAGCTAAAAGAAAAATATGAGGAACTTTCCGCCATATACGAAGAACTGGCTGCTGCTGAGGAAGAACTAAGAAGTAATTACATTGAACTAGAAAATGCAAAAATAGCAGCCGAAAATGCAAATGCAGCAGATGAATTAAAATTAAGACAGGTTCTCATAAACCTATTTAACAATTCACTTAAATATACAGAAAAAGGACATATATTATTTAAAATCAAGAAAATATCTCAAGTAAATGAAAAGGTAATTTTAGAGTTTTCTATAGAGGATACGGGTACAGGTATTAAAGATAAATTTAAAAAGCAGATTTTTAAAAAATTTGTTTATCAAAATACGTCTTTGGAGAATTATTATTCCTCCACCGGTCTTGGACTTTTAGTATCCAAAGAACTTGCAAAAATCATGAATGGAGATATATGGTTTGAAAGTACTGAAAATATAGGAAGCACCTTCAACTGCTAAATTTTTACTGTATTTCAATAAATATGAAAACAACAAACTAACACCTGCATCCATCAATTCTACTGCTGTAAATAAAAATATTTTAATAGTAGAAAACAATGAAATAAACATGCAAATAGCCTGCAGTATGTTAAAAAAACTAGGCTACAATTTTTTAAGTGCCTATAATGGGGAATCAAGCACTAAAAATATTGGAAACCATGTCTGTGGATTTAATACTCATGGATATACAAAATGCCAGAGTTAAATGGTCTTGAAACCACAAGAATAATAAGGAAAAATGAACTTTACGAAAAACATCGCATACCTATAATTGCACTAACTGTATATGCCATGCCTGGTGATAGAGAACTCTGTATCGAAGGGTGAATGGATGATTATATCTCAAAACCTTTCGATATATATACTAAAAAATATTCTACAGCGATTTCTACAATAAAGAACTAAAAAATTTTTCTTATTTGTATTGACACAATAATATAAATATGATAATTTTATGTTGCACAAGATGCACAAAATTGATTTGAAGGAATCGTATAACCGGCGGCAGTGGAATTAACCACAAGGAGTACGATTTTTTAAAAGCCGACCGCCTGGGCAATCAAAAAGTCCAGGGGGTCTTTTTGATTACAAAATTTAAGATAATTTGCAATTTAACCTGTTACAAATTACCAGAATATTATTGAAAAGAGGGGCTTTTATGAAAAAAGAATGGAAAAATTTTAATTCAGGAAATTGGATGGAAAATATTAATGTAAGAAATTTCATACAAAAAAATTATACTCCTTATAATGGAGATGAAAGTTTTTTAACCTCTCCTACGGAAAAAACTAAAAAAGTGTGGAAAAAATCTGAAAAACTTATTTTAGAGGAAATTAAAAATGGCGGTGTATTAAATGTAGATACAAATACTGTATCTGGAATTGATAATTTCAAGCCTGGTTATATAGACAGGGAAAATGAAGTTATTGTAGGACTGCAGACAGATGCCCCACTTAAGAGAATAGTAAATCCCTTTGGTGGAATAAAAATGGCTAAAGATGCCCTTACGGATTATGGATACAAAATTGATGAAAATATGAATACTATATTTACAAAGTATAGAAAAACCCACAATGAAGGTGTATTTGATGCATATACAGAAGAGATAAGAGCCGCAAGACATGTGGGTCTTATAACAGGACTTCCAGATGCCTACGGAAGAGGAAGAATAATAGGTGACTTTAGACGAGTCGCACTCTATGGAATAGATTATTTAATTGAAGAGAAGAAAAAAGATTTAAAGTCCTTAAAAAGTGATAATATGCTGGAGGATATGTTAAGACAGAGAGAAGAAGTATCAGAGCAGATAAAAGCTCTTTACAAGATTAAAAATATGGCTGCAAGTTATGGAATAGACATATCAAATCCAGCTAAAAATGCAAAGGAAGCAGTGCAATTTACTTATTTTGGCTATCTTGCAGGCATAAAAGAAAATAATGGAGCTGCAATGTCTCTTGGAAGAGTTTCCACATTTTTGGATATATACATTGAAAAGGATCTTGCTGAAGGAACTTTAACTGAACAGGAAGCTCAGGAACTTATAGATCAATTTGTAATAAAATTAAGACTTGAAAGACATTTAAGAACTCCAGACTACAATGAACTATTTGCCGGAGACCCTAATTGGGTGACTGAATGTATAGGTGGTATGTCCATAGATGGAAGGACACTGGTTACCAAGAACTCATATAGATTTTTAAATACCCTTACAAATCTAGGATCTGCCCCTGAACCAAATATAACAATACTATGGTCACAAAATCTGCCGGAACCTTTTAAGAAATACTGTAGCAGAATGTCTATTGAAACAGACGCACTGCAATACGAAAATGATGACCTTATGAGACCTGTGTATGGAGATGACTATGGTATAGCCTGCTGCGTATCTGCCATGGCTCTTGGAAAAGAAATGCAATTTTTCGGTGCTAGATGCAATATTGCAAAATCCCTTTTATATGCCATAAACCAGGGTTCAGATGAAAAAACCTTTGAAAAAATAGTACCTCATATAGAAAAAATGGAAGATGAAATTCTAGATTATGAAAAGGTAAAGAAAAATTATTTTAAGGTACTTGAATATGTGGCAAAATTATATGTAAATGCCCTTAACACAATTCATTATATGCATGATAAATATGCTTATGAAGCAGGACTTATGGCTCTTCACGATACCAAAGTCCACAGATTCCTGGCTTGCGGTATAGCCGGCCTTTCAGTAGCAGCAGATTCACTAAGTGCCATAAAATATGGAAAAGTTACCCCAATCAGAAACCAAAAAGGCATAGCAGTGGCTTTTAAAACAGAAGGAGATTTTCCAAAGTATGGCAATGACGATGACAGGGTAGATGATATAGCTGTTGAAATTGTAAATAAATTCATAAATGAACTCAGAAAAACCCAAACCTATAGAAATGCAGAACATACCCTCTCCGTACTTACCATAACTTCAAATGTAATGTACGGTAAAAAGACAGGGTCTACACCAGATAGGAGAAAATCAGGAGAACCTTTTGCCCCAGGTGCCAACCCAATGCACGGAAGAGACAAAGAAGGTGCTCTTGCATCTTTAAATTCCGTGGCTAAGATACCTTACCGTTCTGTATGTCAGGATGGTGTTTCAAACACCTTTTCCATTGTACCAGAGGCCCTTGGAAAAGACTTGAATACAAGAACAAATAACTTAGTCTCCATTTTAGATGGATATTTCTCAAAGGGGGCACACCATTTAAATGTAAATGTAATGCACCGTGAAACCCTGTTGGATGCTGTAGAAAATCCTGAAAAATATCCAACTTTAACTATACGTGTTTCAGGATATGCAGTTCATTTTATAAAACTTACAAAAGAGCAGCAGGAAGAAGTAATCAAGAGAACTTTCCATGAAAGAGTTTAAAAGGTGATTTTATGGGGAAAATTCATTCCATAGAAACCATGGGACTGGTAGACGGTCCTGGAATAAGAGTGGTGGTATTTTTTCAAGGATGCAGATTAAGATGTGCCTTCTGCCATAATCCAGACACCTGGATTATGGATGAGGGCAAGGAAATAACAGCTGATGAACTTATAAAAAAAATATCAAAATTCAAGGTGTACTTTGAAAAATCCGGCGGAGGGGTTACCTGCTCTGGAGGAGAACCTCTTATGCAACCTGAATTCCTGCTTGAATTTTTCAAACTGTGCAAAGAAAACAACATAAACACGGCCTTGGACACCTCAGGCTTTGGAAAGGGAAACTATGAAGAAATTTTAAAATATACAGACCTTGTAATTTTGGATATAAAACATATAGATGAAAAAGGCTATAGAGATTTGACGGGATGTTCCATGGAGGAATTTTATCACTTTCTTGAATATGTGAACCATACAAATTGCCCGCTGTGGTTAAGACATGTAATGGTACCTGGAATTACAGACAGCTTTCAAGCCATGGATAAACTTGCAGATATAATTCAAAGTAATATACCCCTAGATAGAATAAATAATTTCGAGATTCTTCCCTACCACACACTGGGGGTAAATAAATATGATAATTTAAAAATACCCTATAGGCTAAAAGGTATAAACAGTATGGATATAGCCCGGGGAAAAATCTTTGAAAACTACCTTATAGATAAATTAAAATTAAAAATCACAAAGTAAATTAAGCCCCTATAAAAACTAAATTTTTACCAGGGGCTTAACTTAACTCTTTTAAATTATACCTAATTTTTAAAATCTTCTATTCTTATAACATTATCTATTGTAATTACTGATTTTAAACTCATAAGTTCTTTCTTGGCATTATTCACATCTGCCTCACTGCTCTTGTGGGTAAACAACACTATTGTCACTTCACCTTTTGAGTTTTCCTCTCCTTTTTGTATTACAGAACGGAGACTTACATTGTATTTTCCTAAAGTTGTTGTTATTTCCCCCAGCACTCCTGGCTGATCTGTTACAGTAATTCTTATATAGAATTTACTCTGACTTTCACTAATATTTTGCACTTCCCTGTGCCATAGATCATTTTGTGCTATATGACTATAATTTGCTACATCTACATTGCTTCTCAGTATGGCAACAATGTCACTTACCACAGCACTGCCGGTAGGAAGACTTCCTGCTCCTCTTCCATAAAACATTAGATCTCCCACTGCATTTCCCTTTATAAATATGGCGTTAAAAGAGTCATATACATTTGCAAGAGGGTGTTCTTTTGGAATCATTGTAGGCTGAGCCTTAAGTTCAAGCTTTCCATTATTTTCTTTTGCAATGGCAAGGAGCTTGATTACCATATCAAACTTTTTGGCATATTTCATATCTATGGATTTAATTTTTGTAATACCTTCCCTGTACACACTATTTACATCCACCTTTGTTCCAAATGCCAGGGATGAAAGTATAGCAAGTTTATACTGGGCATCAAATCCTTCAATGTCAGAAGTAGGATCAGCTTCTGCATATCCCATATCCTGAGCCTGCTTTAAAGCCACATCAAAATCCAGCCTTTCCAGCTGCATTTTACTTAAAATATAGTTTGTGGTACCATTAACTATTCCATAAAACTCTTCTATTTTATTGGCAGTAAGACTCTCTTCTATTCCCTTTATTATAGGAATACCTCCTGCCACACTGGCTTCATAGTTAAATACTATACCTTTTTCATGAGCTTTTTGAAAAAGCTCATCTCCCTCTGTTGCAATAAGCATTTTATTTGCAGTTACAATATGTTTATTTTTATCCATGCACTTTAACATATATTCTTTGGCAGGTTCCATTCCGCCCATAACTTCAATTACAATTTTAATTGAATCATCTTCTAGTATATCCTTAAAATCCGTGGTTACAATTTCATCTGGAACTTCCACATCTCTTTTCTTATCTTTATTTCTCACAAGAATTTTTGCCACTTCCACATCATAGCCGGATCTTTTCATTATCTCTTTTTTATTGGAATTTAAAATCATCCAAACTCCCGTTCCTACATTGCCAAGTCCCATTAAAGCTATTTTCACTTTTTTCATATTTCTATTCTCCCTCCTACATTTTAATATCTATATTTACAAAACATTTTATGCTTCCTTTAAACAGGATTATTATAGCATATTTCCAGCTTATTAGCCATATAAAAACATATAAATGACAAGTTAAGGTTAATCCTGTCATTTATATGTCTTTTTCTATATGTCTTTTTCGTTTTATTCCCGTTTATATTTCTTTTATAGCTTATTATAGGTTTAATCTGCCAGAGTTATATTTGTGGTAATATTATCTTTGGTGGTACTCACATCCAGTGTAGAAGTACCAAGCAGATTCTGTTTATTATCGTATAGATAAACTTTTACTGTGTCCTGTGATGCAAATAAAACCATATTGCTTCCAACATCAAATAAGTTGCTATTACCTTCTATTTTATACTTGACCGCAGAAGGTAAATCAGTGGATATACTTATCTGCTTAAATATAGGAAGAACTGGAGAAACTGTTACATTAGCCGAAGCAGTATATCCATTATTATCCTTGGAAGCTACGCTGAAATTCAATACAGCAGATTTTGGCAGGTTCTGTCCACTTTTAGATTTAGCATTTTTATCTATAGTAAGCTTATAGTCATGTGATAATTTATATCCTCCGGAAGGTGGATTGATACTTGCAGAATTTTCATCATCCCCTGCAGAAATACTTATGTCAACATCACCTCCATCTGTAATATCTTTTATACCCACACTATTATTTAAAGAATCCATATCTACCGGCGATTTAAATTTCACCGTCCATATTTTGTTCACATTACTTATAACCCTGTTTCCCATATCGTTAACATCTTCTTCTGCTGAAACACTGAAGATGCCGTAAGAAATAGAGTAAATCACTGCACATATCAAAATAAAAGCAGCTTTTTTTATAAACTTGTTCAATTTTTCTTTTCCTCCTTTTTTGAGTATTAATTCAAGGAGGAAGGTATACCTTCCTCTTTATAATAACCTTATTCCTTACCTGTTGTGATGCATTAACTCCCTATCTCTCCTGATACCAATTCATGCTCATAGTAATCACTTGCAAAAGAACTTCCCGTAGCTTTAACTCTCACTTGAACTTTATCTCCTGTACTTACTGTTACTGTACTTTCTTCTGCACTTCCCGTTCCTTCTTTCCACGCCTGTTTTACAGTATTTCCGGTGCTGTCTACTATTCTATATTCTAAAGTAATACCAACATTTATTGATGTTTTTCCTGAGGAACCTGCTTGAATTGTTACATTTGATGCCGTTGGCTTCGCTGGTTTTGCAGGAACAGTTACAGTTTTACTCAATCCTAATGTTGTGGAAGTTGCTTTATTTCTTACATATACAGTTGTTGAACCACTAGCTGGTATAATGCCACTTAAGTCAATTGAAGTTCCACTGACATCTGTCCATGTGCTTCCTCCATCTTCTGACCACTCCATAGCATTGGTAACACCTGTTATGGTTTCTGCTGAATAATCTATACCAGCTGCTGGTGCTGCCTGTACAGTTATAGCAGTAGGATTTCCTGCCATTGCCGTACCTGATGCTTTATTTCTTATCTGAATAGTACTTCCTGCTGACATAGAAGGAATGGATATTGTTGATAAAGCATCTGTCCAACTACTTCCTCCATCGTTGCTGTATTCCATTGCCGATGTTGTCCCAGTTATTGTTATATTTCCAGTAAGATCTATAGAAGATGTTACACTTGGCGGTGAAGCCTGAACAATGTCAATAATCTGTGGATCTGATGCTTTATTTGTTCCTGCTGCTTTCGTACGTACCCTTATATCATTAGAAGCTGTGATACTGGATATTTCTGATGATAAATCTGGGCTATCAACAGTAATAGCTGTCCAACTGTTTCCTGCGTCCAATGAGTACTCCATATCAGTTGTTGCATTCTTCAATTTACCTGCATCTGTTCCATCAAAGGAGAATGTAATTCCACTTGGTGCAGTTGGCTTAGTTAAAGTAATGATTTGGGATGAAGAAGCCGGTGTACTTCCATTAGCTCTATATCTAACTAAAATTTTATTGTTAGAATCATTATTTAACGTATTTATTTCAGCTGATGTAAGTGTCTGATTTCCTGATGACGTTACTGAAGCCCATAATCCTCCTCCATTTAGACTGTATTCTTCATCTGTAGTAACTCCACTGAGAATACCGGTACCAAAATCAAAATTGACTCCTGTTGGTATTGTACTCCCACTATTTATTGTAAAGCTAACCTTTTTCTCAATGATAGCTCCATTTATATTATTAGTTGTATTTAAAATCAATACATAATTTCCATTAACTGTTAATACAGTATTTGGAGTATACTCTGTTATATATCCTTCTCTCATTATAGTAGACTTAGTTGTACAATTTGCCCTATCTACTATACTTATTCCACTTGCAAGGCTTGTATAAACTCCTCCTTCAGTTATATTTGTCACTGTTGGAGAAAGTGCCTTATCAATACTTTCAACATTAAATATTTTTGTAGTTTCAGTAGTTGCCCCATTTTCTCTATTTGTAGTTATAATCTTAAGTTTATATTGACCATTTTGAGTTATGGTAGTTCTTTTAACAAAAGCTACTTCAGCCGGTAAAATTACATCTGTATAGGTTACATTTCCAGCAGTACCTAATACAGTTTTTGTCATTGTAATAGTGGATGAACTATAGGTTCCTGCTAAATCACTCCATGTTGGTGTTGCCTGATAGTAAGTAAATGGATCTGTAGTTACAAGATTGCCACTATTATCCTTGGTTCCTGGAGTTTCAATAAAGGTTATATCAACAGGTGCCGGTTTAGCAGAACTTAATGTAAAACTTATAATTGTATTTGCATCTGCTGTCTGTGTAGGAGAAGTAGCACCACTAGTGCTATAAATATTCCTGGTAGCAGTTGCCGTTAGCCTGTAATTATCTCCAGTTAAAGATGGATTCTGCAAAGCTAGAATATTTGATAAATCAAGGGAATTACCTGATAAAGTTCCAAGACTTATTACTGAATAAACATTATTTCCACTAGAATCAACTGTTACTTTTTCCAATTTTAAACTATATTTGGTAGTTACTAAATCGCTCTGATCAGCATCATCCACAGGCCAGCCTATGGTAGGTGCTGTAGCATAGGTACTTCCATTTGTAATTCCCGTTACCACAGGTGCCGGGAACAGTGGCAGTTGTTTAGACTCACTTTCTAAATAAGGTCCATTAGCTTTCACTTTAACAAATACCTGTAATGATCTGGTCATGGAAATAGGAGTAGTTCCATTTGTACAGTCAGTCCATCCGGTACTGCCATCATAACTATACTGCATGGAATTAGTAGTTCCTGTAATTCTTCCAAGATTCAAATCTGTGGATACATACTCTGGAACAACTTGTTTTCCTACTTCTACTGCAGCTGATGGATTGCTGGAAGCCGATGTAGTATCGCTAACGGCAACAAGCCTCAGCATCAGACTTGTAGAATTTCCTATAGGTGTTTTTAAATCTATACTTATAGTTCCGCTGGGATCTACAGAAAGTGGTGTACTATTTAAAAGATTGGCTGAACTTATGCTAGGCAGTTTTCCACTACTATCTTTGCTATCTAGATAAACTTTATATTTGTACCCTGATTTTAGTCCTGTAATTTTACCATTCTGTGCATCTATTGTAAAGTTTGTTGGAGCTTCCGGACCATAAGGTACTGTAATCTTTTGTCCTTCAGCTTTTCCACTTTTAGTTATAGTTAAATATAAATATCCACCGCTTGAATCTAAATTCAATCCAGTAATATTAACATTGCCATTGGCATCGGCAGTTGCTGATTTCAGTGCCTTTGTAGCTCTATAATCATTATATACACCAATAATATCTCCTGGAGTTAAGTTAGATACAGACACTGTATCAGTACTTCCCACATTATTGGTAACTACAACATTATTATTTGTAACATCTATAGTACCAGAATCCAGCACCACAGATATATTAACCTTGTTTCCGTATCCCAATAAAGTTCCTTTAAAAGTATACACTCCTTTTTTAGGACTTGGTATAGTTTTATCCCAATTAACTACAATTTCTTGTATATTTCCGTCACTCATTATACAGGAAACTCTATCTGGGAAACTAAAAGTATTTATATCTGATGTTGTAAATGAAGGTAGTGGCTCTATAGAAGACACTTTCACAGTAAGCTTAGGCTTTTTCACAGCTGTTCCCTTTTGACTGCTGCTGCCATTTAAAGATGCAGTATATGCTTTTCCATTTTTTATATAATAAAGAGTGCTGTTTATTATATTCATATAATCTGCAGAATCGTCCACCAGCTTATATCCATTGCCAGTTTGATCTAATCTGTATATTTTACCTTTATCGGCATTACTTGTGTAATAAATATTATCATCATCTAAAGCACACAGTATAGTTAGTATATCACTGGTGGATTTGTAACTGGTACCGGTACTTGAAGCCTTCTGAGCTATATTTGTAACCACAGACATTGGAATGGCAGTTTGTCCCGCAGAATTAGTGGATCTATACAAAACTCCATCTAATCCGGTGTAAAATATAAGATAATCTGATGTAGCATTTATAAATTTAGTCTTTACATCACTTATTTTGGACTTTATAGCATTTGATATATTATAACTATACAATTTATTTGAATCTGATTGATTTATATAAAATAAGAAATTTCCCGTAACACTTAATGCAGATGCCGAATCCCCAATAAGCTGTTTTTCCCCCTGTGAATCAAGAACATATATCCTCGCCCTGTCAGAGTTATTTATATAGTAAATTTTACTGCCGATTACATTAATATAAGATGCCATATTATCATTTAATTTTTGCCTCTGGGTACCATCTGTTCTCACCTTGTAAATTGCCCCATTATCATCATAATTACTATAATATACCCAGTCTCCAACTACATTAATGTATTTTACATTGTCATCGCTTATAACATAATTATCTACGCCTGTTACATTCTGCTTGTAAAGCTTATTCTTATCCGCTGTATTGCTGTAATAAATCCACTGATTGTTTTCATCTACTGCTGCAAATCCAGTGTTAACTATATTCACAGCAGTATTGCCTTTGATTGAATCATCATCTGGATCTGCTGCTGCAGTGGAAGTAAGTGTAATATTAAGATTCTGCTGTCCTGTTGTATCCCCACTTGTACTTAAGCCTATTGTGCCAAAGGCCAGTTCAGTAATTCCATCACTGGCATATATATGAATTTGATCTCCTGAAGAAAGTGCACCTACATAAGTTGCCGTATCTGTTAAAGATACCAATCCACTATTTGATGCCCTAAAATATGCCGCATTACTCACCCCTGTAAGTTGATTTACTTTAAAATTAAACACATAAAACCCTGCTGAAAGCTGTTTATAATTTATATTAGCTATAGCATACATAGTAGAATTTTGATCTGTTGGAGTTTGAAACTCTCCACTGGCATCTTCAAGTATTTTCTGTGTTGTTCCATATTGAGTGGTATAAGTCAACGTATTTCCTGATTTAGCGGCTATTTGGCTGTCACTTACCGTAGAGCCAGTAAATATATCCATTGCATTTCCATCTGAACCCACGTAATATATAGAACCTAAATTATTCATTATCTCATCATTTACTGTCTGCATAACACCTGAATGTGTAGTTAAATATGTTAAATTATAAACATTACTTCCAACTACAATAGAATTTGCTGGTAATACAGCTTTAACTGTACAACTTGTTCCAAGTATAACAGCTGAAGTAATTACCAACATTTTTACCTTATTCATTTTCCCACCTCCATGTATATAAAAGAAAATTAACAAAATATCTCTTTTATCAAATGATTTAAAGGTTTAGATGGAGTTTACTTATGATAAATACTTATCTCCACCTACCCCTAGAAAAACTTATAATAGCCAATCTGACAAATTATATGTTAAATTCAACATTACACTATCCTAATCCAATAATAGTTAATCGGTGACTCTAATTGTAACTGTTACCGGTGAACTATAATATTTTATAGTTGCCGTAACATAATAAGTATTTGAATCACTTATATCTATAACTGGCGGATTCCATAAAAGAATGTGTACCTTCTTTGCCTCTCTAGTCCCATCCGGTTTCTTTATAACTGCATTTATCCTATCTGATAAATCACTCATGTTAAATGCACCACCCGGATAATCACTTCTTCTGACATTTATAACTATAGCCGGTACATTACTTGTGCCGTTATCCACATTAAGTGTAATAATTCTCGGTATAATTCCTATGGTAGCTTTTACCTCCGTGCCATCCTTTAAAGTACCCTTTAAAGTAAATTTGGCAATTCTACAATCATCTATATATTCACCGCTATCCTCAAAATTAGAATCAATACTAACAGCCTCTGTCCAAGTAACTGCCACCTGTTTTCCAGTAGAAGGATCTTTTACTGTAGTCGGATAAGACTCGTCCTGCATTATAGCATCCAATTCTCCTAAATCTTTCGAATCATCTGGGTTATCAGGATTATCTGGATAGTCTGGATCATTTGGATCAGTTCCTCCTTCCCCTGTAACTATAAGCATAAGTCCTACTTTTTTGCTGTATCCACTTACAGTTCCTTCATAGGTATATACTCCAGTATCATACTTGGTTTCATTTCCCCAGGTTACAGCTACATCCTCAGTAGAGCCATCACTCATTAGAGCTTCTACCGTAGTTGGGCGAGTATAATCAGACTTTTTAGCTACAGTTACCTTTATATTTGCAATACTCTTTATGGTTTTTGTAGAACCTGCAGTAATTGTCAAAGTAAGTTTAACCTTTTTACTGTACTTGTCCACTGTGCCATTAAATACATAAACTCCTGGCTTGTTTCCAGATTGTGTTCCATAATCCCAAGTTACAGCCACTTCGTCAGTAGTACCATCTGTCATCTGAGCAGTGACAGTAGTTGGCAGTCTATAGCTGTCCTTGCTGTTTGCAGTTTCAGTTAAATTGTCAATTTTATAGGGAAGCGGTTTTACCGTAAGAGTAGTATATACAGTCTTGTCACTGCCGCTTAAAATTCCCGTAAAAGTATAAATACCAGGTTTTGTGGTGTTTATATTAGTTAAATTCCATTCTACAGGAACTTCCTTTTTAGTACCGTCTGTGGCAGTTACCACTACAGTTGCCCTTGGAGTATATTTTTCATCCTGCCATATGGTATCTGTAAAATTATTTGTACTTCCTATATCCAAAGGCAAATTTTTAGCAATAGTTTCTAGATCATAACTTATAGAACCTGACCCTCCAAGTACTTTTAAATTATTCACTATATGGCTTTTAAGAAAAGTTGAAGTAGCCTGGTCCATGGGACTATCTACAAACAATACTGGTGATGAGGTTTTATATGCCAATGCCGATGCTCCCAGAGAATCAGGAAAATCCTTAGCAGAGGCTATGTAAAGAGTGCTTGTATCTATTTCCCCTGCAAAGGCTTCTATAACACTTACATTTTTTCCATAGGCATTACCTGTACCTATCCTCTTCACATTGGAAAGACTGCTTATAGCCCCATCACTTATGGTATTTGCATCTCCTACTACATACACCTGATCCATTTTGGAGGTATTATTTAAATATTTTTTAACATCCGCTGGCATATACGCTCCATCTGTCAATATTATAGGTATTTCTTTTAAGGCAGCTATTGAAGCTATAGTCATCCCGTCTCTAAAATCATTTCCATTTACAAGAATTACTTCCTTGGACTTACCTACTTTTTTAGCTACTGCCAAGGCTGTTTCATATCTGTCATCTCCTGAAAGTCTTGTAACTTTTATATCTTTTGACTTTAGTGAATCCTCCACACTTTGGGATACTACGCCTTTTCCTCCCACTATAAAAACATTTTTTACATTCAATCTGCTTATTTCAGAGGATGTATAGGCATTTAAAGTATCCGCACCGGTTAAAAGTATAGGTGCATCATATTTTGCTGCAAGGGGGGCAGCTGCAAGGGCATCAGGGTAGTTTTCCCCATTTACTATTACAGCATAATCTGAACTGTCCCATCCTGCATCACAAACCCTGGCTGCTGTTTCATATCTGTTTATGCCACTGTATCTTTCTACCTGTGGTGAAGCATGTACTTCTTTAGTACCCAAAACGCCTAAAATTGCAATAGATGTAACAAAGAAAGCCAGCTTTTTACTTTTAAATATGCCTTTTGGTTTTAAATTATACATAAATATGTAAGTTCCTCCCTCCTTTAATTTTGTTCCAACACTGAATTTACAGCATTAAAAAAATTTCTGTATCTATCATACATATCTATTTTTTCTTCTGCAAAATCCTTATCTTTCTGTTTTTCCTCCAGCATGTTCTGAAGGCTGTCAATAGTATTTAAGCTGCTGTAGCCGGTTCCTTGAAGGCCGATTAATTGAATTTGGGCTTTTATATTTTGTATATCATCTGTACATCTCTCTACCAAAGTTCTGTAATAATCATACCTGTAATCTGCATATTGGTAGTTAATCTTATTGATTGCCTTCTCCATATCTTTTGCATCATAGGATGAGGAAAGCTGGTTTTCCAAATTTGCCACTTGTGAATTCATAGCATCCTTTTTACTAATATCTGATATTTCATTTTCTACGCTTGTTAAGTCGTCATTTACATTTTTAAGTTCCAAAGAAGACATTCCCCCTAAAGTTATTTCTCTCTTAAGCCAGTCCATCTCTAGTTTAAGATTTTCCAGTGTATCACTATAAGCACCTATATCATAGGGACGATAGAGTACCCTGAATCTCAGCTTGTCATAATCACTATATTTATAAACATCCTCAAAATCACTTATCTGTGTTTTTATTAGCCCATCTATAGTAGAATCTTGGGAGTATGTGATATCTCCACTTATAGAACTTATATCAAAGTCTCTATAATAAAGAGAATTTTTATAAGAAAGTATTGGAGTATAATCCTGTATTGGATTATCCTCTAAATATAATGTATTTAAATTTTTGAGTCCTTTTAAATAAGTTAAATCATCAATTCTATTATTACTTAAATTGAGATATTTTAACTTGGTCAAATACTGAAGTGGTTCCAAATCATCTCCATCTATACTGCTATTGCTACTTAAGTCAAGATAAGTCAAATTTATCAATTCTTCCAGAGGATCCAGATTACTTACACTGGTATCACTTAAATTTAAAGTAGTTAAGGTTGTAAGTTCCTCTAAGTGTGTGAGACTGCCTACACTTGTCCCTTTTAAATTTAAAGAGGTAAGCCTTATTAAATACTCCAATTCATCCAAATCGGAGCTGTCTATAGAATTTTTAGAGATATACTTTACATTTGAATTGCTTAAATCCAAAAATGCCAAATGAGCCATATTTTTAAATACACTGTCACTAGTTTTATCATAATCATCGTCGTCATCATCTTTGCTATTTTCCCTTGAATGACCAAGGTCACTTATATTATTATCACTTAAATTCAACTGCTCCAAACTTGTAAGATTGGATAAATAGGAAACATCTGATATTCTATTATGACTTAGATTAAGGTCTTTAAGATCATATAACTTCAAAAGAGGCCTTACATCTTTTATTTGATTATAACTTAAATCCAGGCTCTTTAGGTTTACACAATTTTCCAGTCCGCTTATATCTGTTATGCCTTCATTGCTTAGATTTAAAGATGTGATATTTTTCAAATCCGAATAGGTAAGAGTTCCAGTAGGTTTTCCAACTTTATCCCTTATAAGCTTTTCCAGTTTGGAATCCTGAAAGGTAGTAACAGATGAATCTCCCGTACTTGCACTTTTGTCTCCAATTATATACCCAAAAATCTCTCTTATTCTGGAGTCTGGCAGTACTCCCTCTCCCCCTAAAACTGTAATGTATTCAGGATTGGTACTGTCATAATCATAATTGGGTATTTTAGTTAAAATAAGATCCTTTATAATACTTGAGTTTGAATCACCTGAAAGTATGACAGGTGCTCTATTTTTAGCTGCTTCTGCTGCTCCCGACAGTGCATCTGCAAAACCCTCTCCTGATGCCACAAATATATTGTTTAAGCTAAACAAATCATATTTGGTGGAATAGTCAGTTTTTGTATAATCATCGTCGTCATCATCATACTTCACATCTGTTCCAGTGGATTTTTCAAGAAATCTGGCTATTACATTTATATTTCTCTCATATTTATCGCTGCCTATTATTCTCTCCACATATCCGAACTGTTCATTATTTACATCATCTTTAAAGGTGTTTTCAAATTCTCTTGTTACATTATCACTTACTACACTGTTGTCTCCTACCACAAAAACTTTTATATTTCTAAATTCCCCTTCATTGCTGCTGTTTGTGGTCTGCCCTTTTTGCTTGTTATTATACTCTGAATTTATTACAGTATTTAATTCTTCTATATAACTTTTAGTACTCTCCGGCATAATATTTTTAGGTACCAGAAGCACCGGAACCCCCATTGCTCCAGCTGCAGAGCCTATGGATATGGCATCTGCATAATCCTCTCCTGTAGCCACCGTAAGTGTATTTACCTTTCCAAATTTCTCTGCAATTTTCACAGAAGTATCATACCTGTCTACCCCGCCTATTCTCTCCATCTGTATATTAAGAGAATTCAGCTGACTTAATATAGTATCGCTTATAGAAGCTGTTCCTCCTATTATAAACACTTTTCCCACTTTAAGACTTTTAAGTTCTTCAACTGTAGAAGGATCTATATATGTTCTATGGGTCAAGAGTATAGGGGCATCATACTTTTTTGCCAGAGGTACAGAACTTAGGGCATCTGGATAATCTTCACCACAGGCTAAAACAGCATAATAGGAAGAATCCCACCCATCCTGTGCCACTTTCAAAGAAGTTATATATCTATCCTCTCCTGCCAGCCTTTTTCGGGTAGGATAGGAAGCATTTACCTTATAGCACAAGGTAGAACTGATTACAGAAGCTACTATTAAGGTTAGTATTTGTTTTCTTTTCCTAAGCAATTTTTCCCTCCAAAATTTTTATTAATATTTTAATTTATCCCTTAAAACTTAAATCCTATGGGAATTCAGCCACATAGGATTATCCATTTTAAGAATCCAAAAAATTAATACCTTTTTATAAAAATACTGTATTAAAATCATGGCGTAAATTAAATAGCAAAATACGTATATTGTTTAATTATCGTATAACATACCTCCATACTTTATAGTTACATTCTAATTCAGCTGAGCTCTCAGCCTTTTTAGTGCAGGTTCATAATCACCGCATTTTCTATAATATTTTAAAGCATCTTCCCTAAATCCCAGCACATCATATATAACACCTATATTATAGTAGGCAACATAGGTGTTTACCCCTTCTACCCTGGCATAAGAAAACTCGGTACACTTTAAAAAACTCTCCACAGCCTGGGTAAATTTAGCATTATTCATATATATCAGTCCCAGAATAAAATGAAAATCAGCAAAATTTGAATAAACTTCAATACAATTTTCAAGTATAAGTGCTTCTTGGTATCTTCCACTATTAATCAAGGCATATCCATAAGTCTCCACAAGATCTTCTACATATTCCAGATTAAAATCCAGCGGGAAAGATAACGCCTTTTCAAAATGCATTACTGCATCATTATAATTTTTTAGCATATAATAAGATTTACCCAGCTGAAAATAAAGATAGGGATCTTCCAAATTATCCTTTAATGCCATTTTTAACAAATCTATATTTCTTTTAATTTTCCCTGTCTTATTTAATGCCTCCAGGGTATATCCTACATGGTCTGCTGTTATATCCACCATTTCCGTTTCATAGGGCTTTCCATCCAGTGCCACAACCTGTTCATGAATTATACCTTCATAATTAAAATAGTTCCTATTAAAAAGTCTGTTTATTCTTTCTATGTATTTACTGTTTACATAGGAATCTTCCATAAAATTTATTCTTTTTATCCTGCCCACCTTGTTTCTATTTGAAGGATTTTCTATGAATTTTTCCACACTGCTCCTTGAAAAATCCACAATAAATTCATCTGCATCCAGAACGAGTATCCAGTCATTAGATGCCTTTTCTATGGAATAATTTCTGGCCTTTGAAAAATCACTGCACCATTTAAAATCATATATTTTATCTGTAAACTCCAAAGCTATATCCTTTGTATTATCTGTAGATCCTGTATCTACTATGATTATTTCATCTACAAAGGAAGATGCTCTAGATAAGCTCTCTTTAAGGGTATTTTCTTCATTTTTTACTATCATACATAAAGTCAGCATATATTTCACCTCGGAAACACTTATTAAAAGTTATATTTGTCAATTCATATATTTTTTTATATTGTTTATTTCTTCCCATTGAAGTCCTGTTATCCTTATAACTGTCAATAAATCCATTCCTAATTTTATAAGATTTTCTGCTTCTTTTATAGGAGTTATCTCCATTTCTTCTTCATCTTTTTCCATTACATCATCCATTATTTTTTCCAAATTATATATCATACTTCCTCCTATTATCTTTTAACTATATTTTCTAACTTAATTATACCAAATCCATTTAAATTTTAGTAATAATATTTTCTATTCTAGATATTAGTAATTTATCATATGCTTCTTATACCATAAAATTATCCTATAATTATTCCAAAATTTAACACGGAAAATATGAGAACTTGAGTTTTCATACATATTGATGTTATAATAGAAAACATTAGTAGGCTTTTAAGACTTGATAATTATTTTAAGGAGGAATAACATTGAATAAAAAAACCCTATGTGTTATTATGACGCTGGCACTTATGATAATCCCCTGTGGTAACATTACTGCTGCATCAAATTCCACATCTGAGGAATTAACTCAAACTCAAAATGACAAAAATCAATTGCAATTAAAAATAGATACTTTAAATACGCAAATTGACAAAGTTATAAGTGACATTTCAAATAATAAAGATGCCATGAATAAAATTACTCAAAATATAAAAAGTACCCAAGCTAAATTAGAAGATGCAAAAAACAATTCCAAAATTCAAAACAACCTATTCAGAGATAGAGTAAAAGCCATGTACATAAATGGCAACGATGCTTATCTTGAGGTACTGTTATCCTCAGAAAGTTTAAGTGATTTTATCTCTCGAATGGATACTATAACCCGGGTAATGCAATTTGACAACAAAATTATTGCCAAATTAAAGCAAAATGAACAGGACATAGAAAAACAGAAACAATCATTATATTACGAGAATAGTAAACTACAAGCCTTAAAAGCAAATAATGAAGTTACTCTATCTAAATTAAATGATGATATAAAGGCACAAAAAGAACTACTGGCCAAAACTACTGAGAAAGAACAACAGTTAAAAGAACAACAATTAGAAGAATCAAAAACCTTATATGCACAGACTTCTCTTGCCTATGGCAGCAGTGATTTAAGTGGTCAAACCCTATCCCGAGGTGGAATGCCTTCTTCATTTTCCCAGGTATTAAATGTAGTTGCAACAGCATACAGCGGTGATGGCATTACAGCATCTGGTTCTCCCACTAAACGGAATCCAAATGGCTATAGTACTATAGCTGTAGATCCCAGAGTTATTCCTTTAGGTTCAAAGGTTTATGTAGAAGGATATGGTTATGCTATTGCAGAAGACATAGGCGGTGCTATTAAAGGTAACAGAATAGATATTTTTGTAACCTCAGAATCCGAGGCACAGAGTTGGGGAAGAAGATCCGTAAATGTATATATATTAAACTAATATTTCACCTCCTGAAAATGGAGGTTGTTTTTTTATAATAATTTATGTACACTTTGAAAGATTTTACATGATCCTTATAAGTAAAATAATGGATTGTTAAACTCAACTTATTGTATTATACTTAGCACTATGCAAGTAACACACCAACCACTGACAATTTTAGCACATTCTATTCATATAAGAGGAGGTTAAAAAATGTTTAGAAAACTATCATATATGAGTTTTTTGCTTATAATACTTTTTATCTGTACTAATCCCTGTAGGGTATACGCCTACCAAAATGCAGATGATTACTACAATGAAATAAGCAACATATCTTATTCAGATCCCTATACTGCATTGGAGTTACTTTCAAAAGCTCACAGTATTTACCCTGATGATGAAAGATTTATAAATGGTTTGAATGAAAAGGCGGAAATTATACTGAATTGGAGCAGAGGAACCAATTTAAAAGGAAACTATGCAGATGCCCGTCAGGGCTATAATACCATACTAAATACCCAGGGAGTATCTGAATACATAAAAGATAAAGCAAATATACTATACCTAATTGCAAAACAACAAGACAGTTCTATTAAAAATGTATTAACCCAGCCAGACAACTTCAATTTAGTAGAACAATACCAGAAATATTATATGGATTCTGGATACCAATACCAGGACATAGGATATTATGATACCTTTGACAACTATCTGTCTATAGAAAATGCAGTGAGTTATACAGATGACAGCATAATAAAATTTGATGTAAAAGGAATACCTATGGTAAATTATAGCGGCAATTATTATTATAACCCTGTCACCATAGATCAATATGCTCTATCCTACTATAATATATATCTTAATTCTAAAAAAACAAATAAAGAAAACTTATACATGAAGCAGGAATTTTTAAATGCTGCAGAGTGGCTCATAGATAATATGGACAGCACTGGAGCCATTAGATACCATTTCAATTATAAACATTATCTAGATGATACTGAATTTAAGCCTGGCTGGATATCTGCAATGGCTCAAGGACAAGCTCTTAGCGTATTTGCCAGAGCATATCACCTTACAGGAGATAAAAAATATATTTCCGCCGGAAATTTGTCCCTTGATTTTCTGACTACCAAGACTTCTCAGGGAGGTCCTATGGATAATTTAAGTTTCCTGGGAAAGCAGATGGCAGATTATATATTCTTTCAATTATATGTAACAAATCCACCCTCATATACTTTAAATGGACATATGTTTACTTTAATAGGGCTATATGATTGGTCAAATATTACAAATAACAAAGAGTATAGTGACAAAGCATCTGAATATTTTAAAAAAGGATTGCTTACATTAAAGTACATACTCCCCTATTATGACATAGGAGGTTTTGTATGTTACGATTTAGGTTACTTAACCAAACCAGGTACAACTCCCACAGTTAATTTTGACTACTATGGAGTCCATTTGACTTTACTAGATGCTCTAAATATCATAACAGGAGACAGTGATTTTAAATACTACAGAAATCTCTGGACTTCCTATGTACAAAAATACTAATGAAATATCTCCCTAATAATAATTAGAGTGCATAAAATTTTATGGACTCTAATTATTATTTCAACTTAATTTGCTGTATAGTTTTTTCAATTTACAATTTAAGATAAATTTAAGATGTGTAAATATTATGTAAAACTTGTTACTAATTCTTGAAATCTCATTTTTATAACTATATAATTTAATCTATGAATTATATAGTTATAAAATATTTAACTATTAAACATTTTACTTATGTACTAATTGGCAAGGGAGGTATTGAAATGAACAATGAAAATAATAATTTATTCGTTATTGAAGATATAAAAAAAAGTTTTGATGATTTTTTTTTACTTATTAAATATATAATGAGTAATAGTTTCAGATATAAAGAAAAACTTCCTATTGCTCAACTATTTTTCCTTCAGCAACTTAACGATCAGGGGGAATATAAAGTAAGTGAACTTGCAAAAGATCTTGGAATAACTCCTAGTGCTGTTACAAATTTAAGTAACAAATTTGTGAATAAAGGCTTTGTACAGAGATATAGACCAGATAATAATAGAAGAATTGTTATGCTTTCTCTTACTCCTGAGGGCATTGATTACCTGGAAAAGCTAAACAAGATAAAATATGATTTTCTAGAAGAAGCTGTTTCTGTTTTAAATAAAGAAGATCTAAGAAACATAGTTTATGGTTTTTCAAAATTAAATTATGCTCTTAAAAACTATAAAAATAAAATTATTATATCTATGACTAAGGAGGGTAAAAAATGAACTTAACTGAACTATCTGTTCGAAAACCGGCAGCAATAACCATGTTACTGTTATTCTTGTTAGGTCTTGGGATATTCGGATATAGTAATTTAGGTGCTGATCTTATGCCATCTATAAATGTACCTGTAATTTCTATATCCACCACATATTCCGGTGCCAGTGCTGAAGACATAAAAAAAGACATAGTGAAACCTATCGAAGATTCTGTAGCTGGTATAAGCGGTATCGACACCCTGCAATCTACAGCAAGTGAAGGATATGGACAAACTACCATAATATTTAAAAGCGATGCAAATATGAACACTGCCTTTTTAGATGTACAGAAAGCTGTAGACACTGCACAGGCTAAACTTCCTAAAAATGCGGACAAACCTCTTTTGTTTAAAATGGACACAAACGCCATGCCTGTTTTAATGTTATCCGTATCCGGAAACGTGTCCCACGAAGAACTATATAATGAATCTGACAATATAACAGACTCTCTCAAAAAGGTAGAAGGTGTAGGAAATGTATCTCTCCTTGGAACAAATCAAAAACAACTCATTATAAAGCTGGATAAAGCAGCAGTGGAATTTTACGGAGTAAATACGAGCCTGTTAATTTCCAAACTGCAATCAGATAATGTTAGTTTTCCTGCAGGCCAGATAAAACAAGATAATTTAAACGAAACTGTAAGAATTATGAGCCAGCTGGAAAATGTAGACGAAGTAAAGAATTTATTAATACCCACCTCCGCTGGTGGTACCGTTCGCTTATCTGACATAGCTGATGTAAATTTAGAATATCCTGACGAAAATCAATACATAAGAATAAACGGTAAAGACACCATAGGAATAAGCATACAAAAACAAAGTGATGCAAACGTAATTGAAACTGTAACTAACATCAATGCACAACTTGAAAAGATCAAAAAAAAGCTGCCAAAAGGAATAGATTTAGTAGCTGCCTATGACAGTACCAAGTTTATAACTTCATCTCTTTCTGAAATAAAACGTACCTTAATAGAAGGCATAATAACCACAGCTTTAGTTCTATTTATATTTTTGAAAAGCTGGAAGTCTTCATTAATAGTACTTGTAGCAATACCTACTTCCCTTATTGCCACTTTTTTTATGATGTATGTTATGAAATTTACATTGAATATGATGTCCCTTATGGGTTTATCCCTTTGCATAGGAATACTTGTGGATGATTCAATTGTTGTACTTGATAACATAAAACAACATCTATCCATGAAGAAACATCCCCACCAGGCGGCTATAGATGGACGTAATGAAATAGGTCTTGCAGCTATTGCCATAACTCTCTGCGATGTGGTGGTATTTGCCCCAGTTGCATTTATATCCGGCATGGCGGGACAATTTTTTAAAGAATTTGGATTAACCATAGCTTTTGCAGCATTATTTTCTCTATTTGTTTCATTTACCATTACCCCTATGCTGGCATCTAGAGTATTCAAAGGGTCTGATGAGGCTCCAAAAAAACCTTCTAGAAGGTTTAGTAAAATTAAAAATACCAGACTTTATAAAGCCTTTAGTTCTCTTTCAAAATCCTTAGATAATATAACAGTAACCTATAAAAAAGCCCTTATATGGTCACTGGATCACAGAAAAAGAGTGCTGCTTATTAGTATAGTTGCATTAATAGGTACTATTTTATTGATACCTGCAGGTGCCATAGGTACGGAACTTATTCCTACTACAGACCAAAGTTCCTTTAATATAAACATGACTTTTGATTCAGGAGCAACTTTAAATCAAATGGACAATAAAGTTAACCAGGTAGAAAACTACCTGCATAAGGTTAAAGAAGTGAAAACCTATTATTCTATGGTAGGATCCAGTGGTGACAGTGTAAATTCCAGTACCTCAAATACTGCAAGCATATATGTAGAACTTTACCCTAAAGATGAGAGAACCCTCTCCCAATCGGAAGTAGCTAAAAAAATTCGAAACTGGGGAAATGCTTCCCTTTCAGGAACAGACTTTTCTGTGGTTGAATCTGATGTAAGCAGTGGCAGCAGTAAACCTATATCTATCGAAATACTGGGAGATGATTCTGATACAATAAACGAAATATCCAATAAGGTGGAACAGACAATAAAAACAATTCCAGGTATTACAGATGTAGATAATTCCACTAAGGTAAGTGAAAGTGAATTAAAAGTACAGATAGACAGATTAGCAGCAGTACAATACGGTGTATCCATATCAGATCTATCTTCAGTACTTAGAACTGCAATTCAAGGTTCATCTGCAGGGATATACACCACAAAGGGAGACGACTATGATATAACAGTAAAATTTGATGATAAATATGTAAAAACCGCTTCAGATATAGGCTCCATAAAAATAACCAGCAGTTCTGGCCAATCCGTTCCTATAAATGAAGTGGCAAAGATAGTAAGATCTGATAGTCCAAAATCTATATCAAGAAAAGATAGGCAGGATGTAGCTACTGTCTCTGCAAATATTCAAGGAAGACCCCTTGGAACTGTAAGCAAAGATTTAACTGAAAAGTTAAAACCAATATCTGTTCCAGAAGGCTATGAAATTAAATTTGGCGGAAACCAGGAGAGTATGTCAACTAACTTTACCTCTCTCATACAAGTATTAATTGTTTCCCTGGTCCTTATTTACATGATATTAGTTGTACTATATGAATCCTTCCTAACACCATTCATTAGGATGATATCTCTTCCTTGCGCTCTCATAGGAGCTATAGGAATACTGGCCATTACCGGCAAAACTTTGAATATGATGTCTCTTATAGGATTCATAATGCTAGATGGATTAGCTTCTAAAAATGGTACACTTTTAATTGACTATACAAATACCCTGATGAAGCGAGGAAAAAATTTAAGAGAAGCCCTTATTGAATCTGGAGAGAGAAGGCTGAGACCTATTATAATGACTTCGGCAACTATGATTGTGGGTATGCTTCCCTCTGCCCTGTCCCTTGGAGAAGGCAGTGAAATAAAATCCAGCATGGCTCTCGTAGTTATAGGTGGAATGATAGCTTCTACTATTTTTACTCCTATAATATTACCTGTAGTTTATACATTATTGGATGACCTTAAACACTATATGCTTAGAAAAATAAAGAAACATCCAAAAATCCAGGAGGTGTAATCATGAGTAATGTTATAAAAAATATTATTTTAAAATCAAAAAATAATATTGGTAAAATAATATTAATTGTACTTGCGGTTTTAATTGTCTTCAGCATAGTACATAATATAATGAAAAACAAACATACAGAAACTACAAATACCATTAAAAATGTAAAAGTAATTAAAGTAGACCTTTCTTCCTTATCCACAGAAGTAAATTATTCAGGAAAATTAACTGCCAAAGAAGAAGTTTCAATATCTCCCAAGTCACCTGGAAAAGTTAAAACTTTAAATGTAAAAGTAGGAAGTACAGTGAAAAGCGGAGAAACATTATTTACTCTTGATTCAGACTCTCTTCAGGCTCAGTTAAAACAACAACAGGCAAGTATAGACTCTGCCAAAGCTAATTTAAATAAAACAAAGAGTTCAGGAGTAGAACAGCAAGTTGTACAAGCCCAGCAAACAGTAGATAGTGCCAAAATAACCTATGATGATGCAAAAACCAACTATGATAGAATAAATTTATTACACTCTGCTGGTGCTGCATCAGAGCAAGAATTAGATACAGCCAAGACTAAACTTGACAGTGCATCTGTGGCCCTATCTTCTGCTCAAGAAAATTTAAGCTTAATTCAGCAGAAAATAGGTCCCGAATCTGTAGCTGTAGCCCAGGCCCAAGTGACCCAGGCTCAAGCTGCTGTGGATTCCATACAATCGCAAATTAATGATACCATAATCAAAGCTCCTATTTCTGGTACTGTATCTGCTGTAAATATACATCAGGGAGAAATTTCTCCCGCCGCAACAGCTTCCATAACCATATTGGATTTGAGTTCATTTATAATAGAAGTAAATGTACCAGGAAGTATGCTTTCGAAAATTAAAGTAAATCAATCCATACCTATAATTATTCCTTCTCTGTCTAATAAGGAAATTACGGGTTCTATAGAAACTATAACTCCCAATGCAGATAGTACAACTAAAGAATATCTTATTAAAATAAAAGTATCTAACCAAGGAGGAGAACTAAAACCAGGTATGTTTGTTAAGGTATCCTTACCTGATGAAACAGAAGATAATGTACTTACCGTAGCAAACCAGGCTGTAAAAATGGAAAATGGAGTTTCCTACCTGTATAAGGTGGAAAACAATAGAATAAAAAAAATATCTGTAAATACCGGACTTTCAAATGATAAGAACATTCAGATAATATCTTCTAAAATACATGCAGGAGATATTATAGTACCAGAAGGTCAAACCTTTTTAAATGATGGTGACAAGGTTAAAATTTTACAATAAAGTTAAAGAAGCCATAGATTTTACAATCTATGGCTTATGCCTTATACTAAAAAACTTAAATTAATACCTACCTGATTTTAATCTTTTAATCCCTTCAACACCGCTAATTTTGACATGTCAAATATGGAATTTCTCTCTTCAACTATAGTTATATTTTCTTTTATATATTTTTTATCCTCACTCAGTGCAAATAAAGAAGCTACATTTCTATTAAAAGAATTATTCATCAAATTCTTAAGTACTGGTCTTGTTTCCTCCCTGCTGTGAAGTTTCTCACAAAGTTTTTCTATTGTACTATCCACTTCTAAGATATATCTGTCCTTTAGTAATTTTTTCTTCTTTATCTTATTCAGTACTAAAATCGATAATTTTAAAATATCATATCTTACATTAAACTCTACTTCATCATAGCTTTCACAGATAAAATTTACCGCTTTATTCAACTGATTTGTGTATATATCTATATTTTCCTTGCCTATAATAAAAGCAAGCATAACCATAGCTGTGGTTTCTATTTTATCCTCTATACTACTGTCTTCATAGTCCACAAAGGCTCCATCGGCAAACTGATTCTTTGCAATTATCCTTAAAAGTTTTTCTCTTGGATACTTTTTATCCAGATACTTATTATCACTACGACTTATTTCCACATCATCTTCATATATAAAGCTTCTGTATAAAAATCCTCCTGAATCTTCACCTATCTTATTTTTATTATTTACTACATTTTCTTCTACTTTTATAGGAATTATATCCCTGAGTTGTATCCCAAGTACAGGTTCTTCCCTGAGTTCCATCAATATAAATGTGGTCTCTGAACTTATAAGTTTGTTGTCCTTTGAAAGCTCTATTATCTTTTTTCTCATACTTTCCCTTATTGTTCCTCTTTGGGCTCTCATGTTTATTTCCAGAGATTTTATTCTTTTTTTAGCCCATATTTTTTTTAACAGATTGGCATTTTCTTCTGTGTTGAAGTTATCTATATCCACCTTTTGCATATATTCTTTTCCAGCTACATTTCCCTTTAATACTATCTGCCCTCCCACTTCTCCAAGTACATTTGCAAATATGGAAAAAGGTTCTCTGTCATACATGTATTCTATGGTTCTTGGATAAGAATTTTTAACCTTAAGTTCCCCCCAGTCAATTTCTATATTATCAACCTGGGGATTTTGTATTCTATTAAATTGTCTCAATACTACATCTTCTATTCTCTCCTCCCTATCTATAAACTCCGCTTTTCCACAGCTTTCATGAGCCAGTTTATTTAAAAAGTAGTTATTGGCAGATGAATCTATTCCAAAAGTAAATATTCTATTTTCACCTATATTTTCTTTTACATAGGCAAGTATATCTTCCTCATCATCTACCAGATCATCCGTAAATAGAAGTATGGTATTTTTATCACCTTCTTTTTCAAGACTGTACCTTATTGCCTCAAATATATCCGCATCTTCTTCTGTATCCAGATTATCTATCCATTTAGAAGCTTTTCTTAAAGAATCCTGGGTAAATTCTATCATTCCATCTTTTGAAAAATCCCTTAAATTTACTCCCATAGCTATTATATCAAAGGTATCTCCCTTAGACAGATTTCTTATACAAAGCTGAAGTGCATTTTTGGCCTGTTCCAGCTTTTCACCTTTCATAGTATCTGAAATATCAATTAAAAATATATAATTTTCCTTAACCTCTTCCTCATAAGGGTCAAGCTTTGGAATCATCCTTATATATACTATTCCCTTTTCTTTGTCATTTTCTTTATATTCATATATCATTCCATCTGCTTCAAGAGTTTCCTTCTCTTTTATGAACAATATAAATTCCTTATCCATTAAATAATAATCTTCTTCCAAAGTTATCTTGGCTACTGTGTCTCCTTCCCTCTCCACTTTTATCTTATGGTAGGGACATCTAAAGTCAACTCTACTTAAAGATTCCACTATTATACTTACTTTAAATTCAAAATCTTTATCCTTACCCTTTTTTATTTCCAGTCTATTAACCAAACTACTCCTTAACTCTTCAATTTTTGATTTGCTCCTTATTATTTTAGGTTCTGAAATTGCAGGTACAGTAAGTTTAAAGGTACTATCTTTATAATCCAATTCATCTATATAAGAAAGTTTTATTTTCACAGTTTCTCCAGAAATTATTTTACCTATACTTATTTTGAAGAAATGGGGACTAAATTCCTCTAGTGAAAAAATACTGTCTCCTCGAATTCTTGCATTCTCATAGACTTGCAGTGCCTTATCCTTTTCCTCCACTATTGCTTTTAGGGTTCTTCCACCTATCTCTGCTTCAAATCCAGATATTACTGCTGTAGCTGGTATAGGAAAAATATATACTCCTTCTATATCTTCATCACTGCAGTTTTCATAAACTTGATTTATAAATACTTCTGCATACCCTGCACAAAGGTTACCTGTAATACTCACTTTTTTCAATAATATTCCATCATCAATCCTCTTATTTGTTTTGCCATAAGGCAACATAATCTCGCCTCCTTCTCAATTTATCCGAAAGCTACCATTGCTAACACCCCCATCTTCTTCAAGTGGGGGATAGCACTGCTGTATCCCTGGATAAGTGATTCTAAGATTCAGATTACGATATGCATTCCTTATAGGCAGACTCCACCTGAACCTAAGAATTACTTGATATATAATATGTAAAAATGATACGTTGTAAGTGTTAACGTTGTCAACTGTCTAACTTTATTAATTTAAAACTATTATTAATATTTCATTATAATATGTATATTATTATACCATATTTATTCTCATTTATTTTTACACAAATTAGAAGTATAAATAAAAATTTGGAAGCTCAAGGCCTCCAAATTTTTATTTATACTCTATTTACTATTTATCCAGGACATCATAGACCTAAGTTTTTTTCCAACTATCTCAATAGGATGTTTCTGTTCTTTTTTCCTCTTTGCAATAAATGAAGGTCTTCCTGTCTGGTTTTCAAGTATCCAGTTCTTTGCAAAGGTACCATCTTGAATTTCTCCAAGTACCTTTTTCATTTCTTTTCTTGTATCTTCTGTTATTATTCTCTTGCCTATGCTGTAATCTCCATATTCTGCCGTATCACTTATGGAATATCTCATATAGCTTAGTCCGCCTTCATTCATCAAATCCACAATTAATTTCATCTCATGCATGCATTCAAAATATGCATTTTCAGGTGCATATCCTGCCTCAACCAATGTTTCAAATCCTGCCTTTATAAGTTCTGATATTCCCCCGCAAAGTACTACCTGTTCTCCAAATAAATCTGTCTCTGTTTCATCTTTAAAGGTAGTTTCAAGAACTCCTCCTCTTGTGCCTCCTATTCCCTTTGCATAAGCCAGTGCATAATCCTTTGCTTTTCCGCTGTAATCCTGATATACTGCATAAAGACATGGAACTCCTTTTCCCTCTGTGTACTCTCTTCTTACAATATGTCCCGGTCCCTTTGGTGCAACCATGATTACATCTACATTTTCAGGAGGGGTTATCTGGTTGAAGTGTATATTGAACCCATGGGCGAACATTAGCACTTTTTCCCCTGTCAAGTTATCTTTAATACTCTCTTCATATAAAGCTTTTTGCTTTTCATCCGGTATAAGTGTCATAATCATATCTGCTTTTTTTACAGCATCTTTTGATTCCATTACTTCAAAGCCATTTTCCTCTGCCTTTTTCCAGGATTTACTCCCTTTATAAAGACCAATTACCACATTTATTCCACTGTCTTTTAAATTCTGTGCATGGGCATGGCCCTGACTTCCATAGCCTAGAACTGCCACTGTTTTATCCTTCAATAAATCCAGATTCCCATCTTCATCATAATAAATTTTTAAATTTTCCATTAGTATTTCCTCCTATATTGTTATTTTCTAAAAATAACACAAAAAATAGACCTTCTGCCTGGGGCGAAAGTCTACCGCGGTACCACCCAAATTTGTTACTTATGTTTTATAACGGCTTTTACCGGCACAGCTTACTATAGTTCAGCTTACAACTTCAGGGGGAGTTTCAACATGCAACATTTATGGATTCCCAGCTTCAACCACTCTCTTTAAAATGTCAATCACATCTACTTGATCCCTGTCTCAGTTTTTAATGTTATTTTTATAATCTATTACATATGTTATTTTATGTCAATATGCCTGCCAAGCTGTCAAAAAAATTATTTCTTTTAATTGTATCATTTATAATATTAGCTGTCAATAATTCCTCCTCCAATTAAAATATTATCCTTATAAAATACCACAGATTGTCCTTTAGTAATTGCCCTTTGTTTATTTGTAAATCTTACTTTTACTTTTTCCTCATCCAGATAACTTATAGTTGCCTCTGCTGGTTTTGAGGAATACCTTATTTTAGCTTCTACCTTCATAGGGGATGTCAATTTTTCAAAAGGAAGAAAATTTACGTCCTTTGCCACTAAATCTGTTTTAAATATATCCTCTTCACTGCCAAGTACAACTTCATTGGTATAAGGTCTTATATCTGTGACATACATAGGTACACCAAATGATAATCCCAGTCCTTTTCTCTGACCTAATGTATAATAAACTATCCCCTTGTGTTTCCCAAGTACATTTCCTTCTTTATCTATAAAATTTCCTGCTTTCACCTTATTTTTCATAATTCTCTTTATATAAGCTCCATGATTGTTATCTGGAATAAAGCATATTTCCTCACTATCCCTCTTAGAATGAACCATAAGACCTATTTTTCTCGCTATTTCCCTTATTTCTTCTTTTTTGTATATTCCACAGGGCATTAAGGTATGTGCCAGCTGAAATTGAGTTAAATTATAAAGAGCATAAGTTTGATCCTTATTATAATCCTTTGATTTTTTAAGGGTATATCTATCATTAACTTTTTCTACAGTAGCGTAATGCCCTGTAGCCACATAATCAGCTCCCAAACCCATAGCTCTTTTTAAAAGTTCATCAAATTTTATATGTTTATTACATGCTATACAAGGATTTGGCGTCCTTCCTTCCATATACTCCTGAACAAAATAATCTATTACATTTTTTTTAAATACCTCTTTAAAATTCATAACATAATGAGGTATATGAAGATTATATGCCACCATTTTAGCATCTTCTACAGCACTTAAAGAACAACATCCACTTTCCGTATCTTCATAATAATCATCTTGCTGCCAGACCTGCATGGTTACCCCAATAACCTCATAACCCTGTTCTTTCAAAAGATATGCAGCAACAGAACTATCCACTCCTCCACTCATACCTACTACTACCTTTTTTGCCATTTCATCACCTATTCTAATTTAAAATTTTCCTAAATTCCATTTTGTATTATTTTTCCTTAATCTAAATACAGTACTTTTTATAATATCTGCCACATAATAAATATCCTCCTCCGAAGTACCTGCCCCTAAACTAATCCGAATAGAAGACTTTGCCCCATCATCTGAAAGTCCTATGCATTTTAATACATGAGATGGCTCTATGGCTCCGGCAGAACATGCACTTCCCGCAGAAACACATATGCCCTTATTATCTAAAGCCATAACCAAAATTTCTGCACCCACAGAATCAAAGGAAATATTCACATTGCCTGGAAGTCTGTTTATTTTATGTCCATTTAAACTGGTGCCTGGTATGCTTAAAAGTTCTTCTATCATCTTATCTCTAAGATAACTTAGTCTTTTACTCTCTCTATCCATATTTGAAGCTGCAATCTCAAGAGCTTTTCCCATGCCAACTATGCCAGAAATGTTTTCCGTTCCAGCTCTTTTTCCTCTCTCTTGGGAACCTCCGTGAATTAAACTGTCTATCTTTACTCCTTTTCTTATATAGAGAGCACCTATGCCCTTGGGTCCATAAAATTTGTGAGATGACATGGACAAAAGATCTATATTCATCTCCTTAACATCAACAGGAACAATACCCACTGCCTGAACCGCATCTGTATGTAGTAAAACCCCTCTTTTTCTGCACATATCTCCTATTTCTTTTATGGGTTCTAGGGTACCTATTTCATTATTGGCAAATATCACAGATACAAGTAATGTATCTTCTCTTATGGCTCCTTCAAGTTTTTTTATATCTACTATTCCAAATTTATCCACAGGAACATAAGTAACCTTAAAGCCTTGCTCCTCCATATACCTACAGGTATTCATTACAGCAGGATGCTCTATTCCAGTAGTTATTATATGATTCCCTTTTTCCCTATTTGCAAAAGCTGTTCCTTTTATAGCCCAATTATCCGACTCTGATCCCCCACTTGTAAAAAATATTTCATCCCTGTTTGCATTTATAATTTTTGCTATCTTTTCTCTAGCATTCATTACAGCCATCTTTGTCCTTCTGGATATACGATAAACAGAAGAAGGGTTACCAAAATATTCATCAAAATATAATTTCATTTCCTCTATAACTTCCGACTTTACAAAAGTTGTAGCCGCATAATCCATATAAATTTCCCTATTCACCTTGATTACATCTCCCATAAAAGTAATGTTTGAAAAGCTGATAATTATTATACTAATTTTATTTTTAAATATACTTTTTGTCAACATAACACATTTTAATTGTATAAAATCTTCACTTTGTGATATTATAATTGTTACTATAAAAAAAAGAGGTTAATATTATATGAACTTAAAAATCAAAGTTAATATATATGGGAACAAAAATGCTGTACTGTCTTTAAAAAGCTGCTATAATAACAGCCACGGCTCCCCTTCTAACAGCTGCCATAATAAAACAAAATGTAAAAATTATAATCACTGCAAAAATACAATTTCAAATAAATCAGATATTAATAATATAAGCCTTATAAGAACAGAAGAACTATATGATGGCTTGAAAAATTTTCTAAACCACAGTGATGTATGGAAAAACACACTACTAAATTTCATAGAACTTGAAAAAATGAATTTATCAGATAAAGAAGAAATTCAGGTAAATAATATTATTAATAAAGGATTTACCCCTCCTATAACTGTAATTGACGGTATAATAAGATACTATGCAGGTATATCTAATATATTGATTTACAAAGATATAAAAGAACTCCTTGAATAATCAAATAACTCTTAAAACTGTCATTTTTCTACTATAAATTTCCCTATAATCGCAGGCAAAGATATTGATAATCAATATCAATTAAAGTATAATAAACTATAATGGTTAAAATATCTATAAAAAGTAAAATTGTACTCATGTACTCACTTTTTCTTTTCCAGTATAAAATATGGACTTAAACTGAAATACTATACCATAGAAAGGAGAAAAACTAATGCAAACCATACAATGGCAAAATGTATTTGGTTCAGATCTAAAAACTATAAAACAACACCGCTATTGTACCGAATATCACATCGAAAATCAAAGCGGTACAGGAAAACTTATACAGTATGAAGTACTTCCCGGAATTCAATTGACATATAATTTGTTTCAACTAGATATAAATCCAAATAATAATATAACAAATACAAATATTATAGAAATCAATCATTGCCTGGAAGGTAGATACGAATGCCAGTTTAAAAAAAATGATTACATATATTTAAATGAAGGTGATTTATCTATCAGCAATTTTTCATGTAAAAAAATTTCATTCAATTTCCCATTGGGATATTTTAAAGGTATATCTGTTATCATTTATTTAGATGAAGCTGTAAAATCCATTAAAGAAATGAAATTACCTGATTCCATTGATTTATATAAACTTATGAAAAGACTATGTACACAGGGCCACTGCCTTATCCTGAGAGCCAAAAATGAAATAAAACATATTTTTTCAGAACTTTATCCAGTAAAGGAAGAACTCTGCCGCACATATCATCAAATAAAAGTAATTGAACTATTGCTTTTTTTGAGCAGTGCAAATGTTTCAGAACAAAACCAAGAAAAACCCTACTATTCAAGAAAGCAGATAACCATTACCAAACAGATAAGAGAGTATTTGATTATACATGTAAATAAACGCATTACAATTGAAGAAATATCAAAAAAATATGGAATTGGTGCAACCACACTAAAAAATTGCTTTAAAGGCCTTTATGGAACAACCATTCGAAATTATATGAACCATCACAGAATTAAGACTGCCACATTTATGCTTCAAAATTCTTATGACAGCATTGCCGTCATAGCAGCCAAAGTAGGCTATGAAAATCAAAGCAAGTTTGCAGCAGCATTTAAGAAAATAACTGGTATGTGTCCTTTAGAATATCGAAAATTCAAGGATGGAACTTGAAATTAGACAAGCTAAAAACAGTATCATCTAAGAAAAACCTTTATACCCTCTTCTTATAATAAATCACAGGTATTTTTAATTAAAGGAGTTTTATATGATAAATTTAGAAAAATATTATACTAAAATAAATAGAAATCTTTTTAATCCTGATTCCAATAAAGAATTTCTGAATAACACAGTTGAAAATACACAGAATTCCAATAATATAATTTATCTGTCCTTTGCCTATGGTTTGAAAATTCTTATTATTAACAATCTGAATTTTGAAGCAAATTTAAATATTCAAAATATTTTTTCTTTACATCCATACTTACTTTTTATATTTATATATAGTCAACTAATGATCCACTTTTTTGCACGCTGTTGTTCAGCATAAACATGTGCATACCAGCCATCTTGTTTTAATAATGCTTCATGATTTCCAGCCTCTCTGATGACTCCCTGATCTAACACAATAATGTTGTCAGCTTGCATAATAGAGTGCTGTAAAACTACTCTTTTAAAGCAGCTTTACAGCACTCTTTTGTTTAAAAGTCATTAATCACTGATAAAAAGTATTTTCGCTGTGACTAAAAAAGTATTTTAGAACTTTTCATTGAATTACTAACTTTATTCTGCACTTTCAAAAAGTCTATCTGTCGTTCCAATTTCTGCTCCGTCAGATACACCATCTATAGTTACATCTACAGTACAACTTTCAATAGTACTTCCTTCTGCTCTTCCAACTACTGTTCCTGGAGTAACAGCATCGTTTATACTTCCTTGAACTTCACAATTAGAAATTGTAAATACACTTTCCATATCGTACTTATTCATGTATAATCCTGTACCAACAAGGGCAGCAGTATGTGTAGCATTTTTACCATTTATTGTTACAATGATTTTGCAATTGGAAATTTTAGCTGGATTTTCTCTATCAAATGTTCCAGAAAATCCACAAAGTCCACCTACACCATGAGCTGATTCTCCAGCATTGATAGTCACATTTGCATTACAATTTGTAATGCTTGTCATATTTTCAAGGCAGCCACCTACACCGCCAAGTCCCATAGCATTACTTCCCTTGGAGTTTACTACACCCTCACTAGAGCAACCATCAATTGTTCCTCCAAAAGATCCCCCCACAATAATACCACCGCATTCTGCATTATCAGGTAAAATATATTTACCATCTTCAAATATATTGTCGCCTAATACATTTATTGTTGCAACAGCAGTACAATTTTTAATAGTTCCCTCATCATTTCCTCCTAAAATACCACCAATGCAGTTATATCCACTTATTGTGTTATCTCCAGACAATGTAAGATTTTCAATTATGCCTTTGTTGTAGCCTACCACAGCACCAACTGACATCGTACCTTCAGCTGTCACATTCTTCATTTTCACATCCTTTACTATTGAAGAACTTGAAGCAATACCTATCAATCCTACACCTACAGAATCTTTTTTATTTGTAGTTAGATTGGAAATAGTATGATTATCTCCATCAAAGCTACCTTTAAACGCATTTACAAAATATCCTGCTTCATCCTCAGCCTGTAGATTAAATATACCAATAGGTTCCCAGTTTGCATAACTTGACAAGTCAATATCGGCTGTTAGTATATAATGTTTGTCTAATTCCTTTCTTACATTATTCAACTGGTCAGCAGTAGCAATCTGATATGGATCAGCTTCTGTGCCGCTGCCCCCTGCAAATAATTGGGTCTCTGCTGTTTCTGATTTTCCAATCTGCGGTGCATCTGCACTGCCATTAACAGTCATAGTACTTGTGCAATTCTCAACTGTAGAATTATATGCATGTCCTGCAATAGTACCTACAATCTTGCCCCTTTCAATACTCCCAGAAGTTTTACTATCTACTACCTTGTAAACAGTAGGAATTGGACGAACATCTTTATATGCATCATGATAGAAACCTCCACCTACTATACCGCCTATTCGTTCAGCACCATCTGCTGCTTTTATAGAAGCATTTGCAGAACAATTCTTAACTATGGTTGGATTTTCAACACTATAAGTACCTGTATGTCCTATAAGTCCACCAACCATAAGGCTATTTTCTCCAACAGTTATTGTTACATCTGCATTACAATTCTCTACAAATGGGCTCTCTTGTGCCGCACCAGATATACCTCCAATACTAAAGTTTCCATTACCCATTGCTGTTACAGTACCAGTTGCACTGCAATTAATCAAAGAACTAGATTCCATACCTCCAGCCAATACACCTATACCTTGTGCTTCATTTCCAATTAAAATAACATCTGCATTTGCACTACAATTTTTAATGTTACAGAAACCTCCGCCTATAACACCACCTACAAGAAATCCACCTGTAATTTTGTTTTTTCCAACAAGTGAAACTGAATCTACAAAATTTTCAAAACAAGCATATCCTATAGCTCCTCCAACTAGTTGTCCACCAGAAACTGTAGTATTTTCGACTACAAGATTCTTAATATAAGCACTTTCTCCTGAAACGCATCCAAATAATCCTACCGCTTGAGAATCAGGTTTAGAAATATTAATGTTAGAAATCTTATGGTTGTTTCCGTTAAAAGTGCCTGAAAAAGCAAGGCTTACAACAGCATTTTCTTCATCCTCCGGTTTATCAGATACAGGTTTGAAAGTTCCAATAGGTTCCCAGTTTGCATAACTTGATAAGTCAATATCGGCTGTTAGCATGTAATGCTTGTCTAGATATCTTCTTACTCTGTTTAACTGACTAGCATTTGCAATCTGATATGGATCAGCTTCTGTACCACTTCCTCCTGCAAATAGTGAAGCTTCAGTCTCTGACTTTCCAATCTGAGCTCCGTCTGCACTGCCATTAACAGTCATAGTGCTTGTACAATCCTTCACTGTGGAATTATAAGCATAGCCTGCAACCGTACCAACTTCTGTGCCACCAGTAATACTACCTTGGATACTACAATTTTCAACTGTGTACACAGAAGGAGTAGGATAGTACTCAAAACCCTCTATATAAAAGCCACTACCTACCAAACCACCTATACGAGAAGCACTTTCAGATGCCTTGATATCTGCCTTTACACTGCAGTTTGAAATTACAGTAGGATTACTTTCATCAAAGGTTCCTGCATGTCCTATAAGTCCTCCAATCATAAAGTTCTTTTCAGCTGCAGAAATAGTAACATCGGAACTACAGTCCTTTACATACGCACCCTCATGAACGCATCCTGCCAATCCGCCTATGGAGTAAACTTCCTTTCCATTAACAGTAATACTTCCTTTAGCACTACAACCGCTTAAAGAACAATTTCCAAGCCCTCCAGCTAATATTCCCACTAAATTGTTTCCATCACCATTAATAACTATATCTGCCTGTGCTTTACAGTCTGTAATATTAGAATCCATTGTACCGCCAACAATTCCACCTACATTGGCACTTTTGTCGTTTCCTGTAATTTTATTATCCCCAGTAAGTTCGATTTTTTCTATTGGTGATCCTACTGCCTGATGCCCTATTACACCACCAACTAAATCATCGTATCCAGTTACATTTACATTCTTCACAACTAAATCGTAAATAACATTAGATTTATTTTCATTTTGAGTAATACAACCAAATAAACCTATGGCCATATCTTCGCGATCAATCTTCAAATTAGAAATTGTATGCCTATTACCATTAAAGCTGCCCCTAAAAGTCACCTTGGGATCTGGTGTTTCTGCGTCCTCTGGTTTATCAGATAAAGGTTTAAAGGCACCAATGGGTTCCCAATTTGCATAACTTGACAAGTCAATATCTGCTGTAAGAATAAAGTTTTTGCTTAAATAATTTCGTACTTTATTCAGCTGTGCTG
>ENA-UOOI01000329-UOOI01000329.1-fermentation-metagenome-genome-assembly--contig:-NODE-329-length-61947-cov-7.339769_pt1 | contig 61947 bp, 63 predicted proteins | sample MGYA00245779_ERZ724027 | MGnify/ENA primary metagenome ERZ724027 (study PRJEB28704, sample SAMN03018318) | fermentation metagenome | biome: anthropogenic terrestrial biome; feature: soil; material...
ATGGTACTGCAGTGGAGACGCTGTGGGAGAGTAGGTCGTTGCCGGATTTAATTTACGCTCCTCAGTAGCTCAATGGTAGAGCACCCGGCTGTTAACCGGGTTGTTGCAGGTTCGAGCCCTGCCTGGGGAGCCATTTTTATATTATTTTTAGACTGCTAAAGGCAGTCTTTTTGTTTTTAAACAGTAATTAGTAAGAAGTGATTAAGAAAATACATATTAAACTAGAAGTTAAATTAAGGGCATGGATTTGTTCTCTTTAACTTATTAATGTTAAGATGGATGTATAAGAAACCTGGGGAGAGCTAAATTTCAATTGGTTAAGAGAATATCTTGGAAAGATTTTGTAAGGACCTGGTTCTTTAAAGTTAGGTGAGGTAAAGGTTAGGTAAAGAGGGGGCAAAATAAAAATGAGAAAACATATTTGGGTATTTCTAATAATACTAGTATCGTTACCAAGCCTTGCTCAAATAGACCAATATAGGCAATCACTTGCAGATGCATTATGGAATCTCCAAAAGGTTGATCCCTTGTATATTAACGAGAAACTTACAGTAGCAGAAGAGCTATTAAAAAGCAAAGATTTGAATGAAAGACGTGAAGGAGAAGCAATTTTAGAGTCCTTAAAGCCACTTTTTGTCGATGTAAGACCTGTAGAGACAAGAGCTATCTGGGTGGATTATGTAACTTTTGGTAAATTTATGGAGACTGGGGATATCTGTAGGCTTCTAGATCAACTACAAGAGATAGGCATTCATATACTATTTCCTGAGGTATATGCTTATGGCACAACTATCTATCCAAGTAATATTGCAAAATTGCAAGATCAGTATCGGTATCTATGGGAAGATGGAGATATTCTGGAGATATTTATTGCAGAAGCCCATAAGAGAGGTATGGAAGTTCATCCTCTTGTTCGTGTCTTCTCGGCTGGCTATAAAGAACCAGGCTACCTAATTACGGAACATCCAGAGTGGTTAGAAGTAATAAAAGATGGTACACGCGGCAGTTCGCGCTCATATTTTATTTCACCAACTATACCAGAGTTTCGCCGTTATTTAGAGGCTGTAATGACTGAACTAGTTACTAAATATGAGATCGATGGTCTGCATTTAGATTACATTCGTTATGAAGATGGTGACTTTGGTTATAGTGATCCTTCTCGAGAACTTTATAAAAAGTTAAATATTATCGATCCTCTACTTATTAAAAAGGATACTTTAGAAGAAGCGACCTTTAAAGAATTTCGTAAAGCTCATGTAGATGCTTTTGTCCGCTTTTGTCATGAGTCACTTAAAAAAATTAGACCCAATTTATTAATTTCTGCCGCAGTAGGGTCCCCATATTCCTGGGCCAATAATGATCTATTTCAAGACTGGGTGTATTGGGCAAAATGTGGTTATATCGATTTTGTTACTCCCATGGAATACCGAGATACTACACCCAAATTTAGAATTGCAGTACAAGAAGATATCAAAGCGAATGTTGCCAATATTCCTCTTTTTAGTGGTTTAGGTTTATATTTATTTTCAGTAGATGAGTTGGAAAGCCAAATTGTCGAGGTTCAAAAAAATAACTTACCAGGAATTGCTTTGTTTTCAGAAGCTAATATGGGAATAATCAAATTTTTAAAGCTAAAAAATGGTGTATTTAGAGAACCAGCTTATCCTGTGCATCGTAAGCCCGGAGAAGCAATAGAGATCTATCTTAATGATTTAATTACTAGAATCAGGGCGAATGGTTCCTATCTTGAGATAGAGAAAAGCATATTAGATAGTTGGCTAAAAATAATAAAAGACTTTAAGGGAGTTAAACCTGTAGAGAATCTGAATTATCCTCGCATGGCTAAAGCCATCAACGAAAGATTAATTTATTTACAGATGATAAGAAAGTATTATCAACTTCCCATTGACAATTTGGAAGCAGCAGAGTAAATTTAAATAACACAAATCCTATCGGAATACTAGGAATAGGGGAGGCTATACCATGCATGTCCATAAAAGTATTTTGGAACTTATTGGTAAGACACCACTTTTAGAGATTGCTAATAATAAAGCTAAAGTTTGGGCCAAGATAGAGGCATTTAATGCGGGTGGTTCTGTTAAGGATCGCATTGCTAATAACATGATAGAAAGTGCCGAAAAGGAAGGAATGTTAAAACCTGGTGATATTATAATTGAACCCACTAGTGGTAATACCGGTGTAGGGCTTGCAATGGTAGCTGCATCAAAAGGGTATAAATTGATTTTAACTATGCCTGAGACGATGAGTATTGAAAGAAGGCGTCTTTTGACAGCTTATGGTGCTACAGTTGTACTAACACCAGGTGCAGAAGGTATGAAGGGCGCTATTAATAAAGCTCTAGAACTAAAAGAAAAGTATAAAGCTTTTATTCCACAACAATTTGAAAATGCAGCTAATCCAGCTGTTCACGAAAAGACTACAGGAGTTGAGATCTGGGAAGATACTGATGGTTTAGTGGATGTTTTCGTTGCTGGTGTAGGGACTGGAGGAACTCTCACTGGTACAGGAAGATTCTTGAAAGCTAAGAAACCTGATTTAACTGTTGTAGCGGTAGAACCAGCCGATTCGCCAGTTCTATCAAAGGGTCAAGCTGGTCCTCATAAAATACAAGGTATTGGAGCTGGTTTTGTACCGAAAGTGCTAGATGTTAAATTAATTGATCAAATAGTCCCGGTTACTAACGAACAAGCAATTGCAACCACCGTAACACTAGCTAGAGAACAAGGACTTTTGGTAGGTATCTCAAGTGGTGCAGCAGCTTATGCTGCTTTAGAATTGAGTAAGAACGATCAATTCGCTAATAAAAATATTGTTGTTGTCTTACCGGATACAGGTGAGAGGTATTTATCAACAGGAATTTTTGATTGATCCATAAAACAAATGTGCTTCTAAAGGTGCATTTTTTAAGGCTTCATCCCAAAGATTAAGCCTTAATTTACGTTCTAAACAGAAGGCTGCATAGACTCTTGCAAGGTGGCTAGGATCGTTTTCGGCCACCTTTTTTATTGCCATTAAATCGCAAGGGTGGTCTTCTAAGGCTAGTGTAATAAGAGCATTACGACGGAGGATATTTGTTCCACGCCAATTAGCAGCACTTTCTTTTAATAAGTTTTTATATTCTTTGTCCATTTGTACAAGACGTAAAAGGTCTGGTTTTCTTAACAGGTAGAAAGGTGTTATTATGGAACTTGAGGGTATATTTTGGTTATGAGGGCAAACATTTTGACAGATATCGCAACCAAATAGATGTCCACTGATATTTTGGCAATGTTCTAATGAGAGGAAACCTTTTTTTTGGGTTAGAGCAGAAATACAAAGATTGTTATCTACTAGGTAAGGCTCTTTAATTGCTCCAGTTGGACAAGCTTTGACACAAGCACCACAGCCTTTACAAAAGCCTAAGAATGAACCTTTAGGTAAAGGTAAGTCGGTTAGGACTGTAGCTAAAAATATAAATGAACCATAACTAGGGTGAATAATATTGGTGTTTTCACCTAAGTAACCTAGGCCAGAAGCAATAGCTACAGCTCGATCGAGAACAAAACCAGTATCAGAGAAGGCCTTAAAAGAATAACCAGGATAAAGAGTTCTTAGTTTTATTATGTATTCGTTAAGCATGGCTACAAGAACTTTATGATAATCTTTCCCTTGGCAATAAACAGAAAAACCACCACTAACAAATGGTTTATGATAGTAAGGAAGTGCCAGCGAAATTGCATACTTGGCCCAAGGAAAAGTATTTTGAGGATTACGAAAGAGTGGTAGATTTTTAGCTATAAAAGGATCGAGAAAAGGCAACCTAGCTTCTAGATGTTTTACTACAGGTTCCAATTCTTCTAGGTGACAACATTTTGGTTCTAAAAGTCCTAAATAGATAGCACTCTTTTGCCAATCTAACATGCGAACACTTCCTTTATACAATGATGAGAAAAAAGAGGTGATTTCTTTGAACAGAGAAGACTATTTAACTTTAATGAAGAGTAAAGTTACCAACAAAAATTTACAAAAGCACATGTTAGCCACAGAAGCTATACTAAGAGATTTAGCACCAAGATTTAGTGGTGAAATTGAAGAATGGGGTCTAGCAGGTTTGCTACATGATATTGATTACGAAAATACTGCTACTAATCCCGAAAAACATGGTATCGAAGGTGTAGAGTTTTTAAGCCAGTATGAACTTCCAAAGTATGTCTTAGACGCCATCTCTCGCCATCCTGGGCAGGATAAATTGTTAACTAACTTAGATCAAGCATTATATGCAGCAGATCCCCTTACGGGTTTAATTGTAGCATGTGCTCTTATTCACCCCACAAAAAAGTTAAATGCTATAGATACCCTGTTTATCAGAAATAGGTTTAATGAGAAATCATTCGCTAAAGGTGCAAGTAGAGAACAGATTAGTACTTGCCACTTGTTAGGTTTGGAGTTAGAAGAGTTTATTAGCTTAGGGTTAGCGGCAATGCAAGGGATCGCTACGGAACTAGGTCTTTAGGTGGTGCAAAGATGGAGAAGGTAGTTGTTCGTAGAGGTGGACTTGCTGATGTTTCTCAAATAGCAGCAATTCATTGCTCAGATCTTGAGGATAATCTTTGGTACCGTTTCCCTGAGGGAAAAAGAGTTGCAGCTAAAAGAGTTAGTGAACTAACTCTTTATGAACGCTGGCTAAATGGCGGCTCGTGGATGAGTGAGGAATTATGTGCAATTTATCTAAATAACCTGCTTTTAAATGGTCATATGCCTCTAGTGGCTGAACTAGATGGAAAACTAGTTGGCGAACTAGAATTGTTTTATGGTAAAGAGAACGATGGACATCTATATGCACATATTGGTGTATTACAGGTTCATAAAGAATACCAACGTCGGGGTATAGGCACTCTTCTTGTGCAAAAAGCAATAATTACTGCCAAAAAAAGAGGGGCTTCTTATCTGACTGTGCGACCAAGGGATGTAGTTCGTGACTTTTACAAAAAGTTAGGTTTTGCCGAGTGGTTAAAAACAGTTGTCTTTTTTGCGGAAGCAGCCCCCTTTGTTTCGGGTTTGACCTGGAAAGAAGATACTACTATTTTTAATAAACAAAAGTTTTGGCCTTTTATTATGGGTTATGAGCAATCATCCGCTCAGATTTGGCAGATCTTTCATGTTAATCAATTTGCTTTACCAGAATTTACTAGAGAACCAATTCATACAGGTTTAGTTAGTGGAAGAGGCAAAGAGGTTGTTGCTATATTTTATCCTCATGTTTATTTTGGTGATATGGCTAATGTCTATGCTTGGTCTAATAAAGGTCCCAATAAAGAAGATCTTTGGACCATGTTAACATTAGCTTATCAGTTTGGTTATGATAAAGTAAGAAGTTTATTAACTGAAGATAAATATGAGGGTTTGAAAGATTCATGTTCTCTTGCCGAGATTGAGAGGCAGGAAATCTTTCGCCTGAATTTAAAAGAGAGGGAAATATATGAGATGGCAGGCTTTGTTTGCTAAGTTGCCGTTTCCAACTACTGATGATGATCCTTGGTCAATTCTTAGGGCCTTAGATCTGTTTTTAGAGACAATTGAGGACAATTCTACTAGCCTAATTGAGAGAGGAATAGATATCGAAGGTCCTGTATACATCGAAAAAGGTGTTATAATAGAAAGAGGAGCTACCATTATAGGACCAGCTTATATAGGTAGTAAAGCAACTATTAGGCAGGGAGCTTATATTAGAGGTGGCGCTTATATTGGTTCAGGAGCCATTGTCGGTCATGCAACAGAAGTTAAGCATGCTGTTTTTTTACCTAATAGCCATGCCCCCCATTTTAACTATGTGGGAGATAGTGTATTAGGTCAAGATGTTAACCTTGGCGCTGGAGTGAAGATCTCCAACTTCAAAAATGATGGTAAAGAGATAGTAATTGGCGATAAAGCTACGGGCATGCGTAAGATTGGCGCTTTTATTGGTGATGGGACAAAGATTGGTTGCAACGCTGTTACAGCTCCGGGAACAATTATTGGCAAAAACTGTCTCATTTACCCGTTAGTTTTTTTAAGGGGTATAATTCCGGCAGATAGCATTATTAAATTGAGACAAGAGATAGAGATAGTTGCTAAGCAATAGAAAATAAGAAACAAGATAGCTATTTGAGACTGAAGGGAGTTGCACCGTATACCGGAAATAGAATGAAACAAAAGAAATTAATAACCTGGATTTTGATTTTGTTATTAATAGGTTTAATAGTCTGGAAACTGAGTGTTCGTACCAAAGCAGCCTTAAAAACAGAACAAGATACTAGGTTAATGATGGACACAATTATGACAGTTACCTTAGTAGGGTCGGAAAAGAATCTCCGTCCCACTTTTCAAAAAGGCTTTAACGAGATGCAGCGTATAGCTGATTTAACAGATAGGCACAAATCGGGGACAGAAATTTACCATTTGAATAGAGAAAGATCATTAGTTATCTCCAATGAATTAGCAGAGTTAATTTCTCTCGGAGAAGAATACCGTAAAGATTGTGATAATGCTTTTGATATTCGTATTGGTAAGTTAAGTGATCTATGGGGATTTGGTACAGATAGGCAAGCTGTCCCTTCAGAGAAAATGATTAGCGCTGTTTTACCACAGGGTGATGTGGTAATAAGCGGTAACAAAGTAACCTTACCTAATGATATTGTTTTGGATTTAGGGGCTTTAGCTAAAGGTTATGCGATCGAAAAAGCTCGTACAATAATGAAAAAGACTGTGCCTTCTGGACTTATTTTAGGTGGTGGCAGTAGTGTTGCAGCTTGGGGAGAGCACCCGGAAAAAAGACCTTGGCGAATTGGGCTCAAACATCCCCGTGATCCAGCTAAGCTTTTAGGTGTAATTGAACTAAGTGATGGCTGGTCGTTAGGCACATCTGGTGATTATGAAAGGTATTTTATTGAAAATGGAAAGCGTTATCACCACATACTAAATAGCCAAACAGGGTATCCTGTGCAAGATGTTTATGCTTGTACAATTCTTATCGAAGATTCTACTATAGCTGATATTCTCTCCACTATGTTATTTGTGTTGGGACCTAAAAAGGGACAAGCTTATTTAGAGAAAGCAAATTTAGGCCCGTTAGCTGTAGTATGGGTTGTGGCTCCTGGGAAGATTATCACTTATGAAAAAGGAGTTAAGTTACCTAAACTTACCTACTAATTATTCATATCTAGGTTAAGATAGCCGTACACTTCTTTGAGAGGTGTACGGTTATGCGCATTGCTTATCTTACTGGGAAAAAAAGAATTTGGTATATGCTTATAGGCTTTTTGTTTGGTTGTTTAATACTCTGGGCACGATTGTTCTATGTACAAATAATTCGTGGTGAAGAGATTTATAACTCAGCATTAACTCAAAGACTGAGGCCCATTCCTGTTGATGGTGCGAGGGGAGATATTTTAGATCGCAATGGAGTTTTACTGGCAGGTAGCGAAAATCTAGCTTCGGTTTATGTAATTCCTGTGGAGATTAAAGATAAACCTAAAGTGGCTGAGTTATTAAGTCGTATTTTAAACTTAGATAAGGAGCAAACCTTAGAGAGAATTCAAAAGCGAGCGGCTGCGGTTTGGTTGAAAAAACGGATTACCCAAAAAGAAGCAATGGAAATACGAAACTTAGCTATCCAAGGCGTAGGTATTGTAGAGTCGCCGAAAAGAGTGTATCCATTTGGAAGTTTAGCAGCCCACATTATTGGTATCTCTGGAATTGACAATCAAGGTCTAGAAGGCATGGAATTAGTTTATGACCATTGGCTAACAGGTGGTAAAGGTAGTTATATGGTCGAAAGGGATGCTAGTGGGAGAGAAGTTCCCGAGGCAGTGAAAGTTTATGAAATACCCAAAAAAGGAGATGCACTTACTTTATCTATTGATATTTCTTTTCAAAGTATCACCGAAAAGGCCTTAGCCAAACGAGTTATCGAGACTGGAGCTAAGTCGGGACTCGCTATCTTTTTAGATGTTTTAACAGGTGAGGTATTATCGATGGCTTCTTACCCTACTTTTGAGCCGGAAAATTACCAAGACTATCCAGCCATCAATAGACGAAACATTGCCGTCACAGATCTTTATGAACCAGGTTCTACCTTTAAGGTTATGACTGCAGCCGCAGCTTTGGAAGAAGGTATAACTAGTCTAGATAGAAGATTTTTTGACCCTGGTTTTATGGTTGTTTCTGGTTGGCGCATTCGTTGTTGGCGAAGTGGCGGCCATGGTAGTCAGACATTTACTGAAACCTTGGAAAACAGTTGTAACATTGCCTACGCTACCTTAGGCCTTGAACTTGGTGGCGATAAGTTTAACTACTATGCGCGTAAGTATGGTTTCGGTCAAAAGACAGGGATAGATTTCCCTGGTGAAGCGACAGGGCTTATTTATAAACCAGGTCCAAAAGTACCTTTGGTTACCTGGGCTAATATGGGCTTTGGTCAATCTATTAGTATCACACCACTACAATTGGTTAGTTTTGTGGCAGCCATAGCAAATGGTGGTATTCTTTATGTTCCCCATCTGGTAAAACAAATTGGTGACGATAAACCAATTGAACCTAAGGGAACTCGTATTTTAGACGAAAAAACTGCTAAAACTTTGAGAGAGATGTTACTATCGGTTGTCGAAAATGGCTCGGGTAGAACAGCTCAGGTGGCTGGTTATCGTATAGGAGGCAAGACAGGAACAGCCCAAATGGTAATTGCTGGACGTTATAGTCATACTTCAGTTATTGCTTCGTTTGTGGGTTTGGCACCTGCGGAGTCCCCAGCTATAGCAGGCATAATTGCTATCCATGAACCAACCACTATGCAGTATGGTGGCCAAGTATCAGCACCTGTTTTTGCTGCGATTGCTTCCGCTATATTGCCTGCTCTAGGAATTAAACCAATTCCAGAGACAATACAACCTAATCCGTGGGGAGGACCAGCCAAACGCATACCCCAAAGTGAAGTTGTTGTTCCTAATGTCATTGGTAAGTCAGTCTATGAAGCGCAAAAAGAATTAAAGACCCTTTCATTAATACCAGAAACCGTTGGTGATGGTCCAACAATAACCGATCAAGTTCCTCAAGAAAAACAATTACTTAAAGAAGGGTCAAAAGTATATCTGTTTACTGATTTTGAGACGTGTATAGATGGGTTAACTGCAGTTGACGCACTTATCTAGGTTTGGTATAATATCGGCAATTCGTAGGATAGATACGGTTTTCACACCAAGAAAAATGAGGTGGATATATTGCAAGAGGAGCGTTTTGCAAAAGTAGGTTTAACATTTGACGATGTCTTACTATTACCAGCTGAGTCGCATATTTTGCCTCGGGATGTAGAGTTAAAGACACGCATCACGAGAAATATAAGCTTGAATATTCCTTTTGTTAGTGCCGGTATGGATACAGTAACAGAGGCAGCAATGGCTATTGCTATGGCTAGGGAAGGCGGCATTGGTGTAATACACAAAAATATGACACCGAAAAAGCAAGCTGCTGAGGTAGATAAAGTCAAGCGTTCGGAAAGTGGAATCATTGTTGATCCCATCTTCCTTCATCCTGAAGATAAATTACAGGATGCACTTAATATCATGAGTCATTATAGAATCTCAGGTGTACCTATTGTCGATGAGAATGAGGTTCTAGTAGGTATTCTCACTAACCGCGATCTAAGATTTGAAGAGGATTTTACCAAGATTATCTGCGATGTTATGACTAAAGATAACCTAATTACAGGTAGTGTGGGTACAACTTTAGAAGAAGCTAAAGCTATCTTGCAAAAACATCGAATCGAAAAGCTACCGTTAGTTGATGAAAACTACCGCTTAAAAGGTCTTATTACCATAAAGGATATAGAAAAAGCTAGAAAATATCCTCTCGCAGCTAAAGACATACATGGCCGTTTATTGGTAGCTGCAGCAGTAGGTGTAGGTGCCGACTTAGAGGTTAGAGCTAAAGCTTTAGTTGACGCTGGTGTAGACATTATTGTTGTTGATACTGCTCATGGTCACCAGATAAAAGTCAGCAATGCTGTAAAATATTTGAAAAAGAGTTATCCACAGATAGATGTTATAGCTGGTAATGTTGCCACTGCAGAAGCTACTAAAACTTTGATTGAAGCAGGTGCTGATGGTGTCAAGATTGGTATTGGACCTGGTTCGATCTGCACAACTCGTGTAGTAGCAGGTATTGGTGTACCACAGATAACAGCTGTCAATGATGCTTTTGAAGTTGCTAAAGAGTATGGGGTACCAATTATAGCCGATGGTGGTATCAAATATTCTGGAGATGTAGTCAAGGCTATTGCCGCTGGTGCTGATTGCGTTATGCTAGGGAACCTCTTTGCTGGCACAGAAGAGAGTCCTGGCGAATCAGAGATTTACCAAGGAAGACGCTTTAAGGTCTACCGTGGAATGGGTTCTCTTGGTGCTATGAAAGAAGGTAGCAAGGACCGCTACTTCCAAGAGAATGAGAAAAAACTCGTACCCGAGGGCATCGAAGGACGTGTTCCTTATAAAGGACCTTTGGCAGATACAGTATTCCAATTAATTGGTGGTTTACGAGCAGGTATGGGTTATTGCGGTGCTATTGATATTGAAGAAATGAAAAACAAAACTAGGTTTATTCGGATTACTACAGCTGGTCTCAGAGAAAGTCATCCCCATGATGTTCAAATCACTAAAGAAGCACCTAATTATAGCCTGTAAAAACAGAGGAAGAGCCATTGGCTCTTCCTTTTTCTAGCTAAATTGTTTTGTCCTCCTCTTTCATCAAATTGGTAGCAGGAAGTAAGTATTAATTGGCCAACTCTAATATAATGTCTTCTTTTTATTGAAAGACAAAGGCGCTCGTAGTAAGGAGCGCCGTTTGTATGGCCTCTGGAATTATTTAGTTTGTATTGCCAGAAACCCTAGGCGAATTAATTTAACTTAGTAAAAGAATAAAGGGTAATTCCTACTATCCCGAGAGAAAAAAGTCTTTTTTTAAGGTGTGTATTTAAAGTAGAGCTATTGGGGCTACTATTTTTGTAGGTAAGTTTCTTCTTTAAAAATTCCAGAGAGGAAGAGAAGCAAGTGTAGCTAAATTAATTTGTATAACCTAAGAGGCATTAGGCGATTAGACCTTTTTACTCAAGTAAGAAAGGGGTGAGCGCTATAGTAGCGCTAGTAAAATGACCAAAAAACCACTACCATTTTGGCTGTTGGAAGCTCCGATCATTTTATTCTTATCTTTAGTAATTCTCCCCTTACTGGCTAAAGGTTTAGGTACCTCTTGGGGATTGAGTAATAATAGTGTTATTACCATTTCCTTTACCTTACAACAGTTATCCCTAATTTTAGGGACCATTTATTTAAAAAATAAATACCCTCTTTACCCCGAAGAGCCTGTAGAACTTAAGCCCAACTGGCGACAATTTTGGCGCAGCCTTTTCTGGTTACCAGCAATCATTCTTATAAATATACTAGCAGCAGGTTTAGCAACGAAATTACTTACTCCTATACTAGGAGTAGAGAAGATTCAATCTTTATTAGTTAAAGAAACTTCTCGAGCTGATATACTTTTGCTCGACTCTTGGGGTTTGATTATATCTATTTTATTTATCTGCGTGATAGGGCCTTTGAGCGAAGAGTTATTTTTCCGAGGTTTTTTCTTTTCACGCATGAGCGCTTATTATTCACCCCGGGCAGCCTATATAGTAACTTCTTTATTTTTTGCTTTCCCCCATTTTTACCTGGTTAATTTTTTACCGATAGTTTTGCTTAGTTTCGTATTATGCTATATTGCTCGCCATGATGGTCTTTGGGGTGCTATTGGAGCTCATGTTTTTTATAATACAGTTGTACTTTTTAATTTGATTTTTTTAATTGTCTGAGGAATCGAGGTGCCAATTGATGCCGGATGTTGCTGTGGAGAAAAAAAGTAACAAATTCGATGTTTCTGCTATTGGAAGCAGTAAAGCTGATATCAGGAAAGCGTTATGGATATTAGCACTTCCAGCTGTAGGAGAGATGCTACTCAATACTACAGTAGGAATGGTTGATACAGCTATGGTAGGAAGACTAGGCAGAGAAGCTGTGGCAGCTGTAGGACTTGCTAACCGTTTGATACTTATTATTTTAGGCGTTTTTGTGGCAATTACTACAGGTACAACAGCAATGGTTGCTAGGTATTACGGAGCTGAGGAAGATAAAAAGGCTTCTGATGTATTAAGGCAATCCATTATAGCTTCTATATGGTTTGCACTTATTTTAGGTATTCCTAGTTATTTTTTAGCTAAACCGTTAATGAAATTAGTTGTTTTTACAGGTGATAGTTTTGTTTTCGAGGGTGCTGCTACTTATTTCCGGGTTATGGCAGCCAGTTTTATCTTTCTATTTTTTAATCTTACAGCTAGTGGAGCTTTGCGCGGAGCAGGAGATATGAGTGCTCCCATGCTAGTGGTCGGTCTTACCAATATTGTTAATATAATCGGCAATTATTTTTTAATTTATGGTAAGGGACCGTTTCCTGAGTGGGGAGTATATGGGGCAGCTATTGCCACCTTGATTAGCCGTGCCGTTGGTTCAATTATTTACGCTTATATGATACTTGCTGGGCGTGGAGGGTTTAAGATTAATTGGCGAGATGGCCTTAGACTCTCAAAGAAAATACTAAGTCCTGTCTTTAGAATTGGCTTACCAGCTGCTGTAGAGCAATTGGTAATGCGTGGCGGTCAGTTTGCTTATTACTTTATTATTATTGGTTTGGGGACAGCATCACAAGCTGCCCATGAAGTTGCGCTCAATGCAGAGTCAATCTCTTATAACCCAGGTTTTGGTTTTGCCTTAGCTGCAACTACAATGGTGGGCCAATTTTTAGGAGCTAATAAACCAGATTTGGCTACAGCAAGTGGTCACGAAGCTGCTAAGTTAGCTTTAACGCTTATGAGTATTCTTGGTCTCTTATTTTTCTTATTCCCGGCTCCCTTTGTCCGTCTGTTTGTCCCTACTGATACAGAAGTTATTGGTCTTGCAAGTATGTGCTTAAGAATTGTTGCTTTTTCCGAACCCTTTTTTGCTCTAGTTATGGTTTATGCAGGAGCCCTTCGTGGTGCAGGCGATACTTTATGGGTAATGGTTTATACTATTATCAGTGTTTGGGTTGTAAGAATAGGACTCGCTTATGTTTTCGCTAATGTTCTTGGTTGGGGCCTAGCGGGTGCTTGGTGGGCAATGAATATTGATATTGTACTAAGAGCATTTTTGTTATGGCGTCGCTTTGTTTCGGGAGAGTGGCAAAAGATTAGGATATAGTTTAAGTAGTCAACCTATTTAACAAGCAAAAAAGCCCTTGAATTTTGAATAGCACTCTCTCAAGGAGACAGTGGAGCTATTCATTTCGAAGGGCTTTTTTCTAATTATTCGTAGATTCTAACTCACTAATAGAATTAAGATAATGGTTAGCGTTAAAAATACCTGTAAATGCACCAGCTACCACATCACTAGGCCAATGGCAACCAAGTAGAATACGACTTAAGCTTGCACTAGTCGACCAAGCATAGAACCACCAGCGGTGCTGGGGGTATTCATCAGCTAGAACAGTTGCCAAGGAAAAACTTTGTGAGGAGTGGCCAGAGGGAAATGAATTGTTTGAGTTATTAAAGTTTAGGCCGATAAAAGTGGGATTAGAGCCAGGGTTAGTAGCCCAAGGCCTTGATTTGCCAATAGTATATTTGAGAAAAGTAGTGTTAAGGCCATTATACAAAGTAGCTCCGACCATTTTGCGTGCTAACTCTTTATTATTCCAGCCCAAACAGGTGTAGGTAATACCCAAACCAATAGGTTCTGCTGAAGCTGAAAGAAGAGCTGCTGGAATTTGTAGTGCTGGCTGATAAGCTATTTGGTCAAATAAAGGTCGGTCATAAGCTGCAGTAAAAGCAGTTAACGAGACAGCTAATATTGTTTGTAGGTAATTAACTTTAGCTGGTTTTTTAATAACTGTAGCTAGATCGCTGCTTCCTTCCATTAACCCATAGTAAAGGTTCTCAGGACCATTTGCTAAAAGAGGCAGAGATAATAAGAGAACGAGTAAGATTACAGTGAGTTTCTTCATTTTAAGCAATTGGTACTGAGGGCATCACGGATAAGGCCTCTCAAATAAGCAATATCTTTTTGGGCTGCGTAAGCAGGATCACCTTCGCCACAATATTCGATACAGATAGGGCCATCATAACCTTGGTTAATGAGTTCGCAAACGATAGTGTAGTAGTCGATAGAACCATTTTCTAGCAGATAGCTATAGTCATAACCATAACCTAGAGCAGATTTTCTGACATTCTTGGCATGGAAAAAGCCAATGTGTCCTTTTACTTTTTGTACAGCACCTAAAGGACCTTCACTACTGGTGGTGGCATAAATATTACCTGGATCCGGATTGGCTTTAACCCAATCAGAACCGATTGCTTCAAGCAACTTCAAGCTAGCAGCACCAGTATCATGTGGTGTATTCATATGAATTTCAAAGACAATTTGTATCTTCTTAGCTTCAGCGTATTTAGCAACAACTTGATATTTAGCAGCCATTTCTTTGACTTGCTCATCAGATACTAAAGAGGAGCCATTCTCGCCAAATTTAGTCCAATCAGGACCAACGATATTAGCTATAGTGCCATTAATTATAGGTACACCAAATTTGGCAGCCATATCAATAGCCCATTTCATTTTCTCAATTGAAGCATCTGCATTATCTTTGTTTAAAAGATCAGTGCCATAATCAATTGCAGTTATAGGTACTTGGTACCTTTTGGCTAAAGCAGAAGCCTTTTCTAAATCTGCTTCAGTTTGGTAGTGAACTGTGGAAAGTTCAATGCCATCGAAACCATATTCTGCAGCTTTACGAAAAGCTCTCTCAACACTGTAACTACGGAAAGTATAAGAGTGGAGTACTATTTTCATTACATTCACCTCATTATAGTTATCGTGAAGCTTATTCGTTTTAGGTTCGTAATATCCTGCAAAAAAAGAGTATTTGTACTTAGGAAGAAGAATGTTGCATACCTCTAAAATGGAGGTGCAAATTTATGCGTTGGGGTTTATCATTAGGAGGGGGCTCTTTAAGAGGAGCAGCTCATATTGGTGTCCTAAAGGTTTTAGATAGCGAAGGTTTAAGGCCAGTAGCTATTGCTGGAACCTCAGCGGGTGCAATAGTAGGTGCTTTATATGCAGCTGGATTAACAGGACAAGAGATCGAAAATTTGGTTTTAAAACTTAATAAACGTACTGTTTTTGATAAAGCTCTTAAACCTTGTCAATACCCTGCTGTTTTAGGTAAAGTACTCTTAGATTTGCTAGGGTTTAATCCTTCCTGGAAGTTGCCACTAGGTTTATTTTTAGGTGCCAATTTATCTAAAGAGATAGCACTTTATACCCAAAATTATCGTTTGAGCGATTTGAGTATGAAAACAGCTATTAATGCGGTTGATTTAGATACAGGTGAAGAGATTATCTTTACCAATGCTAAAATGAAGAATGAGGATAATACAATTTATGTAGATGGCTTTTTATGGGAAGCTGTGCGAGCGAGCATTAGTCTTCCTGGTATCTTTACCCCTTATAAATGGCAAGATCGAAGGTTAGTAGATGGCGGTGTCTCAGCACTTAACCCAGCTAAAGTTCTTAGAAGAATGGGTTTGCCTTTTGTCATAGCTATTGACGTTTCTCTCGAGAGTACAGACTCCCCTGCACCTGATAACTTTGTTGAAGTTTTATTGCGTTCTTTTGATCTATTAGGTTATCGAAAAAATAAAGAAGAACTTAGATTATATGCTGATCTTACAGTTGAAGCAGGATATAAGGGAGTAGGTTTAAAAGAATTCAATAAGATAGAGGAATGTATAGCCTTTGGAGAGAAAGCCATGAGAGATGCACTAAAAAAAACTGGGATCTCTATTCTTAGATGATAGAAACGGGGTTGGTAGCAAATGCGGATGATAGTTACAGGTGGAGCTGGTTTTATCGGCTCTCATGTTGCTGAGACCTTGTTAAATGCAGGTCATGAAGTTTTGATACTGGATAATTTTTCTACTGGCAAAAAAACTAACCTACCAGAAGGTATTTCCTTTTTAGAGGTTGATATTTGCCGAGATGACTTAAATAAAATATTCTTAGATTTTAAGCCTGAAGCAGTTTGTCATTTAGCTGCTCAGATCGATGTGAGAAAATCTATCTTAGATCCAGCTTATGATGCTTATGTAAACATAGTTGGAGCAGCTAAACTTCTAGAGGCATGCAAAGAAGCTAAAGTTAAGAAGGTAATCTATTCATCGTCAGCAGCAGTTTATGGAGAACCTCAATTTTTACCTGTTTCAGAGGAACATCAAATCAGACCTTTAAGTGCTTATGGAATAAGCAAACACACAGTAGAACATTATCTTGTTGTTTATAAAGAACTCTATGGTATAGACTATTCTATACTAAGATATGGTAATGTATATGGACCAAGACAAGATCCCTTAGGCGAAGCTGGAGTTGTAGCTATTTTTACAGATAAAGTTTTAAAAGACGAAATACCAACGATCTATGGCGATGGAAAGCAGACTAGGGATTTTGTTTTTGTCAAAGATATTGCCAGAGCTAATCTGTTAGCAGCAGAAACTAAAGGTAGCCAGCTAGTAAACATTGCCACAGGAGTGGAAACTTCAGTTAATGATGTTTTCAATCTACTGTGCCAAATGGCTGGGAAGGATCATCTAAAAGCAAATTACCTGCCCGAAAGATCAGGAGAGATCAGGCGTATGGTGATGACTAAGGAAAAAGCCAAAGTAGAAATTGGCTTTGCTTATAAATATAGCTTTGCTGAAGGAATTAAGGAGACACTAGCTTATTACAAAGACTGATCTAGCGGAGCTAGCTGTCGAGATTTTTCTTGTTTAAATTTGATAAAGGAAGGCTTATCATGGGAGAGATAGAGTTTCTAGGCACCGGGACCTCAACTGGTATACCAATGATTGGCTGTAGGTGCGTAGTCTGTAGATCGCAAAACCCCCATAATAACCGTCTACGAGCATCTGTTGCTGTTAAAACTAAAGGGAAAACTTTCTTAATCGATACCGGTCCAGAATTGAGGTTACAAGCCCTAAAGGCTAATCTGGATAAGGTAGATGGAGTTTTAATAACTCACACACATGCTGATCATCTTGCTGGTTTTGATGATTTACGAGCCTACAATTTTATCACTGGCGAAGCGGTGAAAGTCGTAGGGAGCCCGGAAACAATTCAGATCATAAAACATAATTATCCCTATATCTTTGGCCAGGCTGTGCAACAAGGAGGCGGCCTGCCAAAAATAGAAACGACAGCAGTCACCAAACCATTTGTTTTAAGTGGAGTAGAAATTATACCACTACCTGTTTGGCATGGGAAAGTACTTGTCTATGGTTATCTTTTTGGCAAAATGGCTTATGTTACAGATCTTAGTTACATTCCAGAAACATCTTTAGCTCAATTAGAGAATTTAGATACTTTAGTACTAGGTGTACTTCGTCATCGTAAGCACTCTACCCATATTTCCTTGTCCGAAGCCATTTCTCTTATTGAAAAACTTAAACCTAGACAAGCTTATTTTACACATATAAGCCATGATCTTGAACACGAAAGGATAGCAAATATGCTACCTTCGGGTGTTTTTTTGGCTTATGATGGACTTAAAGTTACTTTTAGCGACTAGAAAGGTGGCGACTTTTATGGAATGGCATGCTGACATTGGTGTTTTTGGTGGTTCCGGATTCTATTCTTTAATGGATGAGGTAACTGAAGTAACGATAGATACACCTTATGGTGCTCCATCTGATAAAATAGCCCTAGGGCAGATTAAAGGCAAGAAAGTAGCTTTTTTACCACGTCATGGTAAAGAACATCACTTACCACCACATAAAATTAATTACAGGGCTAACCTCTGGGCGATGAAAAAGTTAGGTGTTTCAGAGATTATTGGGCCTTGTGCTGCTGGTAGTTTGGTTCCCGATTTTAAGCCAGGAGACTTTGTGGTCAGTGACCAGTTTATGAACATGACTAGTGGTCGTTTAGATACCTTTTATGAAGGTCCTAATGTTCATCACTTGACCGCTGCTGATCCTTATTGCCCTCGCTTACGGAAACTAGCTTATGAAAAAGGTATTACACAGGGAATTACCATTCATCCTCAGGGCAATATTGTGGTCATTAATGGACCTAGATTTTCTACTAGGGCCGAAAGTCGCTTCTTTTCCCAAATAGGGGGACAAGTTATCAACATGACTCAGTATCCCGAAGGAATCTTAGCACGTGAATTGGGTATTTGTTATGTAAATATTGCTTTAATAACTGATTATGATGCTGGCTTAGAAGGTAGAGATGATATTCTACCTGTAGACCATCAATCTGTACTTAAAGTGTTTAAAGAAAATATTCAAAATGTAAAAAAATTAATGGTGGCGATGATTGAAGATATGGGCGAACTGAAAGACTGTGAATGCCCGAAATCTGGTCCTTTAGCCAGAATGTAATTTACCCATAATTGAAATTCAGCTGGCCTTAAGGACTTTCTCTTAAGGTCAGTTTCTTAAATAAAAGTAAAAGTTGTCGCAGACTATAAATAGATATGTTCGGACAATAGCGTAGATAATTAACATTCTGTTTTGCTGGGTGAAAAAAGCGAAGAAAAAATATAGGCCCAAGGATGCATTTTGTAGACAAAAAGTGAGGTTACTTCACGATAAATACCTATCTAGCTGGATAAATATGTAAAACAGCTAAGTCGATCGTAGAAACTATAATCGAGGATATGAGCGATGTCTGGAGAAATAAAAGACAGGCATGCTGGTATCATGGAGGAGGCAGTTTGGTGAGTCTTCCTGAAGCATTAGATCCCAAAGCGTTGGAAGCAGTATTTGCCAAGACTATAGAGGCTGTAGATAGAGGGAGGGAAGATATCTATAACATCTCTGAGGCTGCTCGCGCTGAGTACATGCGAATAAAAACCTTAGTGAGCGAGATACGGTCAGATCTTGAACTCACAATTAAAGAAGTAGATGAAGTAGAATATCTTTTTCAAAGAGCCCGTATTAAGCTAATGCAAGTAAGCAAGGATTTTACTAATTATTCGGAGCGAGAAATTAGCGAAGTTTACGATACAGCGCATAGCTTGCAGCTACGTCTTTCTACCGCTAGAGAAAGAGAGAGAGAACTAAAGAAAAGCCGTGATGAGCTAGAAAGAACCATGAAAAAGCTCCAAAGCATGGTGGAACGATCTGAAAGCATGGTTTCAAACATGAGTATTGCCTCAGAAATACTCCGAGGAAATTTAGAGGTTGCTTCGAAGGCTTTTGCTGACATGAATCAAAGATACCAGTTTGGTGTAAGAGTTATTGTAGCTCAAGAAGAAGAAAGAAAAAGAGTAGCCAGAGAACTACATGATGGGCCAGTACAAGCATTAGCAAATGTAGCCCTATGTGCAGATTACTGCCAGAAGATCCATGAAGCTGGAAAAACTGAAATTGAAATAAATAACGAGTTAAGCCAAATTAAAAAGCTAGTACAAGACATTTTAGTTGAGATGAGACACATTATTTTTAATCTACGCCCAATGTCTTTAGATGATCTTGGCCTGATACCAGCGTTAAGTAGGTTTATCGATAATATGAAAAAATCTACAAAAGTAAAGCTAGAATTAATCCAGATAGGCCATGAAGTGAGATTAGCAGCACCAATGGAGATAGCTTTATTTCGTATGGCTCAGGAAGCTATCAATAATGCTCTCAAGCATTCTAGGTGTAAAGAAATTGTACTTAAGGTTGAGTTTACCGAGACCGAAGTTGTTATGCAGATTAAAGACAATGGTTTCGGGTTTGATTTAGAGGAAGCCAAAGCATATGCTGCGGAAAGGCAGAGCTACGGTCTTTTAGGTATGGAAGAAAGAATCCGCCTTCTTGGTGGTAAGTTCGGTATTGAGACTGATATAGGCCAAGGGACGAAAGTCTGGGCCAGAGTTGCTTATGATAACACAGGAGGTGAACCCTTTGGGAGAAAAAATTAGAGTGTTATTAGCAGATGATCATCCACTATTACGAGCTGGGCTTAGCAAAGTACTTAGTTTGGAAGGCGATATTGATATTATTGGTGAAGCCGAAGACGGCGAAGAAGCAATTAAAATTGTCGAGAGAATGCTACCCGATGTGGTCTTGATGGATGTGAATATGCCTAAAATTAATGGCATTGAAGCTACTCGCAGAATTAAACAGCGATTTTCTGACATTCAGGTTTTGGTACTTACTTTTCATGATGAAGAAGAATATGTACTCGCTTTGATGCGGGCTGGAGCTAAAGGTTATATTTTAAAAGATGTTGATCCATCGGTTGTGGCTAAAGCTATTCGACAGGTTCATAATGGAGAATGTTACTTCCCTTCGAGATTAATAACTCAAGTTATGGAGAAGGTTTCACAATCAGAAAAAGAAGGACGTAACGTTGAGAGCGATCTTTTAACCAAAAGAGAACAAGAAATTCTCGAAGAGATAGTACAGGGCAAGAGCAATAAAGAGATTGCCGAGACGTTGTTTATCAGTGAGAAAACAGTTAAAAATCATGTTAGCAATATTTTAAGAAAGCTTGAGGTTACTGATCGTACCCAAGCTGCAGTTTTAGCATTACGTTCTGGTATTGTACCGATTCAAGAATTACATGGTTAAACTAATCTACTGCGAGCAGGCCATTGATGTTGTTGTGGCCAGCTCGTTTTATCAAAGGCTCAAAGGCTTTGTGGGCGAAAAACCCCAAAAAGGTGATGCTCTTTTAATCGTACCCTGCAAACAAGTGCATACTTTTTTCATGAAAACTTCGCTAGATATTCTTTACCTAGGGAAAGATGGAAAAGTATTAGCTTATTATCAAAAAGTACCGCCAGGAAAGATATTACCTTATTCCCATAGAACACACATGGTTTTAGAGATGGGTGTAGGGACAATGCCTATTATAGTTGGGGAGAAGGTTAGCTTTGTAACCAATAGTTAATTTACAGTACCTACAAAGAGCAATTTTTATTAAATTTTTAGTCCCTGTTATTTCAAATAATGGAAATTTATGGTCGCTGGTTGATAAGGGGTACATCTTATAAAGCTATATCTATTGATGCTAAAGGTAAAGAAAGATATAATTCTATAAAAGAAGAGGGGACTTGGGATAAAAAATTCAAAAAAATGTATACACAAAGAAGTAGACACTGAAAATTAATCGAAATACCTCTAGCTAATGAGTTTTTTCTTAAAGACTTAACCATTAGGCGAACATTTAGAATAACATTATTAAAAAGGCTAATAGAAAAAGAAATTAAAGGCCGGAGACGTTTTTTACCGCCTCCGGCTTTAGCTTTAGGTTGGATTATAGAAGGATTTGCTTTTTCTAATAGAGAACAGTTCAGTACAGTTTATGTGAATTTAACACATAATTGTTAAGTTGTTTTTTAGATATGCAGAGAAAATAAGTAGATAAAAAAACCAAAAAGGGAGGCGAAGCCAAATGGCAAACGAACCCTTGAAAAATGATCAATTAAAGGAAAAGCAGGTTGTAGTATTCAAATTAGGACAGGAAGAGTTTGGTGCAAACATTGAAACGGTTAAAGAAATCCGTAAAATGGACGACCAAAAAATAACCCCTGTACCAAAAACCAAGGAGTTTGTTGCAGGAATTGTTAACCTAAGAGGCAAGATTATTCCTGTTTTGGATCTACGTGTTAGGTTTGGTATGGAAAAAACTACCAGCGAAGATAACCGTATTATAGTTATCGAAGTACAAAACGAAGTGTGTGGAGTAGTTGTCGATGCTGTTAATGAAGTTTTAAGAATACCTTATGACAATATTGAACCTGCTCCTGAGATGGTTGCTGGCATCAATAAAGATTATCTAGAAGGTATTGCCAAAGTGGATGGAAGGTTAATAATCAATATCAATCTTCCTAAAATTGCTTTAGCCAACACCAACGAAACAATTGCTAGTTAAAAAGGTAGGTGAAGCCGATGGGACTCGGGTTAGAAGCAAGTCCAGAGGAGATTAGGATTTTTTTAGAAGAAGCTGACGAACAGATTCTTACCCTAGAAGAAGGGATTATGGGACTAGAAAAAAGTGAAGGTAATAAACTTGATGACGATCTATTGCAAGCTATATTCCGTGCAGCCCATACGCTGAAAGGATCGTCTGCAGCTCTAGGTCATACAGGTATGGCGAAACTTACCCATGAAATGGAGAATCTTTTAGATCAACTTCGCAAAGGTGTAAGAGAAGTTACTCCGGAATTTGTAAATCTCTTGCTAGAAGGAGTAGATGCTCTTCGCATCTATAATGAGGAGATTGCCAATGATGAAGAGAGTGGCTATTCACCAGATGAATTAATCGAGAAATTAAGAACAATGGCACAAATCAATACACCAGTAGTGAAAGAGACTGCTGCAACTACACAAGATAATTCTACAGTCCTTTTTGCTCCTAAACTAATTACTCTCGCTTTAGAACAAGCTAAAGCCAAAAGCGAGAAAGTATTTGTTATTAGAATTAATATTAATACCGAAAATACACTTCCTTCTGTTCGTACCTATCAGATTTTAATGGCTTTAGAGGATCTAGGTACGGTTATCTCCAGTCATCCAAATATGCAGGATGTGGAAAAAGAGATAGTTGATGCTGAGATTAAAGCTCTTCTTTTAACCAACTATAATTTAGCAGAGATAGAGAAGACAATTGCTGGTATTCCTGATGTTAAAAAGATTAAATTAGATGAAATAAAGGAAGAGGCAGATACTAAAAAGATAGTTACAAATCAGGAAGAGGTTCCAGTAGCAAAAAAAGAAGAAAAAGTTCCTAAGACCAATGAATCGGAAACCAAAATAGCTAAAGAAGCAGCAGCAAAAACCCAAAGTCTTAACAATATAGAAAAGAAATTTAGAAACGATTCTGTTACATCTTCTACGATTAGGGTTGATGTAGAGATTCTTGACGGCCTCATGAACCTTGTAGGTGAGTTAGTTATCGACAGAACGCGCTTAGTTTCGGGTATAACACAGTTAAATGAGCTTGAGGATAAAACTATAGCAGTAGAAAATTTAGGCCAGACTGGCGCTCATATAGGACGTGTAACTGAACAATTACAAGAGCTAATAATGAAAGCTAGGATGTTGCCTTTAGAAACTCTTTTTCGCAAATTCCCTCGTATGGTTAGAGATTTAGCCTTAAAGGCTGATAAAGAAGTTGAACTAATCATGGAAGGCGAGGAAACTGAATTAGATCGTTCGGTTATCGAGCAGATTAGCGATCCTATAATTCATTTGTTGAGAAACGCTATCGATCATGGCTTAGAGAGTAAGGAAGAAAGACACCAAACTAGTAAGAATCCTACAGGTCGCATTTTACTATCTGCTGAACCTGAAGAAAATTATATTGTTATTAGATTGAAAGATGATGGTAAAGGTATAGATCCCGAAAAGATTGCTAAATCTGCAGTACGCAAAGGTCTGATCTCTACTGAAAAGGCCAAAGAGCTCACAGTTAGAGAGGCAGTCGATTTAATCTTTATGCCTGGTTTTTCCACCGCAGATAAAGTAACTCAGGTCTCAGGTCGTGGTGTAGGCATGGATATTGTAAAAAAGAATATCGAAAACCTAAATGGTAATATCCAAGTCTTCACTGAACTAGGTAAGGGCACAGAATTTCGCATTGAACTACCGCTTACCTTAGCTATTATGAGAACTTTGCTAGTTAATTCCTCAGGGGGATTATATGCAATTCCTTTAGGATCGGTAGCTGAGACCCACAGGATTCAAAAGAGCGAAATCAAATATATTAATAAGCGTAAAGCGATGACCTTAAGAGGGAATGTCTTACCTCTAGTTCATCTTGAGGAACTTTTAAATATGCCTGTCCCCGAGATTGCTGGCGATAGCTTCTTTGTTGTAGTTGTCCGAGTTGCACAGCAACAAACTGGAATCATTGTTCAAAAGTTAATTGGTGAGGAAGAAGTTGTTATCAAAACTCTTTCCAAGCTATTAGGAGACATTCGTGGCATATCAGGTGCTGCTATATTAGGACAAGGAGATGTGGCACTTATTGTTGATGTTCCTACACTGACAGCCAGAGAACAAGTAGGCAAGCATATGGAGGTGTCAGGAGCATAGAATGTTAGGCTTACAATTAACTGATGTTGGTTTAACTATTTTAAATAAAGTTATCGTTCAGGCTCTTAGTAAAGCAGGTCAATCTTTAGCAGAAATGGCTGGTAGGGAAATATCCTTAGAAGGTCCCGGTCTCGAGCTAGTACCTATTCAAGAGTTCGCTAACTTAGCGGGTGGAGCAGACACTCCAGTAGTTGCTATTTACCTTAATGTATCAGGTGACTTTGCTGGCCATTTAATGCTTTTATTTCCTGTAGAACAGGTACCTGATCTAGTTAAATTAGCACTTGGTGATATCGATATTGGTGATATGACTTCACCACTGGAAAATGAAGTAAGCCAGTCTGTTTTAGGTGAACTAGGCAATGTAGTTGGGACCTCTTTTCTTAATGTTTTAGGTAATGAATTAGAAATGGTTATTCTTCCCTCGGTCCCTTACGTTTTAGCAGACTATGCAGGCTCTATTCTGTCCAGTTTAGCATTGCAAGTAGCATCTACTTCGGATGAGTATTGGGATCAAGCTCTAATTGTTAATACTAGATTTAACGAGATTGATAAAAAAGTAAATGGATTTTTCCTTCTTCTGCCTCAACCTGGAACCTTTGATGACTTTTTAAGTAAGGTGGTAGCTTCGAAGCATGGTACCAGTTGAGCAAGCAGTGAATCTTGGTGAAGTAAAGTATGGCAGGGAAGATGATGTATTAGTCTGTTTTGGCCTTGGTTCATGTGTAGGGGTAGTGTTATTTGATCCTTTAGCAAAAATTGGTGGTATGGCACACATTGTTCTACCAACAAATGGAAGACAGAATTTAGATGTTTTAGTAACTGCGACATTAGCACCAAAACCAAATCAAGAAGAAAAAACCCCAGCGAAATATGCTGATCAAGGTCTACCTTATCTTTTAGAAAACCTTTTAACTAAAGGGGCTTCTAGATCTAGATTACAAGCGAAAATTGCCGGTGGGGCAAGTGTATTAGCGGTACCTATATTTAATAAAACTGGCGGTAGTGAGATTGGAGAGCGTAATGTATTAGCAGTTGAAGTGGCACTCGAAAACTTAAAAATACCTATTACAGCTAAAGATACTGGCGGAAACCAAGGCAGAACTATGCGATTTTATCTCGAAGATGGCAGAGTAGAAATTTCCGCTTTTGGTTTAGGTAAGAAGCTACTGTAGATCCATATGGGAGGAATGAAGATGGCCAAAATCCTGGTTGTTGATGATGCTAGCTTTATGAGAATGAGAATGACAAAGTTACTAACAGATAATGGTTTTGAGGTGGACGAAGCAGAAAATGGAGCTGATGCGGTCAGCAAATACCAAAATGATAAGCCTGATTTGGTATTAATGGATATTACCATGCCTATTATGGATGGTATTGAAGCTTTGAAAAAAATAAAAGAATCTGATGCCAATGCTAATGTAATAATGTGTAGTGCCATTGGTCAACAAGCCATGGTTATTGAAGCTTTAAAAGCAGGTGCAAAAGATTTTATTGTTAAACCTTTCCAGCCGGATAGAATAATGGAGTCAGTTAAACGTGTTTTAGGTTAAATGTAGACACTGGTTGGGGAAGGTGGTGGCTTGTAGTGATTTTAGAAAAAAAAGTTCGGGTTTTAGTTGTTGATGATTCAGCGTTTATGCGGAAAATAATTTCTGACCTTCTAAAAAAAGATCCTGAACTTGATGTTGTTGGTACAGCACGCGATGGTGAAGATGCATTAATTAAAGTCGAACAACTTAGACCTGATGTGGTGACCTTAGACGTTGAGATGCCTAAAATGGATGGTTTGGAGTTTTTAAGGATACAGATGTCCAAAGTCCCACTACCTGTAGTTATGGTTAGTAGTTTAACTCAAGAAGGTGCTGCAGTAACCTTAGAAGCTTTAGACTTAGGAGCAGTTGACTTTGTGCCTAAGCCATCTGGCGCACTATCTTTAGATATGCACAAAGTAGCTTCAGATATGTGCAAAAAAGTAAAGTCTGCAGCAAGTGCTCGGGTACGGTTCGTCAATAGAGCACTATCATCTTCGCGTCTGAAGACACAAAGCCATTATCCTAAGGAATTTCAGACAGAGCTAAAACCAGAAAGTACTAATTTAGAGGCTGCGGAAAAACTAGTTATCATTGGTTCCTCTACAGGCGGCCCAAGTGCTCTAATGGAGGTTATTCCCAAACTGCCTAAAGATTTAGGAGCTGGAGTAGTAGTTATTCAACATATGCCACCCGGTTTTACTAAATCATTGGCAGATAGATTAAACAAAGTCTCCGAATTAACTGTCAAAGAAGCAGAAGATGGAGATTTAATAGCCAAAAATAGAGTACTGATTGCCCCAGGTGGCTACCATTTAGTTGCTGGTAAAAACCGCAAAGTGGAAATAAACTCAGACTTACCTGTGCATGGTGTTAGACCTGCTGTTGATGTTTTTATGGAAAGTGCAGCACCAATCTATCAAGATAAAACTATCGGTGTTATACTTACAGGCATGGGTTTTGACGGAGCAAAAGGTATGAAAACCATTAAACGATTGGGTGGTCGTACCGTTGCCCAAGATGAAGATTCTTGTGTAGTTTACGGTATGCCCCGTGCGGTTGTGGATATGGGATTAGCAGACCGAATAGCTTCTCTTAATCAGATTAGTGACCAGATCAAGGAGCTGTTGTAGAGTGACAGAGGATAGCTATTTGTATTTCTGCCGCAAGGTTAAACAACTAATTGGTTTAGATCTTACTGCTTATAAGGATCGGCAAATGAAGAGACGCCTAGGGACTTTCATGTTGCGTTTAGAGGTTAACGATTATATTGAATTAGCTAAACTTCTAGAAAAAGACAAAGAAGCCCTAGATAAGTTTCGTAATTTCTTAACTATTAATGTCTCAGAGTTTTTTCGCAATCCTGAACAGTTTCAAACTCTTAAAGATAAGATAATTCCTTCTTTAATGTCACCGGGAAAGCCCCTTAGGATATGGAGTGCTGGCTGCTCAGATGGCAGCGAACCCTATACTATATTAATGATCCTAGAGGAGCTTGGTATTAGAAATTATCAATTAATTGCTAGTGACATTGATTTGGAGATTTTAGAACGGGCTAAAGTGGGTATTTATAAAAAGGATTCTTTAAGAAATGTTCCACCTTCCCTGTTAGACAAATATTTTATTAAAGGACAGGACGAGCTTTATCAGTTTTCCCCACAACTAAGTAAACAAGTTAAATTCAAAAGGCAAAATCTTTTAGAAGATCCATATGACAAGGATCTAGATCTTATTCTTTGTCGTAATGTAGTTATCTACTTTACCGAAGAAGCTAAAAACAAAGTCTTTTTGAAAATGGCTGAATCGCTGCGCCCAGAAGGTGTGCTTTTTGTAGGCGGCACAGAAAGTATACTAACTCCAAAGAGTCTAGGACTTCAGACAGTACTGCCTTTTTTCTATCGCAAGATTGGTGAATCTAAAACAGCAGCTTTATAAAAAGAATGCTAAATATCAGGCTAAGGAGAGAGATATGGCTTATGAAAACAGAGTTTATAACGCCTTTCATGGTAGCAGCTACCGAAGTCTTAAAGACCGAGGTTAATGCTGAAATAGAACGTGGGGAGTTAACTGTGCGCAAAGCTGCTACCACAGCGCAAGAAGTAACTATTATGGTAGGTGTAACTGGAGATGTTATGGGAGCAGTATTTTACGGTATGCCTAACCGTGCAGCCTGTCAGATTGCTTCAGCAATGTTAGGTCAGAGATTACCCGTCTTTGATGAAGTTGTTGAGTCTGGTATTGCTGAGTTAGGAAACGTTATTACTGGTAGAGCATCTATGGGGCTAGAGTCGGCAGGTTATAAATGTCGTCTTACACCTCCCACGATTATCTCCGGTCAAGGAGTTATCATCTCAACTGTAGAAATTAGTCAACTAGTAATTCCTTTAAAAACTCAATATGGTCCTATTGAGATAGGTGTTGCATTACGTGCTGCTAACTAGAACAAGAAGGTGCTATTAGTGAATATTTCCCTTAATGCTCTCCTTGATGACCTAAAAGCATTGGGGCTTTCAGAAGGAGACAAAGTTCTTGTACACACATCCCTTAGTAAGGTAGGTATGGTTGAAGGTGGGCCAAAGGGTTTTGTGAGTGCTATTGCAAAGACTGTTGGCAAAAGTGGTTTAGCTGTATTCCCTACCCTAACAGGAACACCAGAAGACTCTGCTAGTAAACCACCATATTTCGATGTACGTAATAGTCCTTGCTGGACAGGTAAAGTACCAGAAGCAGCAAGGGTATATCCAGGGGCGATTAGGAGTCTCCACCCCACTCATTCTGTTGCGGTTATAGGTTCTAAAGCTAAGGAACTGGTTAATGGTCATGAGTTTTCAGATACCCCTTGCGGAGAGCAAAGCCCTTATGGGATTTTAGCTAAATCTGGGGGCAAGATTTTACTCGTTGGAGTAAATCATGACAGCAATACAACCTTCCACACTGCAGAAGAATATGCTAAGTCTCCTTTCCATATGCTAGAGTTACCAGCTTTGGCTACGATTGTAGACTATAGCGGTGAAGCGAGAAAAATATCGGTACATTTACACCGTTGGGGTACCGAACGCGACTTTAATTTATTAGAAGAACAGTTTATTGCTAAAGGGATAGAGAAGATAGGTACTATCGGCAAAGCTACCTGTAGGCTTATTGAATCGGGGCCGATGATCGAAATTATTCTCGAAGCTTTAAGAAAAGATCCTTACTACTTAGTTGTAAATGGCAAATAGTAGGTACTCTGTCTTATGAAGAGGGGTTTTGTTGTGAAACAGGGAAAGGTGTACCTTTTGTTACTGTTAGTGCTTCTTAGTATTCAGGTAGCACTTGCAGCTGATGAGCGGGAAATAGAGAACCCTTTAAAAGATGGAGCTATCAAGAAAAGGATTGCTTTGACTTTCGATGATGGTCCCAATCGAGAAGCAACACCACGGATTTTAGCTACCCTCGAAAAGCATCAGGTTAAAGCGACTTTTTTTATAGTAGGTTGGCGCGTGTATAGTTTTAAGGATCAGATTCTACAGATTGCTCGTGATGGGCATGATATAGGTAATCATAGTTATGATCATCCTTACCTAAACAAACTAAAAAGAGAAGAAATCGAAGAACAGTTAAATAATACTAATTTAGCGGTAAAAAAGGTTACGGGAATGGATATTAAAATATATAGACCTCCTTACGCTAGTTACGATGAGAGAGTTCTATCTATTGGCAACGACTTAAATATGCAACTTATTCTCTGGACCATAAACCCAGAAGACTGGCGCAGTCCTGGAGCCGAAAAAATTATTAAACGGATTGTTGGCAATGCACAAGATGGTAGTATTGTTCTTTTGCATGATAAAAAACAAACAGCAGATGCCCTACCTAAGTTAATTTTAAGCTTAAAAGAGAAAGGTTTCGAGTTTGTAACAATTAGCGAACTTTTACGAATTTAACCACCTTGTACTTTAAGCCAAAAGCGCCATAACATAATAATGCCTAAGGCAATAAACATTAAGCCGGCTGCTACCTGAAAAATATGTGAAGGAATGCGGTTGGCTATTGTTTTGCCCAAAAGGGTACCTAAGGCAGAAACAGAAACTAATGCTAAAGATGCACCAAGAAAAACAGGATAAGGCTTTCCATACTCAGAGACTAAAGAAAATACTGCTAACTGGGTTTTATCTCCTAGTTCAGCTAAAAAGGTGATCATAAAAGCAGCGAAAACAAGATGCCAATCCATATTTTTTCCTCCTTTCTCTATATTAAGGGACTATGCGGCCATGTTAGCTTCCTGACGCATATCTTGTAAGTAAGAGGAGAATATATAGTAAGAGATTATAGAATAAATATCTCTTAAAGAGTCCCAAGGGGGAGGGAAAGTTAATGGTTTATGGTGAACAAGAATCAGTAGATGCCTTGCAAACCGCTCTGTTAAGTCAACTAGAAGTAACAGATGAAGGGGATCTGCACTACTGGTTAGGAGAAGCGTTACTTGAGTATAATGATGATCCAGTAATGATTAGAGAAGGTATTTATCATTTGGTGCACAGTTTACGGATTCTAAGTACCAATAGTGATGACAACACTTATGGAAGAGCTAAATTAAAGCGCAATTGTCTTTCCACAGCTATGAGATTAAGACAGATAAGGAATGGACGGCGAATTAATGTTAGCCACGATCTGGTGATAGCTATTTGTGAGACGGCAGTTGAGTTGGATCCTGATAACTATCTACCATGGTCTCTCTTAGCACAGGAATATGCAGAAACAATGCAGTATAGACGTGGTCTGGAAACTGGCTTGAGAGCTTTAGAACTTAACCCGAAAGATTCGTATGCTCACAATGCTGTAGCTAAATGTTACGAAGGTTTAAGTGATATTACCAAAGCCCGTCATCATTTTATGCTTAGAGCAAAATTACAAAATACACCTGATGGTTATCGTATTGTTACTGATTATCTGGAACGTATGGGCGAAATGGATTCCGCTCTAGATATGTCCAGACGGTGGTTAGAACTAGAACCAAATAATCATATTGCTCAAAATAGAGTAAAACAAATATGTGATCGTTTAGGTAAAGACGATTATAATTGTGTTGAGAGTTTACTTGATGAGGGAATAGGAAAAAGGATTACAGATACTGAAGAAGAATTGATATATAGAGCTGTTGCAACTGGTGAGAGTTAACAATGGGCGGCCTGGGCCGCCCTTATTTATACTTATTAGGTAGCATATTTTACAGCAATTACCAGATAAAGGGGGTTGCTGCAAGGGGAATAAGCCTTGTGGGAGCTATGGCTATTATTGAAGGAACGGTTGAAAGAATAACCTTTCGAAACGAAGATAATTTTTATACTGTTTTTAAATTATTAGCGTCAACAGGTGATCTTCACACCTGTGTCGGCAATTTGCCCAGAATAGTAGTAGGTGAAGAATTAAAACTTTTTGGGGAATGGACCAAGCACGAACAGTATGGCTTGCAATTTAATACCGAAACAGCGATTCCTTGTACACCTACTACTACCTTAGGTATAGAAAGATACTTAGGTTCGGGATTAATTAAAGGCATAGGACCTTCAACTGCAAAAAAACTGGTGGAGAAATTTGGCTTAAAAACACTGGATATAATTAGCAATGAACCTCATCGCCTTACAGAAGTTGAAGGTATTGGTGAAAAGAAAGGTGAGATTATTGCCAAAGCTTTTTTAGAACAAAAAGATATTCAAGATGTTATGGTTTTTTTACAGGGAAACGGCATTACCCCTACTTATGCAGTTAAGATATTTAAAGTTTATGGTAAAGAGTCAGTTCAAATCGTCCAGGAAAACCCGTACCGTTTAGCTGATGACATTTTTGGTATTGGGTTTAAAACTGCTGACACCATTGCTAAAAACATAGGTTTTAAGGAAGATGATCCCCACCGCATTAGAGCAGGGATCCGTTATGCTTTAGGCCAAGCCATTGAACAAGGGCATACCTATTTGCCAGACGAAGAGTTAATAAAGACAGCGAGTGAGCTTTTAGGTGTAGATGTTAAAAAAGACTTTTTAGCAGAACTAGGTAAAGCGAAACAGCTAATTATAGAAGAAGATCGTTGTTATCTACCGAGCCTTTACGAAGCAGAGTGCAATGTGGCCCAAAGGTTAAAAGAATTGACTAGGTATGTGCCATCACTGCCTTTTGATCTAAGTATCGAATCTGAATTTAAGTTAGCTCCGGAGCAAGAACAAGCAGTAAAAGCTGCTATGCAAGAAAAAGTTTTAGTCATCACAGGTGGCCCCGGTACAGGAAAAACCACTATTACTAAAGTGGTTTTAACCATGTGGGAAAAGGCGGGTTTTAAGATCTTACTCGGCTCACCAACAGGTAGAGCTGCTAAAAGACTAGCTGAAGCTACAGGAAGACCAGCGAAGACAATTCATCGACTTTTAGAGTATGGTTTTGGCAATGGCGGAATGTCTTTTCAGAGAAACGAAGATAATCGCTTAAAAGGAGATGCTTTGGTCTTAGATGAGTTTTCCATGGTGGATATTAGGCTGATGGATAGCTTATTAAAAGCTACAGATGATAAGATGAGATTGCTTTTTATCGGGGATTGTGATCAATTACCCGCTGTCGGTCCTGGTAATGTACTAAAAGATCTCATTGCTTCTAACCGGATTCCAGTTGTGAGACTAACTAAAGTTTATAGACAAGCAGAACAGTCTCAGATTGTCATGAACGCTCATCGGATTAATCAAGGCTATTTTCCCGAGATAAATAACCAAGGTGACTTTGTTTTTATGGAGAGAAAAGAGCCGAAAGAGATAGCCACCCTTATTTTAGATTTAGTATCTAGTAGACTACCTAGCCACATTGAAAAAAGGTTTAATCTATCTGATCCTTTAGATGCTATTCAAGTTCTAACACCAATGCGTAGAAGTGAGACAGGTGTCGATAATCTCAATAGATTGTTACAAGCAAGATTAAATCCAGCTGGAAAGAAAAATGAAATTCAACTAGGCTACCGTCTATTACGCGAAGGCGACAAAGTTATGCAAATCCGCAACAACTACCAAAAGGATGTCTATAATGGAGATATCGGTAGGATAACAAGGATTGACCCGGAAGAACGTCTCCTAGAGGTACTTTATAATGACGAGAATGGTGATCGATTAGTTAACTATGAAGAAGAAGAAATAGATGAGTTAACACTAGCTTATGCTATCTCTGTGCATAAAAGCCAAGGTAGTGAATATCCTATTGTGGTTATGCCTGTAACAACACAACACTATATGTTATTGCAAAGGAATTTACTTTATACGGGGATCACAAGAGCTAAAAAGTTAGTTATTCTTATTGGTACCAAGAAAGCTTTGTTTCTGTGTATAAAAAACAACAAAACGAGTGCTCGCTATAGCTATTTAGCTAACCGTTTACAAGAAGAATAATAATTATAAGACGAGATAACACCGAGAACTTCATCAGGTCAGAAAGGAGTTCTCGGTGGAACTTTATTTATATAGAGAAAATCAAGAATGGAATTTAGTACCTTTACCTAGATTGTTGCCTCAGGGCAAATATGAACTAGTTGGTCCTTTCGAAGCCACTAAAGCCTATAAATTACTTAGGTTTTTTAACGTAATACCTTTTCTCCCCTATAGGGCTAAACAGTTTGTTCAGATAAATAAAGAACTAACTACTTCATCTGCAAGTGGCATTTTACAAAGGCTGTTATCACCTTGGGACTGGCATTATGGAGATAAGATATATCCAGGCATTGTAGGCTTAAAATGGCGTTGTATTCGTTGTGGTTCATATAACGTGGATACAGAAGAATGCCCCGATTGCCATAAAAAGAACTGTTTAGTATGTAGGGATTGCTACAACCTAGGGCCAGTAAGGCTTTGCCATCTTTATAAGTGGCGTGAACCAGGTTTCAATAACGAGAGAACGATTGAGCCGAAGATACCCTTTACCTTAACAAATAGTCAAAAAAAGGCAGTAAGTGAGATTGAAGAACTGATAAAAAAAGGGCAAAAGAAAATTCTTCTACATGCAGCTTGTGGAGCAGGGAAAACAGAAGTAGCAGCTATGATCATGGCTAATACTTTAAGTTTGGGAGGACAAGTACTTTACGCAGTACCTAGACGGGATGTAGCTATTGAGGTAGGGGAAAGGTTGCGCAACTACTTTCCTGAAGTAAGATCGGTGATTCTTTGCGGTGGATCTTCAGAGAAATATCATGGTGAACAGTTAGTAGCAGCAACGACTCATCAAGTTCTCAAGTTTAAACATACCTTTGATCTGACTGTACTTGATGAGGGAGATGCTTTTCCCTATCGAGGTAATATTTTACTAAATAAAGCCTTAGAGAAAGCTAATCGTGGCATCATATTATACCTAACTGCTACTCCGACAAAGAGTATGAAAAAGACTTTTTCGTCTAGTGAAGTAGTTTTTTTAGCTTCTAGGCACCATAAGCATTCCTTGCCAGTTCCTATTTTCTACCGTAAGGGTTTAGAAACAGCAATCAAGGAGATTGAGCCACCACTTCTACTATTTGTACCCTTTAAAAAAGATGTAGCTAATACAGTAAAGTGGTTAAAAAACCACAGGCCAAGCTGGCAAATAGCTGGTGTATCTTCGGAAACAGAAGAGAGAACAGAGCTTGTGCAAGGCATTAAAAACGGTTCTATACAAGCGTTAATAGCCACCTCAGTCTTAGAGAGAGGAATCACAGTAAATGGTGTTAGTGTAATTGTTTTTAAAGCCGATTGTAATTCAATATATACCAAAGAAGTTTTAGTACAGATAGCTGGGAGAGCCGGCAGAACAACTGAAAATCCTGAAGGGGTAGTTCTGTTTGTAGCAAAAAAAATAAATAAAGACATGCGTGAAGCTAAAACAGAAATTATAACCTTAAATCGCATGGCTAAAGCAAGGGGGGAATTACTTTGTTAACCCCAACGCTTGTTCTACAGTTATGTGAGATCTGTCAGAAAAAAGCCGATTATCCAGCTTTGCCTATCTGCAAAGAATGCCTAAGAAAGTTACCGGAAGCTAAGAAGCTTGGTAAACGAATTTATCTAGCCTTTTTAGATGAGGTCGATCTTTCACCACAACTTTTAACTGGAATAGCTGCAAGTAGATTTATTGCTATGGGTGGTCGTGCTGAAGCTGTTTTAGAAACCGATGATGTCTTCGCAAGAATGGTGGCCTGGTATCTTAATTTACCTTTGAGCGACTATTGTCATAGGCATGTATTAGTTGTCAAGTCTATATTCCAAGATAAGATTGAACTTCCTAGGTTATCTTATTTGTACTTAAAGATAGAAAATGACACTTAAATAATACACAAGTCCTAATTTGATAAGAAAAAAAGGTTATAATTTTTAGTAGTAGAAAAATACAGACGAGAAGTATACCGGGAGGAGGGTTAAGCAATGGCACAGGAAGTAAAAAATGCAAAAGTGAATAATGAGAGCCGTCAAACAATTACAGTGGAATGGATTGAGCCAGATAATACAGGAGAAGAAGAATCTAATAATGGCCGTATTTTTGTTTCAGATGGCCAAGTATATGTTGTCCAACCCACTGGTCATGGAAAATTTGCTACTCTAGCTCCTGGAACTAATATAAATAGGATGTACTTAGATGGCGAACTAATCAAAGCTCCTGTCGAAATAAAAAAAGGACAATTATTAGAGGTGGTTTTACCACATATAGAGCCATCGTCTAGTCTAGCTTTATCGGTTTCTTCTAATGGCTTACAAGCGGCTATTGCAGCTAGGATATCTGAAGGGAAAATTTATGGTCTTCATGATGCCCCACCCCTAGAAAACCAATCTCTGGCAGCGCAGCCCATTCAAACAATTCAACCAGAGTGGTTCTCTGTGGAAACTATCAAGCGTTTTTTAAAAGAAAATAGTATAGTTTATGGTCATCTAGATGATGCTATTACTTACTTTAGTGAAAAACGGCCTTCAGACTATATTGTAATTGCAAAAGGAACTCCCCCTACTTTACCTAAGGATGGGCGGATTGATTTTAAGATTGGTTTAGAAACCGAAAAAATTCAAACAGATGAATCAGATATACGTATAGACTACCGGCAACGCTTTTGTATTCCATCAGTTAAAGAGGGCGACTTACTAGCAGAAAAACTTCCTGGTGAATTAGGTGTACCAGGGAAAAAGGTGACTGGTGAAGAAATTCCTGTAAATCCCCCTAGAGAAGTTGAATTGGTCGCAGGCAAAGGGGCAGAGCTTTCTGCGGATGGTAGGTATGTATATGCTACTGAAGCTGGACGTCCTATGCAGAAAAACAAAGAAATAGTTGTAGAGCCTGTCCTTGAAGTCGCAGGGAATGTTGATCTTAAACAAGGTAATGTAACCTTTTCTGGCGATATTCTTATCAAAGGTGATGTACAACCAAACTTCGAAGTGAATGCCGGAAGACAACTTGATATTCGTGGCCTTGTTACCAGAGCTAAGGTGCGTTCACGTTCGAGCATGATTGTCGGAGGTAATGTAATTTCTAGCAAACTTATCGCTGCGTCAAGTCAAACCCCTTACCCCGAAATCATTAAACTGTATGCTAAGATTATTGCTACACTGAGGAAGCTTACAGCTTCTGTATATCAAATTAAAAATTTAAGTGGAAGATCAACAGGTTTCTCTAGTGATGATGGCCAATTAATTACCCAATTAATAGATATGAAGTTCTCAGAATTACCACTTATTATTAAACGACTTAATGAGGTACCAGTTGATCCAGAAGATGATTTAGCTGCTACCTTGAAACAATTATCAGAAACACTAACTGAAAAATTAACAGGCTATGGACCCAGAAAAATCAAAGATGTAGAAGAACTAATTAAATTAAGTGAGCAACTTTTATATTTGGGCAGAGAGTTAGAAGAACGTAGCAAATATGCATCAGCTAATATCTCTATCCCTTATGCTCAAAACAGCCAAATAGAAGCTACAGGTAAGATTGTCGTTACGCGTGGATGCTATTACTGCAATATAGTAGCTGGTGAAAGTATTGAAATAGCATCAACAGGATTTTTCCGCGGTGGGTCGATGACTCTTTTCCAAGGAGAAATTAATGCCGGGGCTATTGGGTCACCAGGGGGAAGTAAAACTGAACTTACCATTGTTAAAAATGGAGTAATTAGAGCTAAAGAAGTTTTCCCCAATACGCAGGTTTCAATTAATATGAGACGCTATACATTTACAAGCCCCTATACAGAAGTAGTTGTTCGTATTAATAGTGATGGAGCCTTGGAATTTGAGGGATTAAGAGTGGAAGGTTCTAATCTAGCCGAGTCATAGAGAGGATGAAAAAGATGGATGTACGTAACTGTCCTCGCTGCGGTAGTATTTTCGCCTACCGAGGTTTTCGCCTTTGTGAATCTTGTCGGCAAATTGAAGATAAAGAATATGAAGTAGTTAAAATATATTTACAGAAAAACCCTGGTACCACTGTTGATAAAATATCAGAAGAAACAGGTGTATCACGCCAACAGATTCTTTCTTTTATTCGCTCGGGACGCTTGTCTGAAGAGGTCAGTAATCTTAATGAAATGCCACTTAACTGTGAGCGATGTAATAAGCAAATCCTAGAAGGTCGCTTATGTAAGGATTGCCAGAATGAATTAACACAAAACTTTATTAAAGCACAGGCTAACCTGAGAAAAGAAAAAAACCTGATGGGCCAAAACAGTAAAGAAAATGCGAAGATACGCTATCTAGATAAATCTAGGGAAAAGAGGTAGAAATGGTTAGCTAGTGCCATAAAAGGCATGCTAATCGGCTCAAAAGGCACATAACGGTGTTTTAATTAATGTTGTAAAAATCGATTTATTAATCAAATAGACCGTAGAGGTGCCAGGAGTGATGACAATGATTATAAATAACAGCTCTATAGGCAATGCTGCGCATCTCTATGCTCAGCAAAATAAATTGCTAGAGTCAAATAGAAAAGTTACCGAAAATAAAAGTTCTATAAAAAATAGTAAAGCTGCTGAAGTATCTCTATCTGCAGAAGCTAAAGAACTAGCAAAAGCAGCTAGTATGCAAAGCGGTGAAAAAACAGAGAAGCTTGCCAAGCTAAAGGCTGAGATTAAGGCAGGCACCTATAAGCCTGAAGCAGCAGATATTGCCGACAGCATGCTTAGGCACATTTGGGGCGGCAACCCAGAGGATTAGGAGAGGGAAGGCGGCTGCCTTTCCTCCTTTTTTGTTAGATACAGGAGGTTAGTGGTATGGCTGCTTTTAGATCAGAAGTTGAGGTAGAGACATTTGTTGGTCTGATTAACGAAACTAGAAAAGCTATTGGTGCAGAAATTGAGTTGCATAACAGACTCTTAGAAAATTCTCGAAAAAAACATGAAGCAATTGTAAATAGAAATTTAGAAGAACTTCAGGAGTTAACCCGTTGGGATGAAGCAGTTTTAGAAGAAGTTGCCAAATGGGAAGATTATTTAGAACGAGCAACTGGTGGTTTGGCAGCCTTGTGGCGAGAAAACTCGGAAACGCTAACCATGTCAAGAATTCTGGAGTTAGCAGCAGAAGAACAAGCAGAGATTTCTAGTTTAGTACCAGAGTTAGATGCAGAACGATTGGAGTTTCAAGGTGTTTTAGCTGAGCTTAAAGAACAAAATGATACCAATACAATGCTACTTAGACGTTCTTTAGCTATTGTCAATTATAGTCTTGATGTAATCCTAGGCCGACGAGCAGAGAATTCAGTTTACGATGATAAAGGTCGCCGACATGACGAAGGCAAGAAAAGATTTATAGATTCACAGGCTTGAGTAGCCTACCTTATGTTGGCCATCAGTGGAAGGAGTGTAACTATGCGATCTTCATTTTTCGGCATGGAGATTATGCGTCGTTCTTTACAGACGCAACGAGTAGGACTTGAAGTAACAGCTCATAATATTGCAAATGCCAATACACCTGGCTATTCTCGCCAAGTTGTTAATTTGAAAGCATCATCACCATTCCCCTATCCGTCCGCTAATTATCATGGAACAGGCCAACTGGGAACAGGTGTGGATGTATCAGAAGTCAAGAGAATGCGTAATGACTTTGTGGAAGCACAAATCCGCAAGGAAACACAGAGCCTTGGTTATTGGAATACTGTAGGTCGCAATATATGGCAAGTAGAAATGATTATTAACGAGCCAAGTGAAAATGGTCTCAGCGCTAGTTTGCAACGATATTGGGAATCGTGGCAAATGTTAGCTGGCGAAGCTGAAGACGGTGGCCATAGAGCCCCAGTAGCTCAAAGAGCTAATGAATTAGCAGCAACTTTTCGCCATACAAGAGATCAACTAGTATCTCTTAAAAAAGATACTGATGATACAATTGGTGTGAAAGCAGACCAAATTAATGGCTTAGCACGCGAATTAGCAGCTGTAAATAAACAGATCTCACGGGTTGATCTAATGGACCAAGAACCTAATGATCTTTTAGATAGACGTGACCAGATTCTAAGAGATCTGTCTAATATTACAAATATTTCAGTAATAGATGGTAGACAGCAGACTGTTACAGTTCAGATTAATGGTACATCACTAGTTGATTTCGATACAATAAACGAGATTGAGATTATTAAACCTAAAAGCAAAGATGAAGTAACTCGTCTTGTTTGGAGTAAAGGTAAATCTCCGGTTACTTTTAACGGCGGTGAAATCAAGGGCCTGGTTGAAACTAGAGATGATCTATTAACCCAGAATCTAAAAAATCTCGATACAATGGCTAAAGCATTGATTGACGCAACTAATGCTATACATCGGGATGGATTTGGTTTAGATAACACTACAGGGCTTAGTTTTTTTGATGCTGATAGTACAGATGCTAGTAATATTAAAGTTTCTGAGGCGATATTACAAAATCCCAGTAAGATAGCTGCATCAACTAGAATTAATGCACCTGGTAACGGTGATAATGCTTTGGCTATAGCAGAGATTCTAAATATGCCACTTCTTAATGGTAATACAACTACTATTAACGCGTTTCTTGATGGTATGGTCGCAAAACTTGGTGTTCAAGGCCAAGAAGCAATCAGAACTATCGATAACCAAGAAACTCTAGTCCATTACCTTAACATTGAGCAAAACCAATACACTTCAGTTTCCTTAGATGAAGAAATGGCTAATATGATGAAATATCAGCATGCCTATAATGCAGCTGCGAGAATGGTTTCGACCTTAGATGATGCACTTGATACTATTATTTCCCGTATGGGTATTGTAGGGAGGTAGTGAAAAATGAGGGTAACACAGACCTCCATGGTAGATAACCTGATTAAAAATATTAATAGCAACTATAAACGTCTAGAAAAGTTGCAACAACAGGTTGCTACTGGTTCGACAGTTCTGTTACCATCGGACAATCCTGCTGCTGTTACTACGATTATGCGTACCAAAAGAGCTATTAATGAGTCAGCTCAATTTATGGCCAATGCAGAAAAAGGTGTTTCTTGGCTTGATTCAGCTGATAATGCGCTCTCAGAAGGTACTAAAGTTTTGCAAAGAGCAAGAGAACTATTGGTACGTGCTAGTAATGGTACAAACACTCCAGACGAGCTAAATATCGTCTCTGTTGAGTTAGATGAGTTGATAAAACATTTAGTTAATGTGTCCAATACATCGATTAATGGTAGACATATCTTCGCTGGACAAAATACCTTAGCAGCACCATATGCATATGACGAAGCTACAGGTACAGTACAGTATTTAGGCGATAATGATTATATCCATGTGGAGATATCTCCTGGTATTAGAGAAAACATTGGCGAACCAGGCATAGCTATTTTTGGTAAAGCAGATGATCCTGCCGATACAGGTATTTTCGCCACTTTACTAACAGCTTCCCAAAATCTTAAAGCAGGTGTGTCTGTTAACGAACAAATTGGCAAATTGGATAGTGCTTTAGGTGACTTATTACAAAGACACGCTACTATTGGCACTAAATCTCAAAGTATGCGATTAACTCGTGATCGTTTAGAAGAACAAAATATCAATTTTAAAAAGTTGCTCTCTGAAGTCAAAGATTTAGATATTGCTAAAGCAAGTATTGATCTAATAACTGAAGCAGCTATCCACACAATGTCCTTGAAAGTGGGAGCTAAAATTATCCAACCCTCTTTAGTAGATTTTATATAAAACTCGAACCCGTGGCTTCTTGATTCGTAGTCAAGTATTCTGTCCAGCTTAGCTACGAACGCATGGGGGAGCCTGCAATTAGAATACTAATGGCAAAAACAACAGTCTCGCTAATAAATATTGGCAAGAGAGATTTATACATGTTTTTAGTCCAACTAGCTTAATTTTAGCAGTGTAGGTGGTACATTCTTTATTTTGAACTCTAACCTGACGTTGAGTTAAGCCCAAACTTTTCTAATTGGCAAATACTCCTATTAAAAGCGGGGGTGAGAATATGGAAGTAAAACTCGCTAGAGACAGTCTTGCTGTTCGCGAAAGAGCAGAAGCTAGGAGAAACAAACTAAGAAACGAGCAAAATAGATTTGAACTTCAAGAAGCTAAATCGGAGCAGTTACTTGCTGAAAAAGAACAGAGATTACTAGACGAAAAAGCCCAAGACAAGATTAAACTAACTAATTCTTTGGATATAGCCGACAAACTAGCTAAGGCATTTAACAAAGCGATTAAATTCCAAATCCATGATGAAACCGAAAAACTAGTGGTAGAAATCGTGGATAGGGAGACTGGTAATGTTATTAAACAAATCCCGCCAGAAGAGATGTTAAGAATTGCAGAGAGTGTCCAGGAATTTCTTGGTCTAGTAGTAGACGAAAAAGCCTAGGAGGTAAGCTATCATGGAGTTTATGGGAATTGGTTCAAACATGGATATCCAAGGTATTATCGACAAACTGATGGCTATTGAGAGTCGACCTGTATTTAAACTAGAAAGTCAGAAAAAAGATTATGCATCGATGCAATCTATTTGGCGTGATGTTAATACTAGACTAAGTGCATTTAGCACCTCTCTAGATAGTTTAAAATTAAAAGCTGATTTTGAAAAAGTTAAAGTAACGAGTACCAATGATAAAATTGCCACAGCTACAGCTACAGCTGGAGCGAATGCAATGTTTGGTACCTATGAAATTGAAGTTGTAAACCTTGCCAAAGCTCATAAAGTAAGATCAGAGCAACAAATAGAAGGATATACAACTGCGGCTGAAGCGAGTTTCACCATTAATGGTAAAACCGTTTCGGTTGGTGCTGGAGCAACTCTTAAAGATATCGCGTCAGCAATAAATGCTACAGAAGAAATTGGTGCAAAAGCTACAGTTATTGCTAATAACCTAGTTATAGAAGCTAAAGAGACAAATAAGGCAATTACTTTTGAAGATACTAATGGCCTATTACAAAGTCTCGGTGTATTAAATGCAGATGGCTCAGTTAAAAATCTATTACAAGCTCCAGAAAGTGCTGAGGCAAAAATTAATGGTATTACAGTTGTTAACGACACGAATACCATTGAAAACGCTATTGAAGGAGTTAAGATTAATTTAGTTAATGTAAGTTTAAAAGCTACTGGTGAAAATGAGAAAGTTACCTTAACTATCGGTCGTGACGTTGATGCAATTTTCGATAAGATTAAAGGCTTTGTTGATGAGTACAAAAAGGTACAAGGCTTTTTAGATAACCAAACCTTCTTTACTCCTGGTAATGGTACAAGCGGTAGTACAAATAGTACTGGTAAGCTTTTTGGTGATAGTACTGTTAATATCTTAAAAACTAAGCTAAGGACTTTGTTTACAGATGTTGTTGGTGGCATTGCCGATGGAAATCTTAAGATGCTCTCCCAGATAGGTATCGATGTAGATAGAGCAGGTAATGTTTCACTTAATGAAACTAAACTAAAAGAAGCCCTTAATGAAAAACCAATGCAAGTAGCTGATCTCTTTATTAAAGAAGAGACCGGAATTGCTGATAAAATGCAAAGCTTTATCAAATCTTATACTCAGTATGCAGGAGTTATTGATAATAAGGTTAAATACTATGAGAACCGTATTAAAGATGTGGAAGACAGTGTAAAACGCTGGGAAGCTAGACTAGAATTGAAAAGGAATGGCCTTGTAAGACAGTTTACCGCACTTGATAAAGCTATGTCCTCAAACTATAATCAAAGCTCTTGGTTAACTTCCCAATTATCTCAACTAGGTGGTATGTATTAAAAAGGATGTGAGATAGGGTGAGAGGCTATAATCCATATGACCAGTATAAAAAAACCCAAATAGAAACGGCTAATCCTGCTGAACTCATCACCCTGCTTTACGATGAAGCCATCAAAAAATGCAAGATGGCTTGTAAAGCTATAGAGGACAGTAAACCCGACCTTGCCCATGAACAACTGATAAAGACGCAGGCAATTATTGATGAGCTTTATTTCTCTGTTAATAAAGAGCAAGGTGGCGAAATTGCAGACAACCTACTTGCACTTTATGATTATTTGAAACGAAGATTGATTGAGGCGAATATCAAAAAAGATGTAGTAATTATTAACGAAGTAATTATCATGGTTACCGAACTACGCCAGACTTGGCAAGAAGCTGCAAAGATCGGAGCCAAAGGCAATGCCTGAATCGTTCAATCGTTTAATTGAAGCTATAGAGAAAAAAAGAGATTATTTAAGCGAGATTTGTCATCTTTCTGAACAGCAATTAAATGCTGCTCATGAAAACGAATGGACAGAATTTAATCGCCTAGGTGATAAAATTGATATTTTAACTAAAGAAATTGAAGCTATCAATGATATAGTTAAAACAGAATACAAATCAATAAAAACTCTAGATGATGTAAATAATCTTTGGGGACAAGAAAAGACAAAAAAAATTAGTCTTCTTTTAGCGGAAATACATTCTTTAGTCGAAGAATCTCTTGAAATTAAAAAACGTGCCAATGTACCCCTTGTCCGAGAAAGAGACAAAGCATTAAGAGAACTGCAGGCATTAGAATTAAAGCAAGATGCATTGAAAGCTTATGGTTGGCCTCGTAACTATCAACGTTCAATACCAAAGTTTATAGATAAAGAAAAATAAATATATCTGCTTATTTACTAGCCAGGTTTTGTTTATTTTAACAAGATGACCAATTAATTAGATAGATTTTAGACATTAAAATTCGACATACATCGACATGAACTGGTCTAATCCTTCTGATTGCAACAGCTTGTCCTAGTTAGCAAGCTATTTGACAGCTTTATTGTACTAGTATATGGTAGATTATGGAATCAATTCGGTACGTTATCCGAGTAAGCAGGAGGTAATTTTTTAGATGCAAGGCAAAGTAAAATGGTTTAGTAATGAAAAAGGTTTTGGTTTTATTGAGCCCGCTGATGGCGGTGCTGATGTATTTGTACACTATTCAGCAATTGCTGGAGAAGGTTACAAGTCTTTAGAAGAAGGACAAAATGTCGAGTTCGAAATTGTTCAGGGTGTACGTGGACCACAAGCTGCTAATGTTTCTAAAGCCGAATAGTAAAAATGAGGAGACCAAATGGTCTCCTTTTTATTTTATGTTTAATATTTTCTAAAATGGGAAATAGATATTTAGAAAGACCACTAAAAAGTGCTCCAGTTTTCTAGGGAGGGAGTTGGTGGCATGAAGATTACAGTCACTGGAAAGAACATCATGGTTACCGAGGCACTAAAGGCATATGTTGAAAAGAGGGTCGGTCGTTTAGATCGATATCTGCAAGGGTTTAGAAAAGAGATTGAAGCTAACGTTATTTTAAGCGTGGAAGGTAATTTCCACATAACAGAAGTAACTATTGAACTAGGCGCAATCATTCTTCGCGGTGAAGAACGTACCACAGATATGTATACATCTATCGATGGAGTTGTAGAAAAGATTGAACGTCAGATTAGAAAATATAAAACAAGAATCAAATTAAAAAATAGAAGCGAAACCAGAGAAGCTCTTCGCGAGATAAATCAAAAACTTCTTGATGTGCCAGATAACAGCGAAGAAGAGGACGAAGGAATTAAACTAGTCAGACGTAAACGGTTTGTACTAAAACCAATGAGTGTCGAAGAAGCAGTTATGCAGATGGATTTGTTAGGCCATGACTTTTTTGTATTCCTGGACGATGAAGACAATAAAGTTCATGTAGTCTACAAAAGAAAAGACGGTAACTATGGCCTTATTGAACCAGAATTAGCCTAAAAAGACTTAAAGCCGGAATTACTCCGGCTTTTTTTTATGAAATAAATTGAAGAAGTACCGTCCTATGTAATGGGAGTTGAAATAAGTTTTACAAGTTCGGAGTAAAAAGTAAAAATACCTGGGCTAAAGCCGGGATTAGAAATAATGTTAAGCTATGGTATAATATTAGAGAAACTTAAAAAGAGGCCTAAGATATTCTTAAGGCTATTTTCAGGTATTAATTGTGATACTGCTTAAGAGCTCGAATTATACAGAAGCGACAAGGAGGTATCCACTCTTGTTAAAGTTTCTAAAGAAGTTAATTGACCCCGAAGCTAAAGATTTAGCTAGAATAAGAGAAATTGTAAAACTTGTCAACGATAAAGAAGCTGAAATGCAGAAGCTTACAGATGAAGATTTACGTCGTAAAACTGACGAATTTAAAAATCGTTTATCAGCAGGAGAAACTTTAGACAGTCTCTTGCCAGAGGCATTTGCTGTTGTTCGTGAAGCTTCAGTTAGGACCTTAGGCCAACGTCCTTTCGATGAACAAATTATTGGAGGTATTGCTTTACACGAAGGCAAGATCTCGGAAATGAAGACAGGCGAAGGTAAAACGCTTGCAGCAACTTTACCAGCCTATCTGAATGCCTTAGAAGGTAAGGGTGTCCATGTTGTAACTGTTAACGATTACCTTGCTCGTAGAGATGCTGACTGGATGGGCGCCATCTATAGATTTTTAGGCTTGAGTGTAGGTAGCATTCTGCATGGATTAGATTTCCAAGAAAGAAAGATGGCTTATTCTTGTGATATAACTTATGGAACCAACAATGAGTTTGGTTTTGACTATCTTAGAGATAATATGGTCTTGCGTGCTGATGACATGGTGCAAAGAGATTTACATTATGCCATCGTCGACGAAGTAGATAGCATTTTAGTTGATGAAGCTCGTACACCTTTAATTATCTCTGGTAGTGCAGAAGAATCTACCGAGCTATACAATCGTTTTGCAAGAATTGTACCTCGTTTAAAAAACGAAGAAGATTATTCTATTGATGAGAAGGCCAGAACAGTTGCTATTACTGAAGCTGGTATTGAAAAAGTAGAACGGGAGCTTGGTGTAGACAACCTCTACGATCCTAGTAACATGGGATTAACCCATCATTTAAATCAAGCACTTCGCGCTGAGGTTATTATGAAGCGTGATGTGGATTATGTGGTTAAAGATGGGGAGGTTGTTATTGTCGATGAATTTACGGGACGTCTGATGCCAGGTAGACGTTATTCTAATGGTCTCCATCAAGCGATTGAAGCTAAAGAAGGGGTCAAAGTCGCCAGCGAAAGCAGGACCTTAGCCAGTATTACTTTCCAAAACTATTTCCGTATGTACAATAAATTAGCTGGCATGACCGGTACAGCTAAAACTGAAGCAGAAGAATTTCTTAAAATCTATGGATTAAGAGTTTTAGAGATTCCCACACATCGGCCTATGATAAGAAAAGATTATCCTGATGTTGTATATAAATCGGAAATAGCTAAATTTAAGGCTGTAATCGAAGATATTAAAGAGACGCATTCATCAGGTCGTCCTGTTCTTGTAGGAACTATCTCGATTGAGAGATCAGAGTTATTGTCTGAATTACTTAAGAAGCAGGGTATCCCTCACAAAGTGCTTAATGCCAAACACCACGAACAAGAAGCCGAAATAGTAGCTCAAGCAGGTAGAATAGGTGCAGTTACGATCTCGACAAACATGGCAGGACGTGGTACAGATATTATCTTAGGTGGCAACCCTAGTTTTTTAGTTAAAGAGCAACTTAGGAAAGATGGCTTAACACCAGAACAAGTAGCAGCAGCAAGCGAAAGAGTACCTAGCGCAACTTTAGCTAGTCAATTAAATATATCAGTTACCGAATTAGCAGAATTACAAAAGAAATACAGTGACAGGCTAAAAGTAGCTAAAGAAGAGTTGGAATCAGAACAGAAAAAGGTGCTAGAACTGGGTGGTTTGCATATCATCGGCACTGAACGCCATGAAAGTCGTCGTATCGATAACCAGTTAAGAGGCCGTTCCGGGAGGCAAGGAGACCCTGGTTCCTCAAGATTTTATGTGGCTTTAGAAGATGAACTTATGCGTAGGTTTGGAAGCGATCGTTTTGTTGGCTTAATGGAAAAGTTAGGCTGGGAAGACGATATGCCCATAGAACACGCACAAGTGGCTAAAGCCATTGAAAACTCGCAAAAGAGAGTTGAATCCTGGAACTTCTCGATTCGTAAAAATGTCTTAGAATACGACCAGGTTCTCAATCGGCAAAGAGAAGCTATCTACTCTTTAAGAAAAGAATTTCTTCTAGGTTCAGATGGTCGCCAAGTTCTACAAAGAATGATTGCAAACACTGTTTCGCGTTTGCTAAACTTTCATATTATCGATATTGAAAATGCTGCTGATTGGCCTTGGGAAAACATTGAGGACAGTATAAGGGAGATTGTCGGTAGTTATGATCAGAATTTAGATAAAATGAATAGGGAATTTCAAGATAAGCATGCTAATGCCACCAGCAAAGATTCGTTACCTGAAATGGAAAAGCTGCTTACAGATTTTCTTATTACAGCTCTAGAAACCAAAAAGACGGAGTTAGGCGCAGGACTGTTCCAGGAACTTTCCCGAGTTGTGACTCTTCGTACAGTCGACCAATCCTGGATGGATCATTTAGAGGATATGGATGATCTCAAGGAGGGTATTGGTTTAAGAGCCTATGGGCAGATGAATCCCATCATTGAATATCAAAGAGAAGCATCGAGGATGTTCGACTCTACTTTAGCACGTATTGACGAGGAGACCATCAAGACTCTGCTACACATGCGTTTAGCAAATGAAGATGCTGTGAAAGATGCAGAAAATAAACAGAAAGCAAAATTAGAGGCAATTAAAACTAATAAAGATAGCACTAACAATGTACCAGTAAGAGTTAGCAAAGAAGTTGGTCGAAATGATCCATGCCCTTGTGGTAGTGGTAAAAAATATAAGAAATGCTGTGGAAAATAAGGAGTGTTTACTGTGAATCTGGAGATGATCCCTGTTGTTCATGAGAGGATAAGGGATGTGGAAAAAAAGATTGTTGAATTGAGTGAATATCTTTGACCACGCAGGTGCAGACGAGCGTATCGCAGTATTAGAAAAAGAGGTTGCTGCGCCTGATTTTTGGCTTGATCAACGCAATGCTCAAGTTAAAACAAAAGAGTTAAACCAACTTAAAGAACGTAAAGAAGATCTAAAAACTCTGCATAATGATCTAGAAGATTTAAAAGTACTACTGGAATTAGCGGAAGTAGAAAATGATGCAGAAGCCTTAGATGAAGTAATTGCTGAGAGTGAAAGATTAGAGAAGTTAGCTAACCACTATGAGTTAGAGATGCTTTTATCTGGTCCTTATGATCAAAATAATGCTTTGTTAACTATTCACCCTGGTGCTGGGGGGACAGAGTCTCAAGACTGGGCCAGCATGCTTTTACGAATGTATACTCGTTGGGGCGAGATCTATGGATACAAAGTGGAGTTATTAGACCTACTACCAGGGGAAGAAGCAGGGGTTAAATCCGCGACTCTTTCTATTGAAGGTCCTTATGCATATGGTTATCTAAAAGCAGAGGCTGGTGTGCATCGTTTAGTAAGAATATCGCCTTTTGATTCAGCTGGTCGTAGACATACATCGTTTACTTCTATTGACGTTATTCCACAGGTAACCGGTGATAGTGGTGTGGTGATCGACCCTAAAGAAATACAGATAGATACCTATCGTTCGGGTGGAGCTGGTGGACAACATGTTAACAAAACAGACTCCGCAGTTAGGATCACTCACTTACCCACAGGTATAGTAGTGCAATGCCAAAACGAGAGATCTCAACATTCTAATAAAGAGACTGCTATGAATATGCTCCTTTCTAAACTATTAGCTCTTAAAATTGAAAAACAAAAGGAAGAGCTAGCAGCCATTAGGGGAGAAAAGGCTGAAAATACTTGGGGTAGTCAGATTCGCTCCTACGTTTTTTGCCCTTATACCATGGTAAAGGATCATCGTACTGATATAGAGACGGGTAACATTCAAGCTGTAATGGATGGGTATATCGAAGAATTTATCGAAGCATACCTACGGAAAAAACAGTAGAGGAATGTTTAGATGACTAAAAATAAAAAACCGGGCAGAAATATTCTGCCCGGACTTACAATTCTTTTGTTAATAATAGCAGTAGAGTTTTATTTGCCTACTTTAGTCACAGAGCAATTAACTAGAGCATTGGCCTTGAATTTTCATAGTGCAAAAGAATTTAACATTAAACATAAAACCATACCAGCAGCCAAATTGCTGTTTGGCCAGATGGAAAATCTAGTCATCGAAGGAAGCCAAATAGAAGCTAAACCGTATAAAGTAGATGTTTTTTATCTAGATGCAAGAAGCGCAAGGATATCGTTAACTGATCTGCTTCTAAAGGGCCGATTTACATTAAAAAAAGCAAAAGGACGTTTAGCTTTTTCCTTTGAGGAGAAAGAATTAGATAATTATTTACATCGTTTTTATATCGACGATCCTTACAACGAATTGCAACTAAGATTGATAGAAGAGGGACCAAGAATCGAAGGGAAAATAGATGGTATTATGATCTATTTAGATGCAATGTTTGCAGTCGAAAAAAACAGTATCATCTGTTTAAATCCCCGGAAAATGGTTTCCACTAGCTCTAACACACAAAAAGTAATGGACAAGCTAAAAGAGTTATCCATTTTTTCTTTGGATCTAAGTGTGTTGGGCATACCACTAATTATAGATGAAGTTTTAATTAAAGATAGTTCTTTATATGTGTTTGCTACAATTGGAGGCTAACTGCAGGAATTGTTTACCTGTTGTTGAAAAGGTAAATAGAATACTTGGAGGTGTTCTTATGGCAGCTGTAAAGAGCAATTATGATGCACAAGAAATTCAAATTGTTGTCTTCAAAATTGGCGATGAATCATTCGCATCTGATATTCACCCTGTCAAAGAGATCCGGAGAGTAGACGAAATTACCCCAGTTCCTCAAGCTCCTGACTTTGTTGAAGGTATTATCAGTTTGAGAGGACAGATCTACCCCATAATTGATTTAGGTAAACGATTTGGGAAAAAAGCCAAAGAACTCACCAACGATAGTCGGATTATCCTTATAGACTTGCCAGAAGCTCAATACGGCATGATTGTTGATTCAGTTATGGAAGTACAAAGAGTTAAAATAGAAGATATCGAAGAAGCTCCAGAACTTGTTACACGAGGGACAAGAAAGTTCTTGCAAGGAGTAGTTAAGCAAGAGAATAAGCTTATTTTACTTGTTAATGTAGAAATGATCCTCACTGAAGGCGAGAAAAAAGAACTAAAAAAAACAGAGATAGCCTGAGGTGGAGGTTAAAACATGGCGATAAAATTAGAGATAAATCAAAGGATCCAAGTTCGTTCTTCACGGTATGCAAAAACTCATAATAAGCCTTTTTATGCTAGTCGCATTGAGGAAGAAGATTCAGAGTTCCTTTATATTGCTGAACCACTTGATGGAACGGTACCCGTTTTTTTGCCCCTTGGTGAGGAAATTGAAGTAATCTTTTTTAACGAAAAAGGAGCTTATCTTTTTAAGTCAATTGTATTAGGACGAGTAGAGCGAAACATAAGGTTACTTCGCATTGCCAAACCTGATACAGTAGAAAAAACTAACCGCCGCGACTTTTTCAGGTTAAAAGTTTTTATACCGTTTTCTTTTCGCATTTTAGATGACAATATTTATCAACATGGTTTTCCTGAAAGCCAAGTGGCACTTAAAGGGACTGTTTTAAGGCCACAGATTGCTAGAGATGAAGCTGATAAATGCGAAGGAATTATTAAGGACTTGAGTGGCGGTGGAGCCTTAGTGGCAGTTTCCGATAAATTAGAGCTTAAAGTAAACGATCACTTAGAGATGTGGTTACCGCTTGGGTACGATATTGATCCTATATATCTATGGGGTGATGTAGTAAGGGTAACTCTAAATTCTGAGGCTGGCAAATGGAATCATGATGTGGGCATTTCATTTAGTAAGATTTCGGAAAGAGATCGAGATAGTATTATTGCTCATATTCTAAACCTGCAACGAGATCTTTTGCAAAAAGGAGCTTTGCAGTCAGAAGAAAAATGATGGGACTGCCTCTGATGGCAGTCCCATTTATTCAGAGGGTGGGAAGAGCATGAGAAAAGGATCAACCTGGTTTATAATTCTGGGAATTATTGGTGCCATTTTTAGTATTTATCCGCGTTTTCAAGTCGAAAGAGCAGATAAAAGTGTCCAACTGGTTATAGATGGTGCGGCTCTCAGCGAATATGCATTAAGTCACAGTTATAATTTAGAAAAATTACTTCTTGACTTAAAAACAATTAATATCGATGCCTTAGCTGTACCGGAGCTCAACCTTTGGGAAGTTGCAGCAAAAAGAAAGATTACTGTCTATCCAGGGACCTACCTTTTACTTCAAGATAAAGCTAAATTCCCGTTAATCGATCCTCGTAAGCTCTATATTGCCGATAGCCTAGAGGGACCTGTGAGCCAAAGACTAAAACTGTTGGGGAAAAGTTTAATGTATAAACAAACACAACTTCTTTGGGAGTTTTCCGAGGAATACCCGATTCCAACTACTAGACGGAAAGAAGCTGTTCGTGAACCTTTCCATTCTCTTTGGGATGAAGCACTCTATCCAGACTTAGCTATGATAGATAAGGCACAGGCCAATAGAATGGCTATTGTAGCTCGCATACAGAACCCTTTTGAATCTAACCCAGAAATCTTAGAATATGTTGTTTCCGAATGGCAAGACTCTGCTAATCTCATTATTTTTCAAGGCAAAGAGGTATTAGGTTATCCCTCTAACTTAAAAGCTGCAGCTAAATTATTAGCAGGTAAGCCTTGGGGCTATATTGAGTTTGCCAATCAATATGGGGAAAAAGAACTTGCTAGGTTAACCAACTATAATCTAGTTCGCGTACACAGCATTACACCTAAAGAAATGGAGAAAATTAATCCCCAAGTAGCGGAGGAAAGATATCTGAGGGCAGTAAGAGAGCGAGGCGCCCGGGTATTGTACTTGAGACCATTTGCTAAGTTAACCTGGGAAGATAATTTAACCATCCTCAATAGCCTGAAGGAGAAACTGCAAAAAGAAGGTTATTTAATAGGCACAGCGCAAGTTAAACCGTTTTTTAAGAGCTCATTTATTCTTTTTTTGCCAGTTATACTAGCGATTATTATTTGCGGAATGCAGTTAGCACTAATGCTAGGTTTTCAAGAAAAGGTATCTTTAAGCCTGGGTGTTTTAGCTTTATTGGCTATAGTTATCCTTTATTTAAAAGGTTATACAATATTAGCTAGGCAGGTGGCTGCTTTTGGAGCTGCTGTAATATTTCCAACCTTGGCTATGGGTCAAGTAATTAAAGAGATAAAAAATGGCCAGGCAAATTTCACTAATCTTCTAATAAAAGCGTTAGGGTATACATTAGTTGGCGTTCTTTTCCTGACCGCTTCTTTAGCTGATTTACGTTTTGTTATTAAGACGGAGCAGTTTTTAGGTGTGAAACTTATGCACATTTTACCACCTGTACTTTGTCTGTGGCTAGCAGTGAGAAATTTAGGTACAGGCTGGAGTAAAGAGAAGATCAAAGAGTTTTTTTGGCCTTTACGTTGGACTCATGTCCTAATCTTGGTCTTTGTAATCTTGGCTGGTTTTATTTATGTCGGCCGTACAGGTCATGATTGGGGGCTACCTATACCAAAGCTAGAAGAAAATCTGCGCGTTTATTTAGAGAAAATTTTTATCATAAGACCAAGACTAAAAGAAGCTTTTATTGGTCATCCTGCTCTCTTTTTAGGACTATTGCTAGGAGTTTCAACAGTCTCTGCTTGGTATTTACCTTATTTATTGACTATAGGTTCTATAGGCATCACTTCCATTCTAAATACCTTTAGCCATGCCCATACACCATTGTTAGTCTCTTTAATTAGAACAATCTGGGGTTTAGTTATAGGTAGCTTAATAGGTATTATAGTTTTTCTTCTACTCAAGTTTACCGGAAGGAAGATAGGTCGTGGCTAAGATTCTTATCTTTGGTTATTATGGCTACGGCAATTTTGGTGATGAGTTACTGTTAGCTACCTTGAAAGCTCATCTAAAAGAGCATGAATTAGTTATAGTGAGCGGAGATCCAGTAAACACAGAAAAACTACACGAGATTAAAGCCATTTCTAGAAAGATGTTTTGGCAAAGACCAGGCCAGCATGATCTGTTTTTATTAGGCGGGGGGAGTTTGTTACAAAACTCTACTAGTAATCGTTCCCTAGTCTACTATCTAGCAGCTATTGAAAGAGCAAAACTAGCAGGTATGGATGTTTATCTTATGGCCCAAGGTTTAGGTCCACTAAAAGGTTGGTGGCCTAAAATAGCTATACCCCGAGTCCTTAAACAGACGCCACTTACGGTTAGAGATAGACAATCTTTAGAAATAGCAAGAGGGTTGAAACTTAAAGCTGATCTGGTAGCTGATCTAGCCCTCAGTTATGAAAATTATCCTCAGAAAAAGTCTAATCAATTTATAGGAGTGGCACCGAAGAAGGGATTTATTAACAAAGCTAACATAAATTGGTTATTATCTTTTGAACGTGAAATACGATTATTCGCTTTTCATCGCCAAGATCATGAGTTATGCTTTAAATTAGAGAAACTCTTGCCCCGAGCACACTCAGTTCTTTTGGAAAAACCTAGCGATCTAGAGCAAATGGCTGAGCTGGATTTTCTTTGGGGAATGAGACTCCATTCGCTAATAATAGCAGTGGCAATGGGTATTCCAGCCTTAGGTATTAGTTATGATCCTAAAGTAGCAGCATTTTGCCAGGAAGCTAACCTTTGTTGGCATCAAATTGATCAATTACCCCAAAAGGAGTGGATCAGAAGTGGTGGAAAGCAAGAGCTCACTTCACGAGCTAAGAAGAACTGGCAACTCTTTGACAAATATATCAAGACTTCAACTTCTGGGCATTCCTATTGATGCGGTAGATTTTTCCCAAGCACTAGAAATAATAACCATGTTTGTCGAAGATAAAAACACTGCCTTAATTTTTACCCCCAACGCCGAGATTTTAGTAAAAGCTCATGATGATAAAGAGTTTGCTAACATATTGTGTAAAGCTGATCTAGTGGTCCCTGATGGGTCTAGTTTAATTTGGGCTGCTAAAGTTTTAGGACAGCCATTAAAAACACGGGTAACAGGTATCGACCTTATGCAACTTCTCCTAATGGAAGCTAATAAAAAAGGATGGAGTGTATTTTTTCTGGGCGCAAAACCTAATGTTATTAAACTAGCTGCTAAGAATGTTAAAGATAAATACCCCAATCTTAAAATGCAGGGATTTTACCATGGCTATTTTAAAGATGATTTAGAACCATTAAATTTAATTAATTCAGCCAAACCAGATTTACTATTTGTTGGTATGGGTGCTCCGCTGCAAGAAAAATGGTTAGTTGCTAATCGGTCTAAACTACAGGTTGGTGCAGCAATGGGAGTTGGTGGAAGTTTTGATGTATTAGCAGGAGTTACTAAAAGAGCCCCCCAGTTCATTCAAAATATTGGTCTAGAGTGGCTCTATCGTTATATTAAAGAACCAGCTAGACTAAAAAGAAGCTCTTTGCTTCCACGTTTTGTCGGTTTGGTTTTAACTGAGAAGTGGCATAAAAGCAAAGGAGGCAATGAGCTTGAAGGTTAGTTTAAAAAGAGAAATAACTCGTATGGTTGGTGTCCTAACTGGAACAACAATTTTAGCCTTAGGTCTTGTCTTGTTTCTAATTCCTAATAAAATCGCTCCAGGTGGGGTAAGTGGCTTAGCTACCGTAATTTTTCACCTTACTGGTTTTAGTGTAGGTATAGTTATGTTAGCTATTAATATCCCACTCTTTATTGCTGGTATTAAACGTTTAGGTTTTGTTTTTGGCTTGAGAACACTTGTAGCTACAATCTATCTTTCCGTTGCAGTAGACGTTCTGCAAAAATATCTAGCACCGATTACCCAAGATCCACTTCTAGCTTCTTTATATGGTGGTATAATCATGGGAGTGGGGCTGGGATTAGCGATTAATAATGGTGGTACTACAGGAGGCACTGATTTAGCAGCTGTACTACTACACAAGTATTTGAAGTTTTCGATTGGTACTACCCTATTAATATTGGATACTGTTGTTATTGCTTTTGCAGGCTTTTTCTTTAACTTGGAACTAGCTATGTATAGTGCTCTTGCTCTTTATGTTTCAACAAAGGTACTAGATCTAATGCAAGAAGGCTGGCATTATGCAAGAGCAGCTTATATTATTTCTGATAAACCTCAAGAAATAGCTCAAGCTATTATGGCTAAGCTAGACAGGGGAACTACTGGTTTTTATGGCAAAGGTATGTATTCTGGGGAAGAAAAAACTATACTTTATGTAATTTGCTCCCGTGCTGAAGTTTCACAGTTAAAGGACCTCATAAGTGTTCTAGACCCCAATGCTTTTATTGTTATTGGCGAAGCGACAGAGGTATTAGGAGAAGGCTTTAGGCGCTACAAAAACCCAAATGACTGACAACGAGGTGTTCACTAAATGGATGAAAAAAAGTTAGATGAATTAAAAGAAATTGCTCGTCAGTCAAGAGCTTGGATAATCAAAGCTCTGGCTGAATCAAAATCAGGTCACCCAGGTGGTAGTCTTTCGGCTATCGATATTTTGACCTATCTATATTTTTCAGCAATGAATGTTGATCCCCAAGATCCTCATTTTGTTGACAGAGACAGATTTGTTCTTTGTAAGGGACATGGTGCACCAGCTCTTTACACAAGTTTAGCTATGAAAGGCTTTTTTCCTAAGGAAGATTTGCTAACCCTAAGAAAGCTCGGCAGTCGCCTTCAAGGGCATCCTGATATGAGGAAACTTCCTGGGGTTGATGCTTCAACAGGCTCCTTAGGACAAGGTCTTTCTATTGCTAATGGAATGGCTTTAGCTGGTAAATTAGATAACAAATCATATACAGTCTACGCTATTTTAGGTGATGGAGAGATGGAAGAAGGTCAGGTCTGGGAAGCTGCAATGACAGCTAGCCATTACCAACTAAATAACTTAATTGCTTTTCTAGACTATAATCACTTGCAGATCGATGGTCGTATCGAGGATGTTAAAAGTGGCGGTAACTTTGCAAGTCGTTTCAAAGCTTTTGGCTGGCATGTATTAGAGATTGATGGCCATGATTTCAAAGCTATCGACGAAGCTGTTTTAGCTGCAAAACAAGAACTATATGCACCTAGCATGATAATTGCTCACACCGTTAAAGGCAAGGGTGTTCCCTTCATGGAAGGCGCAGTAGAATGGCATGGTAAAGCACCAAATAAGGAGCAGACCGCAGAAGCTCTGAAGTTCCTCGGGGCACTCAAGGAGGATGGCAGATAAGATGCAAAAAAAAGCAACCAGAGACGCTTACGGTGAAGCATTAGTAGAACTTGGTCATGAATTCGACAATATCGTTGTCTTAGAAGCAGATCTCAGCAAATCGACGAAAACAGAACTATTTGCTAAAGAATTCCCTGAGAGATTTTTTCAAATGGGTATTGCTGAACAAGATATGATGGGAACTGCAGCTGGATTAGCAACGTGTAATAAAGTGGCATTTGCTAGCACCTTTGCTATTTTTGCAACAGGTAGAGCCTTCGAACAAGTAAGAAATTCTATAGCTTATCCTAGTTTAAATGTAAAGATATGTGCTACTCATGCTGGTCTTACAGTGGGCGAAGATGGCGGTAGCCATCAAGCTATCGAAGACATAGCTATTATGAGGGCTATTCCCAATATGACAGTTATTGTTCCAGCCGATGCTACAGAAACAGCTAAAGCCTTAAGAGCTATATATCATTATGATGGGCCTGTTTATCTACGGCTTGGTCGCCCAGCAGTACCAATTATTTATGATGAAAACATGAATTTCCAAATTGGCAAAGCTAACAAACTACAAGAAGGCCATGATTTAGCCATAATAGCCACAGGAATAATGGTTGCACCAGCCATGGAAGCTGCTGAGGCCTTAAAGAAAGAAGGCATTTTGGCACAGGTTTGGGATATGGCAACAATCAAACCAATTGATAAAGAAGCTATTAGAGAAGCTGCTAAAACTGGGGCCATTCTTACAGTAGAGGAACACTCAATTATTGGTGGTTTAGGTAGTGCTGTTGCTGAAGTTGTTGTAGAGAACAGTCCAGTACCAATGCAGTTTATGGGTGTAGAAGACAGATTTGGACAATCGGGTACACCGGATGAGCTGTTAAAAGCTTATGGACTAACTGCAGAAAATATTGCTATAAAGGCAAAAGAACTTGCTAACAAGAAGTCCTCGTCATAGACGAGGACTTCTCTTGGTATTATCATGCTTCTAGCAGGGTTATAGGCCCTGTTGGAGAAAGATATTGTTAATAGCATAGGATAAATAGAATAGTCTAAAGGTCCCTTTTTAGTTATAAAGTTATTTATGAAGATGACAATATCAAACTATGCATGGTAAAGAAGATAACCGTTAAAAAAGCTAACACTAACAAATAAAGGATAAATATTTCAAAGGCACGAATTGCATGGAATAAATTGACTGGTATCTTTTGCACTACGTTTTGGTCTAATAAATAATAGAAAAGTTATTTTTAGATAACTACTTGTAAGGGTTGGTTAGGTATACCTCGAGTACACGGAAATTTTATTAATGATAAATTTAGTTTTTCCTAATATATATGAAGGAAAATTGAAATATTCTGGAATTGCTTGGGGGCTGTGTATGGATAAGATAATATTCGGAATGAGCTACTTAACTAAAGTGCTTCATCTGAGAGAAACGCATGCTTGAATTAAGCAGTTCCTCTAGAAGGGGGAGAGGAAATGACACAAACACCCTTGGTTTATCTAAGTGGAGTTAGTAAAGCTTATAACAATAACGTTGTTTTGAGACAAGCTGATTTAGTAATCCCGCAAGGAAGTTTTACTTTCCTTTTAGGTCACACAGGTGCGGGCAAATCTACTCTACTTAAAATGATCTCTGGAGAGGTTAAACCGACAAAAGGGAAAATTTATGTTAAAGGTCAAGATATAACACGTTGGTCAGGCTCTAAAAAAGCCAATTGGCGCCGATGTATAGGTTATGTATTTCAAGAGGATAGATTACTTACGTATAGGACAGTTTATGAAAATGTTGCTTTACCCTTAGAAATTCATGAATGTTCTAGACGTCAGATTAAAGATAAAGTTATTTCCATCCTTAAGGTTTTGGGGATTGGGAGTAAAGCGTATGCATATCCCGATGAGCTCTCTGGAGGCGAGAAGCAACGTGTATCATTAGCTCGAGCTATTGTTGCGAACCCAGAGATCATTATAGCCGATGAGCCAACAGCGCAATTAGATCCAATTACTGCCCAAGAGATATTTAGTTTATTATCCTCATTAAATCAATCAGCTGGAATTTCGGTAATAATGGCAACTCATGAATGGGAACTTGTCAGTAAAACTAAATATCCATCATATGTTGTACGTGATGGGCTCTTGATGCCTTGGGAGGGAAGCATATGAAGTTTAGTACAGGTTTTAAACTAATGGGAAAAGGCTTAGAAAATCTTTGGCGGCACAAAGGGTCTACCCTGGCAGCTTTTATTAGTATAACAATAGCCCTTACGGTTTTGGGTTATATTGCCTTAACCTGGCTAAACGTCATGAACTTAACAGATAATTTTCTTGGTAATTTAGATGTACGGGTATTTCTAGTCAAACCAGGTACCGTAAAAAAGATTGAAACTCTTGAGGGAATCGCTAAATATGAATATATTACCCCTGATATGGCTTTAACCAAAATGGCGGAGAATTATCAGTTTAGTAGCGAATATCTAAGAAATGTCCTAGCTGATAATCCTTTACAAGCTAGTTACTCATTACGGGTTAAAAATGTCCAAAATATCCACCAAATTGTATCTACCTTAGAGGCTATGCCCGAAGTAGACGAGGTTATCTATGGTGGAAAAACAGCTGATTCATTAATTAAACTGCAAAGAATAATCGGTGGTTTTGGACTTTTACTTTTTTTTATTCTAATAATGGCTATACTGTTAATAGTAGCCAATACATTAAGACTTAGTTTTGCAGTGAGAAAACAAGAGATCACTTTGGAAAAGATATTAGGTGCTGGGCCTTTATATATAGTGGCCCCGTTTCTTTGGGAAGGGAAGGCCTTAGGCTTATTAAGTGCCAGTGCTGCTGTATTGGTTGTTTTATACAGTTATAAAATGTTTAGTGCTTGGTCTCTAACATCGTTACCCTATCTTCCGTTAAAATCGTTAGACTCTATTAAACAAATGTTTATTGGGGTAGGATTAGCACTTGGTTTAGTAATGGGTTTTATCGGCAGTGTCTGGGGGGTGCGTAGATATTGGCCCAAAGAGTAGTTTACATCTTAGTGGTAATTCTGTTGTTGACTGCGGCCACATTTGGAAGTAATGAATCTATCCTAGAATCACAAAAAAAGTTAAACAATCTGAATAAAGAAATGGAAAAAATCCGCTCGAATTTGGAAGCTAGTAATAAAAAGGAAAAGCAGATTTTAACTAATCTGAATGATTTGGACAAGGCTGTTGAAAAATTAGACAAAGAAAAGAATCAACTCAATAGTTCTATTCAAAAACTGAATCAAGAATTAAAAACATTAGAAAGTGAATTAGCTAACAAGCAAAAAGAACTCGATCAAAGTGAAGCAAAATTAAATACCTTTCGAGAAGATGCTGCTAATAGTTTGAGAAATTTACAAAAGACCGATGCTCGCAGTTGGTGGTCATTTGTTATCGATGCCAAAAACTTAAGTGAGTTATGGATACGATCACATCAAATGAAAAAGTTTCTAGCAGCTGACTTGGAATCAATTGAAAAGACCAGTGATATTTATGAAGAACATCTAAAAAAGGTTAATGAGCTACAAGTCCAAAAAGAACAACTAAACAAGAAAAAAGCTGAGCTTGAGGGTACTAAGAAAAAACTTCAAAATAATGAAATGCAGGTAAAAGGTACCTTGGCAGAGAAACAGAAGTTACTTGACAAGGTTACTAAGGAAAAAAACGAGTATGATAAAGCACTCAGAGAGATGGAAAAGGCATCTCAGGAAATAGGTGAAGCTATTAGAAAATTGCAGGAAAAAACCAGAGAAGATGATGGTCTTAAAAAAGTTATTACTATGATTTGGCCGGTTCCAGGTCGAATCACGTCTGACTATGGTTGGCGACTACACCCAATTTTAAAAGAAAATCGCTTTCATACTGGCCTAGATATAGGTGCAGGAAGTGGTAAAGACATCAAAGCTGCTGCTGATGGTACTGTTATCTTATCAGGTTGGGTACAAGGCTATGGGCTGACCTTAATTATCTCCCATGGAAATAAAACTACAACACTCTATGGTCACACATCAAAACTTTTAGTTAATGCTGGAGATAAGGTCAAACAAGGACAGGTTGTCGCTAAAGTAGGCTCTACTGGTGTGAGTTCAGGGCCTCATCTCCATTTTGAGATACGTGTCGATGGGGACCCGGTAAACCCATGGGGTTGGCTACCAGTAGTAAACTAAAAATGCAATGAATTGAGACAAGCTTTTAAGCCATAGAATTAAAACTAGAAAGATTTATGAGAACCTTTCTGTAGCCTTGGGTTATTGGTGGAGATTGGAGAGTGCGTATGGTGAAATATCGTAAGTGGGTAGTTGCTTTAATAGTCTTGGTAATTATTGGTGGAATTATTGGTTTTGTTAAAGGTGTAAACGCAGAATTACCTCCTGACGAAGATTTAATTACCTTGCTTCAGGTAACAACATTAGTCAAAACTCAATATGTAGATCCGGTGAGTTTTTTAGACTTATTTGACAATTATGCAGAGGCTGGAACCCTAAATGCCATGTTAGAAAACACTCTAAACGACAAATATTCTTATTATATGACCCCTAACCAATACAAAGAGATGCAGATTCAAACTAAAGGAGCTTACGGTGGTATTGGTGTTGTTATCGGACTAACTGACGAAAACAAAGTTGTTGTAGTGGATCCGTTTCCTAGTTCACCAGGATACCTGGCAGGATTAAGACCAGGAGATGAATTTATTACAATAGCGGGAAAAGAAGCTAATGGTATGACTACAGAAGAAGCAGCGAACTTACTAAGAGGTGAACCCGATACGGTCGTTAAGGTTAAACTCTATCGACCAAAGACTGAAAAAGAATACGAAGTAGAGATAGTTAGAAAGACAATTGATCTACCAACTGTTACTGGTGAAATGCTAGAAAAAGGTATTGGCTATACGCGTATTGCTTCTTTTAGTAAACGTACTCCAGAAGAATTAGGACAAAAGCTTTCCGAATTAGAGAAGGAAGGTCTGCAAGGTCTTATACTTGATCTACGGTATAATCCAGGTGGTTTACTAGATGCTGCAGTAGACATAGCTAGTATGTTTTCTTCATCTGGCCCAGTTCTATTTGTTGAGGGTAGGAGTGGAGTTAGGCAGGAAATACCTGTTCTTAAGAATGAAAAGATTATAAATTATCCTGTAGTCTGCTTAGTAAACAATATGTCAGCTTCTGCGTCTGAAATTTTAAGTGGCTTCTTAAAAGACCGTTCATTAGGTACAGTTATTGGCCAACAGACCTTTGGCAAAGGTTTGGTGCAAACCATTTATCCGCTTTTTGGCGGTGGGGCTCTTTCGCTTACTACTCAACGTTACCTTACTGCTGGTGGAATCGCTATTCACGAAAAAGGTGTAACTCCAGACATCGTGGAACTTTTATCAGAAGAGGCTGAAAAAGAGTTTTTACCTCTTAACCCAGATAAACGTAGCGAAGATAACCAATTACAACGGGCAATTAAAGAGTTGAAGCGAATGATTAATGTACCTAAAGATAATGCAGCTTAAAAAAGACTCGCCCTTGGGCAATGTCATTAAGTTAAGAACCGAAAAAATTGGAACTCAAAAAGACAGAGTATGA
>ENA-UOOI01000330-UOOI01000330.1-fermentation-metagenome-genome-assembly--contig:-NODE-330-length-61833-cov-20.544158_pt1 | contig 61833 bp, 58 predicted proteins | sample MGYA00245779_ERZ724027 | MGnify/ENA primary metagenome ERZ724027 (study PRJEB28704, sample SAMN03018318) | fermentation metagenome | biome: anthropogenic terrestrial biome; feature: soil; material...
TTATAGTCTTTTTTTAATGGGACAGGCACCATTAAGTTTATTTTGAACTACGCCGCATATTGTTATGCTAAGGAATATGATGCTTTCAAAGATGGGATCACATGTGGACAATATTTTTTAAAAGAAGAACCACAGATTAAGAAATATGGCTTAAATTCTAAAGAAATCGAAATATATATCTTGAGAGATTTAAAAAATAATTATTTTGAATATAAAAGTATAAAGTCAAAAAAATCATTGTAGTATTAATTTATATCAGTATACTTAATATTAACGGCGCCGTAAATAAAATATAAAATAAGGAGAGTTATTTATGGAACAGTTTAATTTAAGAGTAATTGGGAAAATTTGTGTAGATAATAAAGGCATGAGGGCAGTTCTAAATAAAGAATATATACCTGCTCTTATAAATTTAGAGGGATTTGGTTATATAAATGTATTATGGTGGTTTGATAGGTGTGATAATTTTAAATCCAGAGCAAAACTTATTGAGAAAAATCCATATAAAGGTGCCCCAGAAGTATTGGGGACATTTGCCACACGATCCCCTGAGAGACCAAATCCTATTGGACTTAGCTGTAGTTGTATTACTTATATTGACTGCGAAAAGGGAATTATCGGTTTAGCTTATATAGATGCTGACAATGGAACACCTGTCTTAGATATTAAACCATATACCCCTAGTCTTGATAGAGTGGAAAAGCTAATGTCTCCAAAATGGTGCTCTAATTGGCCTGAAAGCGTGGAGAAGTCTGGAGATTTTGACTGGAGTACAGTATTTAATTTTTAATCTACAATAAAATTCAAGCTATTAAATATCTTTAGTTTTTTCCTATAGTATATTTGTATAAGTTTTTTAAGATTCAGATGGAGATAGGTATTTCTTTATGATAAACTTCATCTGAATCTTAAAAAATTGGCAGAAGTATGACAAAAATCATTAATAAAGATTATCTTTATATGATATAATATGGATGTTTGAAAAAGGGAACTTACTTTTATAAAAAGGTGATTATTTATTATGAAAATAACGGATAAACTTACTAGGCAAATTGATGAAATGAGATATCTTACAGCAGAAAATGCTTGGAGATATAGAACTATTTTAAGGTTTTTTTATTTACAATATGAAAAAATGAAGTATTGGATGTATAAAGAAGAAGTATTTGAAGAACTTAAAAAATATAATGAATTTAAGAATTACACCATAGAGTCCTGTCGGCAGGATTTAGATGTGCTTATATCATGGAAAAATCTTATGGCAGTTCAAGACACTGCAAAAGTTACTACCGTTGAGGAATTTAAAAACAAGCAATTTAGATATGAACTTTCTGAATACAGTGTGGAAATAGAAAGACTCACCATAAAACTTGAAAATTTGTTTATAGAAAGTGCCTCTCTTGAGCCTTCACTTCTTGAGAGAATAAAGGAATACATTGAAAAACTCACTGAAATGACTTCTAAAAATGAAAAGGAAGTTGGAAGCTGGTGGAATTCTCTAAACAATGACTTTAAAAGGTTAAATCAAAATTATCAGGATTATATAAGGGATTTATATGGTATTAAAGCGGATGAACTCATGAAAACAAGAGAATTTTTAATATTTAAGGATAAATTTATAGATTATTTAAGAGATTTTATAAAAAGCCTTCAGTATAATTCGTCTCATATAGAATATCTTCTTGGAAATTTAGATAAGGATCAGGTAAATCAGGTGCTTCAGAAAGTTTTAACCTATGAAAAATCCATACCTAGAGTTGACATGAAAGTAACTGATGATATGTTGGAGGACAACATCTATGGTAGGTGGGAAAGTCTGTGTAATTGGTTTCTGGCATCTTCGGGCAGGGAAAGTGAATCAGAAAAGCTTCTTAATATAACAAATGAAATAATAAGAAAAATAACCCGTTTTGCATCTCAAATAGCGGAAAGCAGAAACAGTGCTTCTAATAGAAGAGAAGAGTACAGAAAACTTTGCAGTATGTTTTTAAATTGCAAAGACATGGAAGAAGCACATAAACTTTCGGCAGTAAGTTTTGGGATTTTTAATATGAAACATATTAAAGCACACCCATATAGAAATACTGAAAGCATAAATAGTGGAATTTTTGAGGAAGAACCTTATGTGAAAAAAATCAATCCTAGAATTCGAAGTTACAGGGAAAAATCAGAGAGAAATTCCATAGTGGATAATAATCAGAAGAAGAAGGCCATGTTTGAAAAAGTAATGAAGGAAAGAGAAAGGGAGAAAGAAATTATGAAAGGGTATGTGAAAGATGGATGCATAGAGTTTTCAAAACTTCCTAAAATACCTTCAAGTGTGAGAATAACTCTTCTTAGGTGGCTCAGCAAAGGAATGAACAGTTCTGATGGGAGAGGTAAAACTGAAGACGGCATAAAATATATAGTAGAGATTCCAAAAGATGAAGAGGAAAGATGTACTTTGGATTGTGATGATGGCAATCTTTTAATGCCACCTTATATTATAAAGTTTGAAAGGTAGAATTTAAATGAATGATCTTAAAATATTGCTTGAGAATTACTGGATAGGGAAAGATAAAAATAAAGAATTATACTATAGATTAAAAGACAGTATAGCAGAGTTTAAAAGTTTTTTAACAGATAAACTGGGATATAACCTTGTTATAAATCCTTATTTAATAAAACTTGAAAAATTTCCGGGAAAAGCAGAGGGATGGATGGGAATTAAGGCTTTTGAAAGTACAATGGAATATGCATTTTTGTGTATTCTTATAATGTTTCTTGAAGATAAGGGAAAAGAAGAACAGTTTGTTTTATCCGAAATTACAGAGTACATACAGGCAAATTATCCGGGAGATGAAAGTGTAGATTGGACATTGTACAGACATAGAAAATATCTTATAAAAGTTTTAAGATTTGCCACTTCCATGGATATGATGATTGTTGACGATGGCGAAGAACAAAACTTTAGAAATAATATGGAAGCGGAAGTATTATATGAAAGTACAGGTCTTTCAAGGTATTTTATAAGAAATTTTCCCATGAATATATTAGACTATAATAGTTATCAGGATATTGAAAAAGAAGAATGGACTGATGTTGACTCAGACAAGGGATTTATAAGAAGACAGAGGGTATATAGAAGGATTGTGATGGGGCCTGTAGTATATAATTACGGGGCTGAAGATGTGGATTATAATTATATAAAAAACTACAGAGGTATGATTTCAAATGATCTTGAAAAGTACTTAGATTGCAGTGTTCATGTACATAGAAATGGAGCAATGATGGTTATAGATCCGGAAGACAATTTGAAGGATACATTCCCTGGAAACAGGGCCATAAGTGATGTAGTAATGCTTTTTAATCACTTGATAGTTGATGAGATAAAGGAAAAGAAAATTCAGCTGAATGTAGATGATACTGCGATAGTTTCCAAAGCTTATTTTGAAAGCTTGGTAGAAAAGCTTAAACAAAATTGCGGTATGGGTTGGAGTAAGGAATACAGGGAAATGAAGCAAAGTGAACTTGTTGGAGAGATAATGGTGTATATGCAGGACTTTAATATGATAAAATTTGTGGAGGATGGCAGAGAAATTAAAATACTTCCTCTTTGCGGTAAGGTAGTGGGGATATATCCACATAGTTTTTTGGAGAAAATAGAAACATAGGAGGATCATTATGGAAGATAACAGATGGATTATAAATAGAGCTGGACTTTTGAATTTTTGGTATTATGATGAAGAAGAGTTTGATTTTTCAGATGGCAAGCTCCTTTTAAGGGGTTCAAATGGTTCTGGTAAATCAGTTACCATGCAGAGTTTTATTCCACTCCTTTTAGATGGAAATAAAAGTCCTGAAAGATTAGATCCCTTTGGTTCTAAAGCTAGAAAACTAGAAAATTACCTGCTTGGAGATGAAGATAGTGGAAAAGATGAATCTATTGGATATGTCTATATGGAATTTAAAAAGAGAAAAACGGAAAATTATATGACCGTAGGTATGGGATTTAGAGCTTCCAGAGGAAAAGCACTGAAGTCTTGGGGATTTGTCATAAATGACGGCAGGAGAATAGGCCAGGATATTTTCCTTTATAAAAAATCTGGAGGAAAACTTCCACTTACAGCCAAAGAACTTCAAAATAGGATAGATTCAGGCGGTCAGGTAATAGAAAGTCAGAATGGGTACATGAAACTTGTTAATAACTACCTTTTTGGCTATGACAATATAGAGGACTATGATGAACTTATAAAACTTTTGGTGCAGCTTAGAACCCCTAAGCTTTCTAAGGATTTTAAGCCTACAGTGAGTTATGAAATAATGGAAAATTCTCTTCAGCAGCTTTCAGAAGATGATTTGAGGCCTATGTCAGAGGCTATAGAAAATATGGATAACATAAAAAGTAGATTGGAAGAAATGAAAGAAGCGAAAAAAGCGGCAAACAGAATAAAAGCTGCCTTTGACAAATACAATAGATTTTTTATAGTGGATAAGGCTAAACTTTATATAAAATACAACAAGCAGTTTGAGAATATGAAATCTGAAAAGGAAAACTGTGAAAGGGAAATAGAAAGAGCAAGGGCATCCCATGAAGCTGCAGAGGAAGAATTAAAAAACCTTGATATGGAAAAAAGTATATTAGAAGATAAGAAAAGAGAATTAGATAAACACGATAGTATAAAGATAAGGGAAAAAATAGAAAAATTAAAAGAGTATATTGAAATTCTAAATGTACAAAAAAGTCAAAAAAAACAGATACATGATAAAAAGAGACAGGATGAAGTTACCCTAAACAACAATATAAAAAAGCTAGGGGAAGAAAGAGATGCAGGACGGGATAAAATAGAACATATGTTAGCTGAAATGGATGAGATATCAAAGGAAATATATTTTGATGAACAGAGTTTTTTAAAGGATGAATTAAAGAGCAGTTTAGATAGAAAGTATTCCTTTAATTATGTGGAAAATAATCTGGAAAAGTACATGAAAAACATAGAAAAGGCATTGGAAGAACTAAGGAAAGAAAGAACAAAAAATATAGAGTATGATAGGGCTCTGGAGGAGCTTGAAAAAAGTAAACAATATAGAGAAGAAAAGCTTAAAATACTGGAAGAAACCAAAAATCTGCTTATGGAGATAAAAGGAGAATATATCGAGAAAGTATATGATTGGAAAAATAATAATATAGAATTTAAATTTTCAGAAGAGGGTATTGTATCTTTAACAAGGGCAGTAAATAATTTTCACTATTTAAGTTCCTTTGACGATATAATTGCCCAAGTTAGAAATGAATATAATAATTTTGAAAAAGAACTTAGCGGCATGAAATATAAAATGGAGATAGAAAAGGAGAACTTGGAGAAATTATTAGAAGAAAAAAATCAGCAAATAAAAATGTGGAAAAATAAAAAAGATCCTGAACCTGAAAGAGAAGAAAAGGTCGTTGAAAACAGGAAAAAACTCCAGCAAATGAATATTCCTTTTATTCCATTATATATGGCAGTGGATTTTAAAGAAGATGTTCCAGATGAAATAAAAGGAAGACTTGAAGAAGCTCTTATGGATATGGGTATTTTAGATGCACTTATAATTCCTAAAAAGTATGAGGAGAAAATTTTAGGTGTTAATTTAGATACTACTGCGGATAAATACATATTCCCATGTAAGGAAAAAGATAGGGATAATATATCCAGTTTTCTTAAGAGCGAATCTATTTCCATAGATGGAATCGACCGCCAGTATATAGAAGATATACTTGGAAGTATAGGGATAAATAAAAATGAAATCTGTGTTAACGAAAAAGGACAGTATTCCATAGGGCCTATAAAAGGAAATGTAACTAAGATTTATGTACCTAAATTTATAGGGTCAAGTGCTAGAAATAAGTACAGGGAAGATGTGATAAATAATCTTTTAAAGGAAACTAAGGAAGTAGAAGCATATATTTTAACCTGTAAAAATGATATAAATAATATTAATATGAGAATTAAAGTACTTGAAAAAGAGTTTGACAGTATCCCATCTAATAAGGATTTGTTTGAAGCTGTACAACAGCTGAAAGATGCGGATTTTAAGTATGAAAAAGCTTGTGAAGACATAGAAAACAAAAATAGTGTTGAAAGAAAAATATATGGAGAATTGAAGATTATTAAGGAAAAGGTATATGAACTAACCTATAAGTTGAATATAAAAGCTAATGTTAAGGACTATGAAGAAGTCCTTGAGTGTGCGCAGGATTATAGACAAAACTTATTTAAGCTTGAAAAAATCCACGGTGAATTTTTACAGGTTCTAGAAAAAATTCAAATTTTCAAGGATAACTTGGAAGATATTTTGCAGGACATAGATAATATTATATATGATTTATCTTCGATTGAAAGAGATTTGAAAGAATCATCTATTACCATGGAAAATTCCAAACAACAGTTGGAACTTTCAGACTATGAATCTGTAAAAAATCAAGTAGAACAGTGTATAAGGCTTTTAGGGGAAATACCTGAAAAAATTAAGACCACTGCCAGGAAGAGTGAAAGAGAAAAAAGTATATATGAAGAGCAAAATAAAAAAATTAAGGATATTTTAGAGAAAATGGAAACACTTAAGAAAATTTTGAGTGTATATGAAAAGTCCTTTATGGAAGAGATTGAACTTGATTATGTAAGTACAAATAAGGATATGAAGATTTTAGAGATAGCCGGCAAAATTGTGAAGGAAACAGTAATAGATGAGAAAAGTTTAAAAGTAAGAGAGGATTATGGCAATGTGCTGTTTCAAAGATTTCAGGAAAACAATCAATATTTAAGAGAATATACTGTAAGAACTGATTATATTTTTACAGATGAGCTTGATACCAAAGATGAAGATTTAAAAAGAGCCAATGCCACAAGAAGAAGAGTAGACATAATGGCAAAGGTAAGGGGAAAAGATGTAAGCTTTTATAAGCTGGTTGATTTCATAGAAGAAGGTATAATAGAAAATGAAAAACTTCTTCAGGAAGGAGACAGGCAGCTTTTTGAGGATATCTTAGTGAATAATATAAGTAAAAAGATACGGGCAAGAATATTTCACAGTGAAAAATGGGTAAAGAAGATGAATGAGCTTATGGAATCCATGAATACATCCAGTGGATTATCCTTTTCTCTTAGATGGACCAGTAAAAAAGCGGAAACTGAACAGCAGTTAGATACAAAAGAATTAGTAGACCTTTTAAAACAGGATGGAAATTTAATGAAACCCTCAGATTTGAATAAACTTTCAGAGCACTTCAGATCAAAAATATCAGAAGCAAGGAGAATGTTAGAGGATAAAGGCTATAGTCAGACTTTTCACAGCATTATGAAGGAAATATTGGATTATAGGAAGTGGTTTCAGTTTAAACTGTACTTTGTAAAAAAGGGCAGTAATAAAAAAGAACTTACAAATAATGCTTTTTATCAATTTAGTGGAGGAGAAAAAGCTATGGCAATGTATGTGCCTCTTTTTTCTGCGGTTTATGCAAAATATGAAGGGGCAAGAGGCGACAGTCCAAGAATAATATCACTGGATGAAGCTTTTGCCGGAGTGGATGAGAGAAATATACGGGATATGTTCAGACTTTTAAATGAACTGGATTTAAATTATATAATAAACTCCCAGATATTATGGGGAGACTATGATACGGTTCCATCTCTTTCTATATGTGAACTTTTAAGACCTGATAATGTAGAATATGTTACAGTTATGAGATATAGGTGGAATGGAAAGGTAAAGGAGCTTGTGACATAATTTTATGGATGAAATATTATTGGAAGAGTGCGTTCAATATTTTAAAGATAATCCAGGTTTTAAAAGGGTATTTAAGAAAATTCAGGAGAAATATAGATCTCTTGGTTCTTTAGGAGGTACTATAAATTTAGTTAATTTAAGTGATTGTGAGAAGGATGCACTTACAGGATTTTTTAGGAAAAATTATTATGGAAAATCAGCATCAATTAAAGTTGAAAATTTTATCAGAGCCTTAGACCACACTAAATTTTCCGGCGTTGATTTTAAAATTGTAGTGGAAAAATATTTTAACCAAAAGCTGTATTCTAAAAAAGAAGAGAAGCTTGAATACCAGAGAAAAAGACAAGTATTCTATAAAGATATTATAGATGAAATTCAAGGTATACGGGGAAAACAATGGCTTTTAAATGTACTTGAAAATAATGGTGAGGGTTCAAGGTTTATAAACCAGAAATATCATGAAGATAAGAATAATTTAAAAAATAACTTAAAAGCTGTATGCAAGGCACTTGATATAATATCATTTCAAAAGGATAATTTAATAAGAATGGCAGTTTTGGCATCTAATGTTACGAAGGATCCTCATTTTTTTGATAATGACAGGGATGTTGGTAAACTTCTTGTTTTTGCAATAGTATTTTTTAAAGATATATCCTATCCTAAAAATGCAGAGGATCTTTCAGAACTTATGTATAGTGCTGGAATAATAAGAGATGAGGTTTCCAATTATACACTATGCAGTGGTATGCTGGGGTACTTAAAAAATAATGAAATACATCAGGGATGGCAGGGATTTTATAACAGTGGAGAACCTATACAGGTGTCACTTTTTAATGTAAGTAGGGTTTCAAGAATTGTAAGTCCCGGTAAAAAAGTGTATGTATTTGAAAATCCCACCGTTTTTACTGAAATACTTAACAGAACTATTGAATTTAAGCCTTCCCTTATATGTACCTTTGGAAATTTTAAATTGGCATCTCTTGTTTTAATGGATAAATTAGTTGAAAGTGGTGCTTATATATACTATTCGGGAGATATGGACCCGGAGGGTATAATTATGGCAGATAAACTAAATCTTAGGTATGGAAAAAAACTAATATTATGGAGATATGATATAGAGGATTACAAAAATATAATATCTGATGTGGAACTTACTGAAATAAGAATAAAAAAATTACATATGGTAAAAAGTGAAAAATTAAAAAAAATGTGTGAAACTATATTAAAGTATAAACGTGCAGCTTATCAAGAATTGTTGATAGATAAATATGAAGAAGATATTAGAAAGGATCTTTGAATTATTTTATTTGCTATACTTTAAAATATAAAAGTGTTTAAGGAGGATTAAAGTGCATATTAAAAAATTTTTATTAAAAAACTTAAGAAAAAAAATAGCATTGGTGGCTTTAACAACAGTATCAGCTCTTTGTGGATTATTAGGAATTAATCAGGTACAAGCTAATGTGCTTAGAAATACAATTGCCATTACCGAATCTACATCTAGTGGGTCAAGCATGGATACTTCTTATCCAACTATAGTTAACAATAATGTAATAACTTTTAAAGATAAAAATTTAGAACAGGTAGTAAGAGATACACTAAATAAACCTACAGGTGATATTTATAAAAATGATGTAAACACCATTCTGTCACTGAATGCTAAAAATAGGGGAATATGCGATATTACTGGAATAGAAAATTTATCTAATTTACAAAACCTTGATTTGAGTTTCAATGAACTAAATGATATAAGTCCGTTAAAATCATTAATTCGCCTAAATACCCTTTCCTTAAATAACAATGAGGTGAAGGATATAAATCCATTAAAAGATTTAACAGGCTTGCAAAATCTTAATTTAGGTATTAATGAAATAAGCGATATAAGTCCGTTAAAAGGGTTAAATCATTTACAAACTCTTTATTTCAGCAGCAGTGAAATAAGTGATATAAGTGCATTGAAAAATTTAACTAACTTACAGAGTCTTTATTTTAAAGGTGATAAAATAAGTGATATAAGTCCATTAGAAGGACTGATTAATTTGCAAAAACTCTGCTTATACGGCACTCAAGTAAGTGATATAAGCCCATTAAAAAGATTAATTAATCTCCAAGCACTTGATTTGGGATGTAATCAAATAAGTGATGTGAGTGCGTTAAGTGGACTAACTAAGTTGCAAATCCTTAACTTGATTTTTAATCAAATAAGTGATATAAGTCCATTAAAGAATTTGACTAATTTACAAATACTCAATTTAGCCTATAATCAAATAAATAATATAAGTGAGTTAAAGCAAATGTCTGCTTTAAAGACACTTTGTCTATATAAAAACTCAATTGATGAAGCTGATATAAAGATTTTAAGTGAATACTTGCCTTATTGTGATATTCAAGTTTTCAACATAATCTAGTAGTAATTTTTTTCATTTTATGCTATACTAAAGTCAAAGGCGATGGAGTTCGCCATAACCGCGAAATGCTGATGACTCCTGCAGGTAACAATTTTGTTATTTGTGGGAGTCATTTTGTTTTTAAGCAGTTTTAAATTATAATATAAGGCAGGGATAAAAAATGAGAAAGTATATATTTATTAGTATAGGAGGCATGTTAGGTGCTATTTTAAGGTATGTTATCAGAAACACTCCCATTAGTTATTATCATGGAAATATACCCATAAATACTTTAATTATTAATATCACTGGAAGTTTTATTTTGGCCTTGATTTTAACAATGGCCTATGAAATTTTAGAATTTGATGTTGATATCAGACTGGGAATTGCTACAGGATTTATAGGCTCATATACTACCTTCTCCACATTATGCAAGGAATTTACAACGTTGTTTTTTGAAGGAGATTATTTTTCGGCAATTTTCTATGTTATTATTTCATTGATTTTGGGAATTATAGCTGTGTATTGTGGAATAGTTTTTGCAAGAAAAATTATAGTAAAATTGATTAAAAAGAAAGAAAAATCAATGAGTAAAAGTGGGGTGCAGTGAATATGAATTTTGTTTTTGTTGGAATAGGAGGCGCATTTGGAAGCTTATTAAGGTATAAATTAGGTGAATTTATTTCAAAGAAATGTTCTAAAGGATTTCCTGTAGGTACTTTTGTAATCAATATAACAGGGGCTATTCTTCTTGGGATAGTGAGTGGTCTAGGTATCAGTAAAGACATGTACCTATTATTGGGAGAAGGTTTTCTAGGAGCATATACTACTTTTTCAACATTTATGTATGAAGGATTTAATCTGTTTCAGGAAAGAGAGAAATTAAATGCAATTAGTTATATCTTAGGGTCTTTAATATTAGCTATTATTGGGTATGCTTTAGGACTTTGTATAAATAGGCTCCTTTAGATAAAGTCTAAGTAAGTTAAGTGTTATCAGGTGACTCAGAGAATTAGGTGAAGTTTACTATAGGAGCTGAGTATCCCTTTTGGATAATCAACACTCATGAAGGGGGGTATATTATGTTTAAAGAAATCAGAAGAAAAGATCGAAAATTAGAAAATAGTGAGGCTGAGGAACTTTTAAAAAGATGTGATTATGGCATTTTGTCAACTTTGAATCAGGAGGGATATCCTTATGGAGTACCAGTGAATTATGTGTATTTAAATAATGCACTTTATTTTCATTGTGCTCTGGAAGGAAGTAAAATTAAAAACATTTCTATTAACAGTAAGGTGTCCTTTTGTGTAGTGGGTAAAACTTGTGTTATTCCTGATGAATTTACTACTAATTATGAAAGTGTTGTTGTGTTTGGAGTGGCAGGAGAGGTTCTTGGAGAAGAGAAGTATAATGCACTCCTTGAAATATTAAATAAATATTCCAAAGAATACCTAGAAACTGGAAAAAGTTATATAAGAAAGATGGAAGATAAAACTAAAGTTATAAAAATAGAGGTAGAACATATTTCAGGTAAAGCACGAAAGTAAATTAATGAGAAAAGTACTTAAAAGAAAAAACCGGCCAAAGGCCAGTCTAAAATAATTCGAAAAGGGAATGATATTTATAGTATGTCCAAAATCTTGAAATTATATACATATTCATTTAAATATAATATAAATGAAATAATTGAGTAAATATAGATTCAATAGTACAGTGAGTTTAATCCAGCAACAATAATAGTTTAATTGACAATTAGAAATAGAATGATTATATTTAATGCATATCTATTATTAAAGGAGATGGTGTTTTGAATTATTTAAATAAACCATTAAATACAGATAAACTATTATTAAAAAATAGATTGATTATGCCTCCTATGGCAACAGCGAAATCTGGAGCAGATGGAAAAGTAAGTGAGGAAATTTTAGAGTACTATGATGAAAAATCAAAAGGTGGTTATATTTCTCTTATTATTATTGAACATAGTTTTGTGTCACAGCAGGGGAAAGCCAGCAGCAATCAAATGTCTATTGCACAGGAAAGTATGGTAGGGGAATTAAAAAGATTAGCAGAAACTATTCACAAAAATGGATGTAAAACAATAATGCAGATAAATCATGCTGGAAGTGCGGCAAATACGGAAGTCACAGGTATGGAAATTGTGGGACCTTCTGCCGCTCCCAATCCTTTTGGAACAGGAATGACTCCGAGAGAACTTCAAAAAAATGAAATTGGGGCAATTGTAAATGAGTTTAAGGAAGCTGCAATAAGGGTAAAAAATGCAGGTTTTGATGGAGTAGAAATTCACTCTGCCCATGGATATCTTTTAAATCAGTTTTTATCGCCTATTACCAATAAAAGAGAAGATGAATATGGGGGAGACATAACAGGGAGAATTAAAATTCATAAGGATATTGTCAAAAGTGTCCGTGAAGCTGTAGGGGAATCTTTCCCAATATTTATGAGGCTAGGTGCAGCTGACTATATGGATGGAGGATTAACCATAGAAGACAGTAAATTAGCTGCACAGCAGCTTGAAAAAGCAGGAGTAGATATTTTGGATATTTCAGGAGGCCTCTCCAGGTATACTATTCCCGGGGTAAATGAAGAAGGCTATTTTACATCTCTTTCAAAGACAATTAAAGAAGTTGTGTCAATACCTGTAATCGTAACAGGTGGAATTGTTAATTCAAAAACAGCAGATGATATTTTAAGTAGGGGAGAAGCTGATTTGATAGGAGTAGGAAGAGCTATATACAAGGATTCAAATTGGGCTAAAAATGCAATGAAGTAATTGAAAAAAATAAATCAATAGACAGTTTAAATCTTTTAAAACTGTCTATTGATTTATGGAACTAATTTGGACTATTTGATTTTCTCTGCACTTATCTCTTCACCTGATTCATATAGGTATATTCCTGTGACTTCATCTTTGTTATTTGTATTAAATTTGATTTCAACATCATATACTCTTAGAAAAAATTTATTTTGTGATTGAGCAAAGAGTTCATATTTTTGTCCACTGTTGTTTTGTTCACAATACAGGTGTCCATCTTGTTTGGTTATAGATATATTACCAAGGTTGCCTTCAATTCTATAATTTCCCGTATACCTGTCAAGTTGGGTATCATCAATTTTTATTATGGATTTTCTCTTTGGCATTTCATAGTTTTTCCCAAGGGATATATCTGCCAGCGTATTATTAAGAGAATTTACGTTGTAGTATCCCACATTGGTAAGAATAATTATGGTTAAATTTTCATCTGGGTATCTTGCTATATTACTTGTAAAGCCCAGTGTATTTCCTCCATGATATATTTCTTCACCATAAGTTCCTTTGGATAACATCCACCCATAACCGTAGTATATTCCAGAGGATGCCATTTCTATATGATTTGAAAAAATATCTTTTAAGGTAGACTGTTTTACCAGCTTATCTGTATAAAGGGCTCTGTCCCATTTATACAGATCTTCTGTAGTAGAACACAAGTTCCCTGCACCATAGGCACCATTGAGTGTTATTATATCGCTTATAGGAAAAACGTCCAGGTATCCACTATATCCTGTAGAAGTATACATTTTTTTAGTACCGTCATAACTTAAGCCTGTATTTTTCATATTAAGAGGGTCAAATATATTTTTTTTAAGATAATCTATATAATTTGTACCGCTGACTTTTTCTATTATATACCCAAGCAATATATATCCTGAGTTGCTGTAGTTGAATTTACTTCCGGGCTCAAATTCAAGGGATTTATTTTTAAACAAACTTATTATATTATTTATATCTTTCAAAGAATCAATATCCATTGACCAAAACTCAGGTAAGTTTGTACAATTTACAATTCCGGAACTATGGGTTAGAAGTTCTTGGATTGTTATAATATTACCATTTGGGAAGTCTGGTATGTATTTGGATATTACATCATCTACATTTATAAGGCCTTTTTCAACTAATTGCATTATTGCCATGGCTGTAAATTGTTTAGTCATAGATCCTATGGGAAATGTGGTGTCTTTAGTGTTTTTGATGTTTTGTTCAAAGTCAGATTTTCCATAGCCTTTATTGAGAATTATACTGCCATTTTGTGCTACGAGTACACTGCCATGAAAGTTATCTGTGGTTTCCAGGGTACTTAAATAGTTGTCTAATTTTTGTGTAGTAGTTAAGCAATTTTCAAAACTTAATCTGTTTTTGAAATAATCTTCTATATTTCTTGAAGGAGTATATATTTCAATGGATTTTGTGTTGTTGTCCCAATTTATTGTCTTTCCAAATACTTCACTGAAAAATTCAAGTGGTACAAAAACAATATTGGTTTTAATAACAGGTGCTGTATTTAAAGTTATATTTTTTCCATTTACAGATATTTTTTTATTATTGTTTTGAATTTTTATTTTATAATTGGAAAGGTTTAATAGGGCATTGTCACCTTTTACTTCCAAGTCTGCATTTGTTCCCAGTTTTTGACATGACACATTGAGGGAAAGCATAACTACTGAATTTACATCTTGATAGGGCTGTACATATTTTGATGGTAGAGTGTTTCCGTCAATATTTATGCTGAACTCATTTGAAGTAGATGTTGTTTCAGCATATGTTGTAGTATCTATTGTATAACTGCTTGAAAGTACTAAAAAAATCCACATGAAAATAAATGCAAAAACTTTCTTAAACATTAAATTATCATCTCCCTTATTAAGAAATTAATTCTTACTATAATTATATCATAAATGAATAGAAAATTTTTACAAATGAAGTAAATTATTATTTTATTTTTAACATCTTAATTTTATTATATATGATAAAATGTGTATATCATGTAACATTAATGAAAATTTATGAATTTACAAGTACAAGGCGGGGATAACAAATGACAATTCAGATTTATTTGGTTTTTATTTTAACCTTTATTATTTACATAATAGGAACATTGGCTTATTCTGCAAGAATTGTAGGGGTAAGAACGGGGAGAATTGCAGTATCCTTTGCTGTATTTAATGTTTTTGTACTGATACAAAGAACGGCAAATACCATTCAGGCCCCTTTATTGGGAAAGACGGTTGATAATAGTATAAATACAGGACAGTCTACTGACCTACTTTATATTTTTAGATGGGTAATTTTTTCTATTACTTTAGCTACAATAGCAGGTGCAATTTTGATGCCCACTTTTATAAAAATATTCAGTAAGTTGGTTGAATCATTTAGTGTATATAGGTCTTTACCTAAATTGATATTTCATGCATTTTCAAAATCAGGAATTGAACAATTTAAAAATAGCATTTCAATTCCTAAAAAAGGTAACTTATATGAATTAAAAAATTTTAATAAGGCTCCTAAGAAGGTAATGTTACTAAATATGATTGCATTTTCTGTATCCAGCATAAGTATCTTGTCAGCATTATATGCTGCATGTTTAAGACCGGATTTAAGAACTACATGTAGTACTTTATCATCTGTGATTAATAGTGTTTCTACGATATTTATGTTTGTATTTATTGATCCTTATTTGTCCATGATGACAGATGATGTAGTAAGAGGAGAATCTACAGAACTGGAATTCAACCGCTGTATAATTTTTATTGTGGGAGGCTTGATTGCAGGAAGTATACTTTCCCAATTTTTATTAGTGCCTGCTTCAAAGCTAATAGTAATTATTGCAAAATTTATTTAATAATTTGTGGGAGGATTCTCATGTACTTTTATAGTAGATTGTTATTTTTATTAGCTTTTATATTAGTAGGGTTTTATACTTTTTTGCATAAAAGAATTAATGTTTCAGGTGTAAGGCCATTTATTATATGTGTTTTGTTAATAGCTGTATGGAATAGCACATATTCTATGGAATTATTAAGTTATACACTGAAGGCAAAGGTTATATGGTTTGTAATTAGAATGACATTTATAGTATACATTCCTGCATTTTGGCTAATGGTAACACTGGAGCTAACGGATAGGCGAAATTTTAAAAGCTGGAAAAATAGTATTCTTATTGTTATGCCTACCATTTCAGCTTTTCTAATTTTAACCTCTTTCTACAATAATTCGTTTATATATAATTTTCATATCGAATCTACACATGGATATAAAATTTTACGATTTGATACAGGCTTTTGGTTCTGGATTAATGCAGCTTATAATTATATTCTTAATACAGTTAATATAGGACTATTGATGCAGGCTGTATTTTCAAAACAATATATTTGGAAAAAGCAAGCCGTTACTATGATTGTAGGAATGTTCATACCAATTATTTGTGATATTATATTGGTGGGTAACTTGGGTTTCAATAAGAATTTAGATTTTACTCCTATTTCATTTCTACTTTCATTATTAGTTACTGCTTTTGGAATGCTCAAGTATAGATTTATGGATATTGTTCCTATTGCCCAAGAATATGCTTTTGATGACATGAACGAATTAATGATAGTGCTTAATCGAAATAAAAAGATTGTGGATATGAATAAAAAGGCACTAAAAATGTTTAATATTTCTATTGCAGAAGTAATTGGAATGCCAGTACATGAAGTTATACAGGATATTATAAAGTATGATTTTTCTAATCCACAGGATTCTTCGTTGCAAATTAATCTGAATTATAAATTTGAAGGAAAAGAGTTTTATTATTATGGTTCTATTAATATAATCAAAGGGAATAAATGTAATATAATTGGGTATCTAGTATTATTGGAGGATATAACAGAATTGACAATTACTCAACAAAAGTTAGAGGAAGCAAATGAAGAATTATGGAAATTAAATCAACAACTTTATAATAAATCTATTAAAGATGATTTAACTGGAATTTACAATAAAAAACAGGTTATTATGTTATTGCAGAATAATTTTAAAATAGCAATAAAAGATAAAATACCTCTTATAGTAGCTATGTTTGATATTGATAATTTTAAGCAAATTAATGATAATTACGGACATTTAGTTGGAGACAGTGTACTTAAAAAAGTAGCTGAGTTAATTAGAACAGAATTAGGAAATAAAGGAATTGTAGGGAGATTTGGAGGAGAAGAATTTTTGATGTTTATGCTATATACAGAATTAAATGCTTCTGCTGGATTATGTGATAAAATTAGGTTGAAGATAAGTAATTGCAAGTTTGAAGATGATAGATTAACTGTTACTGTTAGTGTAGGGGTATCACAGTTGAAATTAAATGATGATATTGATTCGTTAATAAAAAGAGCTGATGATTGCCTATATAAGGCAAAAGCTAATGGAAGAAATAAAATCGAATTGGAAGAAATACTTTAAAAGGGTACAAGTTTTTTTATGGGGTATTTTTGAAGGAATTCTATTTTAAAGTGAAAATAAAAAATAACATAAAAGCAGCAGTAATATTTATAGGTATTATTGCTGTTTTTACTTTTTCATTAATTTAAATTTTCTATATAATCTTGTGAAATATTGGCTTTATTATCCGTATTAATTAATGATAGGACAAAGTGAAAGGAGCTAAAAATGAAAATTAATGATGAAAATTTTTTATTAGAACTTAAGAGAAAGAATCCTATGGCTTTAGAGTACATAATTAATACTTATTGTAATTTAGTCTTTAAAATCGTAATAAATGTACTTGGAAAAGATAATTATGAAAATGCAAAAGAATGTATTAATGATGTATATCTTTTAATATGGAATAAAAGTCATTTATACAATTCTGAAAAATCTTCACTTAAAAATTGGCTTTTGGCCGTAAGTAAATATAAAGCTATAGATTATAAAAGAAGTTTAGTTAAACAGAATAACCTCCAAATAGAAGAACAAGTACTGATTTCTAAAACAGATATTGAAAGTGAGTATATATTCAGGGAAAAGAAAGAAATATTAATAAAATTTCTGCAGCATGAACATAAGCTGGACAGGGAACTTTTTATACGAAAATATATTCTAGATGAGGATATGGGAAGCTTATGTAAAAATTTTAGTTTATCAAAAGGAGCTGTTTACAACAGATTATGGCGTACTAAAAATTCACTTATAAGAAAATTGAATATTTCAAATGAAGTGGAGGAATTAAAATGAAACTAAATTTAAATGAAGATGATATATTAATGCTTTTGAATGATGTTAATATAAATGAAGATGAATTCAGTTATGAAGAAATTAATGAAATTGAAAAGAAGAGAATCTGTAAAAATATTATGGGCAGAGTAAATTCTAAAAAATCTAAATGCAAAAGAAATTTTATTGCAGCAGCTATTATTTTATTCATAACTATTCCTGTAATTATATCCCAAAGAAATGTTTTAGCCAATATGATAGAAAAGCTCACCGTGATATCTGGTATTGGAGAAGTGAAGATTTCTTCAGATACCCCCAAAATTCTTAAAAATAGTTTTAAGCAGGGAAACATAACTTTGGCTAATATGTATATAGACAAAAGTAAAATTGTAGTCACTTTAACCATTGAACCGGAAGAACCTGAGTGCTCTTATTACATTATTAGAGACGAACAGGGTAATTCCTATGAACTCAATAGGAGTGATAATCTTGCCATGATGCCGGATAATCATATAGGGTCATACAGGGCAGAATATAATGGCAAAGTAAAAAAGGCGGATAGTTATACTTTAAGTATTATAGATAGTGATAAAAAATTCACTAAAGCAACTTTTAAATTAAAAAGTTCTGACTTTAAAGAGGCACCTAAATCAAAAATATTATATACTGCAACTAATGGAATAACTACATTGAACGTAACTTCATTAAAAAGAGAGGGAGATATTTTAAAAGTAGATTACTATTTTATAGATACCCTGCCAGATTTTAAATATAAAAGAATAGATAAAGTCAATTGGGGGACCTTTGAAGAAAGCAAAAAATTAGGAGTGAAAGAACCAGTTAGTACAGAAGCAATAAATAAGGGTTCTATACAAGATTCCTATATTATAATTTCCGATGAGTATAATAACGCAGTATATGGACATAACAATATTAATTATCTGGATCAGGGAAATGAATCTCTATTTGATTTAAGCAAACTTACAGGTAAAAAATTAAAGTTAACTGTTCCAAAGGCAGTATATCATATTCAAAATGATTACCTGAGCAAAAATAATGATTTTAATATAAACTTAGATGTTCCTAAATCAGGAAAAAGTATTTTAAATAAAACTGGTGAGTACAAGAAAATTAAATATAAAATTATTAGTATTCAACGGCTATCAGATGACAGCGTAGAATTAATTTACAATTATATAAATAACAATAGTGGGAAATTGCAAACTTGGAACATTGAGTTTGGAAATTTTAATAATTGGGAGAATGGCAGTAGTAGTTGTAGGCGTATCAATGGCAATATTAAACAAACACTTCAAAAAGAGAAAGGAATAGGTAATAAATTGCAATTAAATGAAATTGATGCTTCTTTTTCTTCAATAGGCCCTTTTGAAATAGAATTAGAACCATCCATAATTAAATAGTTTTTAAAGAGCAAAGAACGGCAGTTATTTTACCCAATATCCAAGTAATAGTATAATTAAAGGCAGTAAACTAATTGTTTTAAGATAATAAACTGAGGAAAATGAGGTTTCACTTTTATGAAAATAAACAGATTATTGGCAATTATAGTTATGCTTTTAAATAGAGATAAAATATCTGCTGCGGAATTGTCTAAAAAATTTGAGGTTTCCATAAGAACTATTTACAGGGACATAGATGCAATTAACATGGCGGGGATTCCCGTAGCTTCAAAACAAGGAAATAATGGGGGATTTTATATTTTAGAGAACTATAAAATAAATCATCAATTCCTTGCACTGGAGGATATGATCTCCATAGTGGAAGCATTAAACAATATAACCGGGGTATTAAATAATAAAAATGTAGAAATTACTTTGGAAAAAATGAAGAATATAATACCATCTAGCAGAAAAAGTGAAGTTGACATGCATTTTAAACAAATTTTTATAGATACACTGCCCTGGGGATTCAAAAAGTGTGAAAGTGAAGATGTAAAATATAAAATTATATATAAAGCCTTAAGGGAAAACAGGTGCATAAGTTTTAAATATAGAAATTCAAAAGGAGAATATCTTTTAAGGGAAGCAGAACCTGTTACTCTTGTATTTAAGGGATTTTCCTGGTATATTTTTTCTTTTTGCCTTTTAAAAGGTGATTATAGAATATTCAAACTAACCAGAATGGATGGATTAGAGATTTTACACAAGGGAATTTCAAGGGAGCGAGTTTGCTACAGGGAATATATAGGTGGTGAAAATACTGAAAAATATCCTATAATACTTTCACTTAAATTTTCAGAAAAAGTAAGATATAGAATACAGGATTATTTCCATGAAGAGGAGATGACATTTCTTGAAGACGGAAGTGTTATAGTAAAGACGGAAGTTATAGAAGATAGCTGGATATATTCTATGATATTGAGTTATGGTGAGTATGTGGAAGTATTGACACCGGAGCATATAAGGAGAATTATAAAAGAAAAGTGCAAAAAGATAATTGATATGTATAAATAAATTCAAACATGACATAATGATGGCAAAGCTGTTTTATATAATGTAGATACCAAATATGAAAGGGGAAATATATTATGGAACAGAAATATTGCCAGAGTTGTGGAATGCCTTTAAGTGAGGAGTTTTATGCCAGTGAAGCAAATAATAAGAAAAACTATGAATATTGTATGTATTGCTATGAAAATGGAGAGTTTAGACAGCCAAACTTGACTATGGAAGAAATGATTGAGGTTTGTGTTCCTTTTATGAAGGAGGAAGGTATGGCAGAAGGGGAGGCACGATCTCTTATGAAAAATGTCCTTCCAAATTTAAAGAGGTGGAAAAAGTAGTAGAATATTTTAAACTTTACAGTAAAAGATGTAATGACAATGAAAACCCTGAAGTGGATATATGTGGTCATCAAATAATTTAAAATAAGATATTTCTATACAGATATCTATTGACATTAACGTTGCGTATAGGTTTATAGTTGAATTGTCAGGAGGTGAAGTTATGGAGTATACAGTGCAGAAGTTGGCTATTATGTCAGGTGTCAGTGCACGGACACTTAGGTATTATGATGAAATTGGAATCTTAAAGCCTGCTAGAATAAATTCATCTGGGTATCGTATATATGGGGAAAAAGAAGTAGATAGACTACAACAAATACTTTTTTACAGGGAATTTCAAATAAAACTAGATACTATTAAAAGTATTATGGATTCCCCCTATTTTGATAGGACAAAAGCACTTAAAAAACATCATAATAAACTTCTTGAGAAAAGAATGCAGTTGGATTTATTGATTTCCAATGTGGAGAAGACAATTGAATCCATGGAAGGGAGAATTAAAATGAATGACAGTGAGAAATTTGAAGGTTTTAAAGAAAAACTTATTTATGATAATGAAAAATTGTATGGAGAAGAAATCAGAAACAAGTATGGGAATGACGTGGTAGATAAGTCAAATAACAGGCTAAAAAATATGACTCAGAAAGAATATGAAGAAGTTACCAAACTTGAAGGAGAAATTCTTGAAACTTTAGATAAAGCCTATAGGACAGGTGATGCTTCTGGAGAACTGGCTCAAAAGGCCGCAGGGATGCATGCCAGGTGGATAAGTTTTTACTGGGGAAATTACAGTAAAAAAGCCCATGCATCTCTTGCCAAAATGTATGTGGAAGATAGCAGGTTTAAGGCATATTATGATAGAAAGCAGCCTGGAACAGCGGAATTTTTAAGAGAGGCCGTTTTAATTTATACAGGAATTAAAGAGTAATATTAGGTTAATGAAAGCATCTAACACTTGTTTCAGTTGGATGCTTTTTATCATATAATGCTTCTAGTTATTCTCTGGATGGGGAAGTGTTCTATAAGTGAAATTCTTGTTTTTGATTTTTTAGTTATAATTATTTTAGGGGCACTTGTGGGGGTAGATATATCAGACACTAAAATATCTCATATGCATACAGCATCTGTAGTTATTGCAATAGCTCTTTTTCAGAGGATAGTATCAGGCGTTATAATAAATCACAGGAAAATTGGTCGTTTGATTACTTTTGAACCTACCATAATTATTTAAGATGGGAGATTTATAGTCAATAATTTAAAGAGGATACGCTACTCCATAGATAATATACTTGAAATGATGCGTCAGCAGAGTATTTTTGATATAAGCGAAATACATCTTGGCATTATTGAATCAAATGGAAAGAGATCTGTACTGAAAAAGGACAGCAAGTCAGCTGTTACCATGGAAGATATGGAACTTACAAAAAATTGGCTGTATTCCCAGCTTAAAAAACTAAATGTTGAAAGTATACATGAGGTATTTTTTGCCTCTGTAAATGAAAAAAGAGAGCTTCAAGTTTCCATAAAGGATTGTCAAAAAAATAAAAATGAGCTTCCACCCATATATAATTAAAGTACCATAAAAAATTATGTAGAAGCTATTTTAAATAAAAAGATTTATTGTCTAGGGCTCTCATGGTAGCAAGTATGCCATCTAAGTGATCATATTCATGTTGTATAAGTTCTGAAAGATCTCCTTGAAATTTTATGGAATTTTCTTTAAACTCCATATCCCTATAGGTTACTGTACAGTTTTTAAAACGTCTTACCTTTACTAAAAGATTAGGAAAGGACATGCAGTCATCTACTACTACCATCATTTCCTTGTCGGTAAAATTGAGTATGGGATTTATGAAAACTATAGGTTTTTCAATGTACATGTATATGAGTCTTTTGAATACGCCAATTTGAGGGGCAGCAATTGCCCTGCCTGCGTTGTATTTTTCTCTAAAATCCATTAAGGTATCATGTAAATTAGAAATGGTTTGCTTTATTAAATCAATATCCTTTCTTTCCACTGGTGAACTTTTTTTATATAAATCCTCATTTCCAAGAAGCAATATTTCTTTTACCATAAATATAAAAACCTCCTTATGTGTAGTACTTTTCCATACAATTTTATCATATAAGTAGGGGTAAAAAAAAGATTGTCTAATATTTAAGAGATGGTTTTTAGCAGACTGTGGTAAAATCAAAGTATAAAGTGGCATATAATTCTATTAATTTAGGAGGGTAAATTAATATATGTATAAAATAATGGTAATTGAAGACGATAAGTCACTTTTGGATAACATTACAGAAATGTTGGTTAAATGGGGATTTCATGCCCATGGAGTAATAAATTATTCAAATATTCTTACTGAATTCATTAAAAATAAGCCTCATTTAGTTTTAATGGATATTAATCTACCTTATTTTGATGGCTTTCATTGGTGTAATAAAATAAGGGAAATATCAAAGTGCCCCATTATATTTCTTTCTTCAAGAGATAGCAATATGGATATTATTATGGCTGTAAACATGGGGGCAGACGATTATATAACCAAACCTTTTTCCATGGATGTTTTGATTGCCAAAATAAGTGCACTTATAAGAAGATCCTATTCCTATGGAGAAGAAGATTATGAATTATTAGAGCATAATGGAGTGATATTAAATTTAACATATAAAATGTTGTCCTATGGTGAAAGAGAAATTGAACTTACAAAAAATGAATTTAAGATAATGTTACTTTTAATGAAAAATAATGGAAAAACCATATCTAGAGAGAGAATAATGAGAACACTTTGGGATGATGATAATTTTATAAGTGACAACACCCTTACAGTAAATATTAATAGACTTCGTGCAAGACTAAAAGATATAGGACTTTATGATTTTATAAAAACAAAAAAAGGACGTGGGTATGAAATATCATGAGTATAGTGACTTATATAAAAAACTCTCTTTTTAAAATAATATATTTTCTCTGCATTTTTACTGTAGTAAATCTAATATTATACAGCAGTAAGTCTTTTGGCGAATCGTTTTATGATATAGTTTACATGGATTTTTTGATTATAGCTATATCATTATTTTTTATATTTGTTGATTATAAAAAGTGGAAATATAATTATGAGGAAATATATGAATCTGTAATTAAAGGGGAGGAAATAACCTTAAATGTGGAGGGAAATTATATATTTGAAACCTGGCTTATAAAGGAAATTTTAAAAATTAAAGATAAGGAGAGAAATGAAGAGAGTCAGGGAATAAGGGATAAATTAGATGAAGTTAATGATTACATAACAAAATGGATTCATGAAGTAAAAACACCTTTATCTGTATGTGAACTTATATTAGACAAGATGGAGGAAACAGATATATCCGAGCAATTGAGACTTGAAATAGACAGAATAAAATTTCTTGTAAATCAGGTACTTTACATAAGTAGAACTTCAAATTTTTCAGAGGATTTCCAACCCTGTGAAGTCAATATAGGAAAAATTGTTAAAAATGTAGTAAAGGAAAATATGTCACTTTTTATAAGAAAAAAAATAAATTTAAATTTCAAAGATATAAATTTTAATGTAATAACGGATAGAAAATGGATTTCCTATATCATAGATCAAATTATAAACAACAGCTGTAAATATGTGTATGAAGGCGGAAAAATAGATATATGGGGAGAGGAAAATGAGAAGGAGGTAATACTTCATATTAAAGATAATGGAATTGGCATAGAAGAAAAGGACATAAGGAGAATATTTGACAAGGGTTTTACTGGAGACAACGGGAGAAAATTTGGAAAATCTACGGGAATGGGGTTGTATCTCTCAAAAAAAATAATAGACAACTTAAATCATCAATTAAAGGTTGAATCAGAAGTGGGAAATGGAGCGGAATTTATTATATGTTTTTATAAACTATCCGATTATTTTAACGTGACAAAAATGTAATGTTAAAAGGGAAAATGTAATTTAAATTCAATGGAAGACTGTAAAGTCAAGGAGTAAAATAACACTGAGCTTTTAAAAAGGAGGATTTTTAAATGAGTATAGTTATAGAGACGAAAAATTTAAAGAAAATTTATGGTTCAAAATCCATGTCTTTTACTGCTTTAAGTGGAATTGACTTACAGGTGGAAAAAGGAGAATTTCTTGGCATAATGGGGCCTTCCGGGGCAGGAAAGACTACTTTGCTTAATATTATTTCTACCATTGACGGTGCTACTAGTGGAGATTACTATTTTGAGGGAAAGGATATGTCAAAGGTTAAAGGCAAGGCTTTGGCAAGCTTTAGGAAAAATAAGATAGGTTTCATATTTCAAGATTTTAATCTTTTAGATAATATGTCGGTTCAGGATAATATAGCTCTTCCCCTTGCACTTTCAAAGGCGGAATATAGTGAAATAATAAGAAAAGTAAATGAAATATCAGATTTTTTAGGACTTAAAGAACACTTAAATAAATATCCCTATCAACTATCCGGGGGACAAAAGCAGAGAGTGGCAGCGGCAAGAGCCCTTATGACAATGCCTTCTGTAGTATTTGCAGATGAACCTACAGGTGCTCTTGATTCAAAATCTGCGGCAGAACTTCTAAGATGTCTTACAGATATGAATAAAAAATATAAAACAACCATAATAATGGTAACACATGATGCCTTTGCTGCCAGCTACTGTAGAAGAATAATGTTTATAAAGGATGGAAAAATTCATGCAACACTAGATAAGAATAGGGACAGAAAGGAATTCTTTCATAGGATTATGGATATGGTTTCTTCTATGAGTACTGGCTTGGATTATTATGTAGGAAATGACAAAGAGGGGGATTATTAATGAATTCTCTTGGTATTGCTTTTGGCAATTTTAAAAGGAACATAAAAGTTTATGGGCTTTATATAATGTCTATGATATTTTCTGTACTGGTATATTATAATTTCGTTGCCTTAAAATATAATCCTGATTTTGAAAGAGCAAAGGAATTTACACAATATATTAAAGGAACTTCTACGGTAGTAGCATACCTTCTTCTTTTATTCATCATATTTTTTGTGTGGTTCTCCAGTTCATTTTTTTTGAACCAACGAAAAAGGGAAATAGGCATTTATGCTTTTATGGGAGTTACAAATTCTGAAATTGCCCTTATATATTCCATAGAATTTATTTTTATGGGGGTTACAGCAATTATAGTAGGATTACTCCTTGGAATTATGTTTTGTAAATTATTTCTTATGATGCTGGCCAAAGTTGCCATAATGAATATGAAAATAAGGTTTTTCATATCCTACAAGGCAATAGTGGAAACAATTATTACTTTTTTTATAATCTTTCTTATAAATTCAATATTGGGTTATATAAATATAGTAAGAACCAGGCTTATTGATCTTTTAAATGCATCTAAAAGAGAGGAAGTTTATCCTAAAGTAAGTTATATAAAAGGCATATTATCTTTAATATTTATAGGTATAGGGTATTATTTTGCCAGAAAGGCAGGATGGGGAAATGGAGCAATCTTTATAAAAAATCTGCCTTTAGCTATTGTATTTGTGGTGATAGGAACTTATTGGCTATTTGGAGCAGCCTGTTCTGTAGTAATGAAATTTATGATAAACAAAAAAAAGATACTTTATAGGGGAGTAAATATAGTGAGTATGTCAAATATTGCTTTCAGGATAAAAAACAATTATAGAACCCTGGCGGCAGTGGCTATTTTAGTGGCTATAACACTGACTTCCTATGGCACTGTGTCATCTCTTAAATATTTTGTTAGCATAAGAGATTACATACAGGCTCCCTATGAAATTTCCTATATTTCAAAGGACAACAGCAAAATAAAATCCAAGGTGCATGATAAATTAAAAGAAAGCAATAAAAATTTAATACTCGAGGAGAATGTAAAGTTTCTTGTTTTAAAACCCCATATAGAAAATAAAACTGAATTTAAAATGGAGGATTCAGATACAGCGGTGGTGAAATATTCTGATTTTATCAGAGTGAGCAGGGATTTAAAGGCAAGAAATTTAAAGGAAATAGAAAAAGAAAAACTTTTGAAAGGGGAAGCTTTTTATATTCAGACGCCTACAGTAGTAATGAGCCTTATAAATCTTGAAAAGGTAAAGGCATATATAGATGGCAAAAGCTATTTTATAAAGAAAACATATAAAACTCCCTTGTTTGGCAATGGCATACCAACAGAATGTCTTATATTAAATGATGAGGATTATAATCTTCTTAAAAATAAGAATGAAGAATATGATTTTTCAGGATTAAAAATAAATAAGGCAGATGATATAAAAAAGACAGCTGGAAAATTAAGAGCTATTGATGAAATAAAAGACACACTTTATGTTACTTCTGGCAAGGATGCTTCAAGTTACAGTACCTTTGGGATAATTTATTTTCTTGGTGCCTTTTTGGCTCTTGTATTTATAATAGCCACAGGAAGTATAATATATTTCAAACTTGTAAGTGAAGCTTATATAGATAAGGGAAAATACAGCATTTTAAAGAGAATTGGAATGACTGATAGAGAAATATATAGTGCTTCTGCAAGACAGATAGGTATTTCATATTTATTTCCCCTTATAGTAGGAATAGTTCACAGTTCTGTGGCCATGTCTGTGTTAAGTGATCTTATGAATTACAATATAATAATGCCTGCAATCTTAAGTATAGTAATATTTATTTTTGTATATGGTATTTATTTTATTGTAACTACTAAAAAGTATTTAAAGATAGTATTATAAAGTTGAGGAATATTTAAGTGAAAAAATGTATAGTGTCACTTAAAGGGAAGGAATATTGTCTATAAATGTAGAAGTCATAATAAAAGGAGTGATATATAATACATGATAATAGACATACACGTACATTGCTTTCCAGATGAAGTGGCTCAAAGGTCAATAGCAGCACGTTCACAAAAATTTAGTATTGTACCTGTAACTGATGGAACTACAACACAATTAAAAAATTCAATGAAAAAAGCAGGGGTGGATATAAGTATAATGCAGCCTATAGCATTGAAGCCTGAACAAACTATGAAAATGAACAGGTGGTCATTAAATGCAAAAGGGGATGGAATTGAAAGCTTTGGTACAATACATCCAGATTTCCCTGATTGGAGAGAAGAGATAAAGTGGTTAGTGGATAATGGATTTAAAGGAGTAAAATTTCATGCAGATTGTCAGGGATATTATGTAGATGATCCCCATATGCTGAATATATATGAAAGAATACTTGATGCAGGACTGATTATATTATTTCATTCAGGTGTAGATCATGCCTTTACCAAGCCGTTCAAGTGCACTCCCTCAAGGATAAGAAAAGTTATGGATTCACTTCCAGGTGGAAACATTATTGCGGCTCACATGGGTGGGTATAGATATTGGGATGAAGTAGAAAAATACTTATTAGGAAGAGATGTTTATTTTGATACTGCATATTCCATACATGAGTTGGGAGTGGAAAGAGCAGAAAAACTTATTAAATATCATGGGGTCGAGAAAGTTCTCTTTGGTACAGATTGTCCGTGGAGAAATCAAGCTGAGGATATAAGACTTATTAAATCTATGAATTTATCTAAAAAAGATATAAAAGCTATATTAGGGGAAAATGCCAGAAAAATTTTAAACTTTGTATAACCCTTTCCATTTATTAATTAAAGTGCCAAAGATCTATTTGGTGCTTTTATTATATATAGTTTTATGATATTAAATATAACTTTATATTAATTGGCGGAGTATAATTAATAAATTTATAAATTAACAAAAGTTATATTGAAATTAACAAAGATTAATTATATTATGATAATAAATATTAGTTTGAATTAATAATTAGTCTTTATAAGGAGAATGTTTATGAGAGATAATTTGTGTTATAAAGAAAATTTAAACAAAAAAATTGAGATAACTAGAGAATTACTCCATAAAAAAATAGAAAAGGGGGCTAGTAAAGGAGAAATACAGCGTATAAGTGAGATTTTGGACAAACTTATAGTTGATTACTTTAAATAAATCAGAGGATATGTTTTATTTAAACTCATTTAAGAACTGTACGTATAATTTTTATTAGATTTAACTTATAAAGTATAATCCTATGTTTTAAATCGATATTAAAACGGAAGATATATTAACGATTTCGTGATTTTAAGAAGATTTTTTTGATAAATTATCAAAAACTCTATTGTATTTTAATAAAAGTTATGATATAGTTTAATACAAGTTATTATTCAAGATAATGTTAATTTACATTCAACAGAAATTAATTACTGTGAAAATCATCTCATAAAGCATTACAGCACACTTTTAATAGTCTTGTAAAATAAAACTAGATTTAATTCCGCTTTTTATTGCAAACTCAATTCTATAGCAGCTTGTTAATAAGAATAATTATAAAACTAGCACAAATAAGTATATCCCTTCAGTTTTAAAAACCAAGAGATACACTCGTAAATAAGTCAAGATCCATCAAATCTTAACCATGTACATTTTATCATTTAAAAAGATTGTTTGTCAATCTAAAATTTATACTTTCTGGAATTTGTAATAGTGTGTACTAAATATTATACTTTGTAATATTTTGGTTTCAGCAGATAAATGCACACTATGGAAGGATTAATAAAAATAATTTTTTTAAAATAAGGAGGAAATAATTATGCCATATCATGAATTTAAATGCAGCCAGTGTATTCCTGAGAGAAAAAAACATGCTGTTGTAAAAGGTCCCGGTGAGAACTTAACAGATGCCCTACCACTAGGGTATCTAAACACAATTCCTGGAACAATATCGGAACGGGGTTGTGCATACTGCGGAGCAAAACACGTTATCGGTACACCTATGAAGGATGCTATTCATATGAGCCATGGACCTATAGGATGTACTTATGACACATGGCAAACCAAGCGTTATATTAGCGATAATGATAACTTCCAACTTAAATATACCTACGCCACTGATATGAAGGAAAAACATGTTGTGTTTGGTGCTGAAAAATTACTAAAACAAAATATTATTGAAGCTTTTAAGGCATTCCCAAACATGAAACGAATGAGTATTTACCAAACCTGTGCTTCAGCTCTCATTGGAGATGATATAAATGCTGTAGTTCAAAAGGTTATGAAAGAAATGCCTGGTGTAGATATTTTTGTTTGCAACTCTCCAGGGTTTGGGGGGCCCAGCCAATCCGGCGGGCATCACAAAATCAATATTGCTTGGATTGATCAAAAAGTAGGAACCCTTGAACCGGAAATTAAAAGTGACTATGTCATTAATTATGTAGGGGAATATAACATTCAAGGTGATCAAGAAGTAATGATGGATTATTTTAAGAGAATGGGTATTCAGGTTCTTTGTACTTTTACCGGTAATGGATCTTACGATGACCTGAGAAGTATGCATAGAGCACACCTAAATGTACTTGAGTGTGCACGTTCTGCAGAATACATCTGCAACGAGCTTAGAAAAAGATACGGGATTCCCCGTCTTGATATCGACGGATATGGTTTTAAAGCATTGTCTGCATCACTTAGAAAAGTTGGTTTATTCTTTGGTATTGAAGATAGGGCTCAGGCTATTATAGATGAAGAAATTGCTAGATGGAAACCGGAACTTGACTGGTACAAAGAACGACTTGCAGGAAAAAAGGTATGTCTCTGGCCCGGAGGATCGAAACTTTGGCATTGGGCTCATGCCATTCATGAAGAAATGGGAGTAGAGGTAGTGTCTGTGTATTCAAAATTCGGCCATCAGGGAGATTTTGAAAAAGGTATTGCCAGGTGTGAAGAAGGTGCACTGGCCATAGATGATCCAAATGAACTTGAAGGACTAGAAGCCATGGAAACATTGAAACCTGATGTTATTTTTACCGGTAAACGTCCGGGAGAAGTTGCCAAAAAAATCCGGGTACCGTATTTAAATGCACATGGATATCACAACGGTCCTTATAAAGGATATGAAGGGTGGGTCAGGTTTGCACGTGATATATATAATGCTATTTATTCCCCTATCCACCAGCTAGCCTACCTGGATATCAGCAAGGATGAAATACCTACAGATGCAGGATTTGTAACACAAAGATTAATTTCTGATGTAAATTTAAGCCAAGAGATAACTTCTTCGGATTATCTGAGAGAATACACAGGTAAATACGATAATATTTCAGAATTGTCTAAAAAGACGTACCCAAGTTTTCCATCTAAAAAACAACTGTCGGCATTATAATGGAGGTAAAATTTATGGAAGTAATGAAAGATAGAATTGAACAGCTTGTTGATTATATTATGAAGAACTGTCTGTGGCAATTTCACTCCCGTGCATGGGACAGGGAAAGACAAAATGAGGAGATACTTAAAAAAACTATGCAGATATTGTGCGATGAATCTTTAGATCTTGATACTTCTTATGACAGATGCTACTGGGTAGATGCTGTATGTCTAGCCGATGACTTCAAAAGCAATTATGCTTGGCTTGCTGACATGGATAAAGCAGAAATTAAGATATTAATGCAGGGACTCAAGGATCGCATGGATTTTTTAACTATTACAGGTTCTCTCAATAAAGAACTTACAACCCCACTTTATTAGAAAGGAATGATTTTTATGTCTTGTGAAGTGAAAGCAAAAGAGCGTGCAGGGGTTATAAATCCCATATTTACATGCCAACCCTGTGGTGCACAGTATGCTAGCATAGGGATAAAAGATTGTATTGGAATAGTACATGGCGGACAGGGTTGCGTTATGTTCGTACGTTTGCTATTCTCTCAGCACTTCAAGGAAAGTTTCGAACTTGCCTCTTCTTCTCTACACGAGGATGCTGCGGTATTTGGTGCCTTAAAACGTGTAGAAGAGGCAGTAGATGTGCTTTTGATGAGATATCCCCATGTAAAAGTTGTACCAATTATTACAACCTGTTCCACGGAAATAATAGGTGATGATATTGATGGTGTTGTCAATAAACTTAACAAAGGACTTTTGAAGAAAAAATTTGCCGATAGGGAGGTATATCTTATTCCAATTCATACACCAAGTTTTACTGGAAGTATGGTGAGTGGGTACGATATTGCGGTAAAAGATTTCGTAAAATACTTTGCTAAAAAAGGTGAGACTAAGGGAAAAATTAACTTGATTACCGGCTGGGTGAATCCTGGAGATGTGACATCACTGAAGCATCTTTTGTCGGAAATGCAGGTGGATGCCACTGTTCTTTTCGAAATTGAAAGTTTTGATTCCCCTCTCATGCCAGATGGAAATGCAGTTTCTCATGGCAATACAACAATTGAAGATTTGACTGGAACAGCTAATGCCATTGGAACTATTGCGCTTAACAGGTATGAAGGTGGTCAAGCTGCTCAATACCTGGAAAAGGAATTTGGTGTTCCGGCTATTATTGGTCCTACACCTATTGGTATACGTAATACGGATACTTTTCTAAAAAATTTGAGCAAAATCACAGGAAAGCCAATTCCTAAATCTCTGGTTCATGAGCGTGGAGTTGCCATTGATGCAATTACAGATGTTACACATATGTTTTTAGCGGATAAAAAAGTAGCTATTTATGGTGGCGCCGATCTTGTAATAGGCCTTGCCCAGTTCTGTTTAGATATGGAAATGAAACCCAAACTGCTGCTTTTGGGAGATGACAACAAGTCTTATGTAAAAGACCCGCGTATCAAGGAATTGCAGCAAAATGTAGATTACGATATGGAAATTATAACCAATGCGGATTTATGGGAACTGGAGGATCGTATAAAAAATAAGGGACTTGAACTTGATCTCATTCTTGGACATTCTAAAGGTCGTTTTGTATCCATTGACAATAATATTCCTATGCTGAGGGTAGGTTTCCCAACTTATGACCGTGCGGGACTTTATCGTTATCCAGTAATGGGATATACAGGTGCCATATGGCTTGCTGAAGCCATGGCAAATACATTGTTTACTGATATGGAATACAAAAAAAATAAGGAATGGGTGTTGAATGTATGGTAAAATTAGGTCAGGTATATTTATAATTAATTTAATATTATATGATTTATCTTAAATTTTATTAGATTTTGCCAAATCCAGCTTATTGTTGGGTTCTGGCAGAATCATTAAGAAAGGGTATAAATAATGATTAATATAAGAATACACTATTTGCAGCATGTGCCTTTTGAAGGCCCTGCAGGTATAGTAAAATGGGCACGAAAAAAGGGGCACAAGCTTACAGGAACGCATTTATATAATTATGAGGTACTTCCACATATAGATGAGTTTGATTTTCTAGTGGTTATGGGAGGGCCTATGAACATTTATGAAGAAGGGGATTATCCTTGGCTTAAATATGAGAAACAGTTTATTAAAGATGCTATTAAAAATAATAAAATTGTGGTTGGTATATGTCTTGGGGCACAGCTTATAGCTGATGTTTTAGGGGGAAAAGTTACTAAAAATTCAGAGCGCGAAATAGGATGGCTTTCGGTTACTTTTAATTCAATGGCTTCAAAATATGACTTTTTTAAAGATTTTCCTAAAGAGTTTTATGTTTTTCAGTGGCATGGTGATACTTTCAGTACACTACCAGAAGGTGCTGAGTGCATTGCCAGCAGTAAAACATGTAGTAATGAAGCATTTGTCTATAAAAAAAATGTAATAGGCCTTCAATTTCACATGGAAAGTACTGAGGATAGTATTTCACTGCTCATAGACAACTGTTTGGATGAGATAAAAGAAGGTGGCAGCTTCGTGCAATCAGAACATGAGATTAAATCCAAAATGAATTTTTTAAATAATGTCAATATGTTGATGGAGAAGCTATTAGATGAACTTGAAGCTTATTATGTAGAAAGGAACTAATAATATGGAGAGGATAAGTTATACATCCAGAATATGCAGTGATGAGAAAAAAATCAACAATTTTTTAATTCAAAAGAGAGTGGGAGTATTAGGTATGTGCGATAAGGAGGGAATGCCTTACTCCATACCTGTAAATTATATATATGAAGATGGAAAAGTATATATTCACGGTATGGGAAGTGGGAAAAAAAATAGTATACTTAAAGAAAAATCTTCAGTTTGTTTCACTATTTTTGAAGAGTTTGGAACAGTTAAAGATTCCGTTCCTTGTAAATGTGATACATCTTATTTTAGTGTGGTTATCTTTGGAAAAGCAGTTCTAGTAGAAAATTTAGAAGAAAAGGCCAAAATACTTACATTAATTGCAGATAAATTTGTCCCAGGGTTTTTTAAAAATGCACTTTCTAAAGAATTTATAGCTAAGTATCATTCCTCTCGTGATAATAATACTACAGCTGTCTATTGTATTTTTCCAGAGGATATTACAGCTAAAGAAAATCCCGTTGATATGGGGAATATGGTGTAATTTGATTAATAGAAAGGAATTAAAAAAGACAGTATGAAATATTTTTTATCACATAAATTGTAGGGAGTAATTTTATCGTTTAATTGAAATAATATAATTATTATTATAAAATTATAATAATAAATTCATACAGGAGGTTTTATTGTAATGGAGATAAGAAAAGGAAAAAATAAATTTTATATAGGATATGAAGAAAAAGAACCTTTGGCTGAAATAGTGGTAGATGATTTTAATAAAAATCCAGTAACAATTGAACATACCTATGTGTCAGAAAAATTAAAGGGTCAGGGTGCAGGCAAGAGATTAGTTAAGAGTGTTGTTGATTTTGCCAAGGAAGAAAATAAAAAGGTTATACCAGCATGTGAATTTTCAAAGAAGGAATTTTCAAAGAACGAGGAATGTAGGGATGTATTGGATGATTCTGCAAATATTTAGGTATAAGCACTACTAAGATTGGATTAGTAGTGCTTATATATTTGTATATTTCCCAAGAAAAATTTATTTTCACTAAATTCTCCTTCTCCCAAATTGGAAAGAGTATCTTGAAATTGATATATGATAGCATCCATTTCATCTAGTTTGTTTAATAGTTGAGCTTCCAGAATCATTGGTCTTCTAGGAGAACCGTTTTCTTCTGAGCCATGATGAGAAATTAAAATATGTTTCAAAACCATTTCATCTTCTGCAGGAATATTTAATTCCCTGGCTGCATCATGGAGCATAATTACTCCCTGTACTATGTGTCCAACTAACTTGCCTTCTTTGGAATAATCTTCTACTACACCGTTTTCGTTGGAATCTAATTCATTTAACTTTCCTATGTCATGCAGTATGATCCCTGATATAAGAAGTTCTGTATTTATATCATATTTATATATGTCTGAAAGGGCAATTCCGCTTTTATACATTCTGTATATATGATATAAAAGTCCTCCTTGTATAGCATGATGAACTGTTTTTGCAGCAGGATAGTAGAGAAGTTTGTCTCTATTATCTTCTAGGAGTTTTTTAACTATTTTTTTGAAGTTCTCGTTTTTAAAATTGGATACTTTCATTAAAAGTTCATTATATATATCAGAAGGCTTTACAGGAGAAGTTTTTATAAAGTCCTCTATATTTATATTGTCATCTTTGGTAATTGTTCTGCACTGCAATACTGTGAGCTGGAGAGTACCTTTATAAGTTTTGGGAAGGGTTCTTATTTTAATAATGCTTCCTGATGAAACATGGGGAAGATCTGTAATACTTTTATTCCACAGGACTCCTTTTATTGAATCTCTCCCATCAGTAAAAGTAAATTTGATGTAGGGGGAATTGTTAGAGGTTACTCCTTCAGCCATGTCAGCTACCATAAGAAAAATATCATTAGGTTTATTGTGAATCAATTCTTTAATTTTCATTTAATAATACCTTCTTTCGTTTGATTTTGCGTCACTAAATATTATAATAATATAAAGGAATTCTAAGAATAAAAGTACCATAGATATAGTTAATATTATACCCTAAGTTCAAATTTGTTGTAAATGAATAACATAAAGTCAGGAAGGATATGTATATAAAATGATGTTTGTAATTCAGTTATTAATTAAAACTTCTGTAGAAACCATATATCTCATAGGAATGATAACTTTAATCGGGTTACTTCTTGGAGTATTAAGAAATAATTCCATGAGAAATTTTCAGAGAAGCTTTGGAAGCAGGGCATTAATGGTGACAGGGGTTATAGGAGTACCTATACATGAATTAAGCCATGCTGTTTTTGCCTTATTATTCAGGCACAAGATCAGTAGAATAAAATTGCTTCAAAAACCAGATTCTCAGGGAGTTATGGGATATGTGCAGCATAGTTATAATAAGGGAAGTATTTATCAACAGATAGGAAATTTTTTTATAGGCGTGGCCCCTATATTTGGAGGGATTGCTTCCATTATTGTGTTGATGAAGATTATAATACCTGATGCCTATGAAAAGTTTACCAGTATATTGATAAAAGGATTAAATATTACAGTAATTAATGGAAGTACCATGGATATAATGGTAAATTCTTATGGGGAATTAATAAAAATTATATTTTCAGCAAAAAACTTTCAAAGTATATACTTTTACATATTCTTGTTTGTAGCTGTATGCATATCATCTCATATGTCATTAAGTATGGCAGATATAAAAGGGGCTTCCAGAGGCCTTATAGCCATATTTATCATATTACTATTGCTTAACTTTTTTAATTTATCCAAATATTTAGCTTCTTTTAACTTTATAAAGTATAATATTATAGTAACAGGTTTTTTGCTTATTGCTGTAATACTCTCTGTAATAACATACCTGATAAGTTTGATTTCAATTGCCCTGAAGAGAACTTCTCTAATATAAAGAGCGAGGAGGAAATATGGACAAATATAACGGTAAAACTGAAAATGCTAATTTTTATGTGAGTAAGGATAATGACATAGAAGAGTATATTGTAGATGGTGGTATAGAAAAGTATATAGTTGAAGAAAATATGGAAACTAAAAAAGAAAATTTACCTGATGTGGTAAAGAATAAGAAGAGAAAGAAAGATAAAAAAGGTTTTTGGGGTATAATTGGAATTATTATTGCAGTACTTATAAAACTTAAATCTATAGTAATACTTATTTTTACTAAGCTAAAGTTTTTATTAATATTTTTTAAATTAGGTAAATTTGCTTCAACTTTAATATCTATGTTATTAATGATTCTGGTTTATGCTAAAATCTATGGATGGGCCTTTGGTCTGGGGTTTGTGCTTTTGTTATTTGTTCACGAAATGGGACATTACTTAAGTGCCAAAGCTGTCAGACTTGATGTGACACTTCCTCTTTTTATTCCATTTGTGGGAGCCTTAATAAGTATGAAAGAAGAACCTAAAGATGCTGTAACAGAAGCTAAAGTTGCAATAGGTGGTCCTTTAATTGGAAGTCTGGGAGCATTAATTTGTTTCATATTGTATTTTTCACTTAAAGAAAATTTTTTAATGGCACTAGCTTATACGGGTTTTATGCTGAATTTATTCAATCTTATACCTTTGCATCCTCTTGACGGCGGCAGAATTGTGTCTGCGATATCTCCTAAATTATGGATTGCAGGAATACCTATTGCAGCAATTGCATTGTTTAAGTTTTTTAATCCTATTATTTTATTATTGCTTGTACTTGGAATTCTTCAAGTTATTAACCAATATAAAAATCCTGATAAAACTTATTATGAAGTGAAGCCGGCTACAAGGTGGATATTCGCATTTATGTATTTTGGATTGATTTTATTTCTTGGAATGGGAATAGCATATATCCATGGTATCCATGAATATATGCTGGTTAAGTAGAAGAACTGTATTTACAGTTCTTTCTTTTTATATATATTTAAAGATATTAAAATGGAAATTATGAAAATTACAATTGATATTAGTGGCAAGATAAGAGAAGGCTTATTAAATATTTGTTTATAGGGAACATCTATATTAAGCTTTAAAAAAAGTACTACAATGATCCAAGGTGCAAAAAATACCATCAGTACTATTAGTCTGCTCTTTTCTACTCCGTATTTAAATAATATGGGCAGAATAATGGATATATATAAAATTCCCACGGTAGAAAGTATAGTGGATTCAAATAGCATTTTTTCAATTTCAGTTGAACCCATGAGCAAATTAAGTACTATATTAAGAAGAAAAGCTGCTGCGAAAAAAAATATACTTATAATATATTTACTTAGCACCATATCATCTCTGGAAAGAGGCATGGATAAAGCATATTTATCCCAATTGGCCTTTTCATCATAGGACATAAATGTTGTAGGAAGGATGGCACACATTACTATAATCATTGCTCCCATAGAATTACTTTTAGTTGATACAGACATAAAACCATAAAAAATTAAAAATATAGCCCAAACTTTCCACTGTTGTTTTAAATTCATAAAATCTTTTAATATTAATCCTTTCATTATAAGGCCTCCCTTGTATAATACAGCATTATATCTTCGATATTTGGCGGATCTATGGTATATTTCCCATGAATTTTATCTCTTAATACTAGTACCTCTACTCCAAAATTATTTTTACGGTATCCTTTCACTGCCGATTTATCCATAGCTTCAAATTGTGAAGGGGAACATTTTAATATACCATAACTTTCTATTAACTCATCTTTAATGTGACTGAATATAATTTTACCCTTATGGAGAAAGGTAATGTAGTCACAGATTTTTTCTAGATCACTTATAATATGGGATGATATGAGAATAGAATGTTCTGCATTCTGTATAAATTCTAGAAATACATCTAGAATTTCATCTCTTACTATAGGATCAAGTCCACTAGTGGCTTCATCAAGTATAAGGAGTTTTGAGTCATGGGATAGGGCAACTGCAATTGAAAGCTTCATTTTCATACCTCGTGAATACTCTTTTATAATTTTGTTGTAGGGTAGATCAAAATGTTTTATATAAAACTGAAAGGTATCCTCTTTCCAGGTTTTATAGATATTTTTCATAATAATATTAATATTTTGGGGACTTAAATTTTCAGGAAAACAACTCTCATCCATAACAACACCTATATGGTCTTTTACTAGTTTAATATCTTTTTTGTTATCATGTCCTAAAATACTGATTGTACCACTGTCACTATTAATCAAATCAAGAATCAACTTAATCAGGGTGCTTTTTCCTGCTCCATTTTCCCCGATGAGTCCCATGATAAAGCCGGCAGGTAGGTTTAAGGTTATATTATCTAGTTTAAATCCATCATATTTTTTTGATACTCCTTTAATTTCTAAAGCATAATCCATTTTTTAATCTCCTTTATATATTAGTGTCATTATTTCAATCAATTCCTTTAAACTGACTCCACAGATATTTGCAGATTCAACTATTTGATGCATAAGATTTTCAATGTTTCTAAGTTGTTCTTCTCTTATAAATTCAGTATTTTTATTGGCCACAAAACTTCCTTTACCTGTGATAGATACAATAAATCCTTCACGTTCCAGTTCTTCATATGCCCGTTTTGTAGTTATTACACTGATGCGCAGCTCTTTTGCCAAAAGCCTCATAGAGGGAAGAGGTTCTCCTCCTTTTAATTTATCTGATATAATCATGTTTTTAATTTGAGATACTATTTGTTGGTATATAGGCTGTCCGCTTGAGTTACTTATAATAATATGTATATTCAATTTTATGCTCCTTAACAATATTGTATATATATAATATATACAATATTCACAAAGGTGTCAAGGACAAAATATTGGATTAATCAGGCAATTAAAGAAGGAAGTACATGACTTGTTTCTCGTAAATTAGTTAGGGAAAAGGAAAAAAGGGGCTTTGAAAAATCAAAGCTGCCATTTTTGTTCTTTAGTATTATTTTTAAATATTTTGTACAAGTATATAACTAAAAGCAGTAATATAAATATGGTAGAAAATCTATACATAAAAGCGTAAGTGCTGTGTTCTGCAACAAAACTTAAAAGAATAGCTCCAAGGGTGTAGGATAGATCCATGGAAGATAAAAAAGTTCCATTTGCAGCTCCTTTTCGATTATGTGGAGAGCGGTTTACTGTCCATGCTTGTAGAGAGGGCTGAACAGCACCGTATCCAAGTCCATAAAATAAGGAGGATATTATAAGTAGTAATGTGGAATTGGCATAGGATAGTATTACTAGTCCTATTATCATGGAAATTGATCCTGGAATTATGATAATAACATGTCCTCTTTTATCAAATACTCTTCCTACAAAGGGCCTTGTAATTAAGATCATTGCAACAAATCCTATAAAATAAACCCAAATGGAAGATATATTACTCTCTTTACCGTATAACATTATATAACTCATAATGCCACATAGTGTTATTACCAGAAGAAAACAGAGTAAAGATGGTAGGGCAGCTCTTTTTTCAAAGGAATCTGCTGGTGAAAAAATTTTCTTTGAGTTAGAGGTTGAAGCAATTTTCTTAGGTGTTTTAACTTGAAAAAGAAATAATATTCCCACAATTACTAAAGCTATTGATATAAAAGCAATATTTTTAAAACTGTATAAGTTCATTAAAATTATTGCAACCATAGGGGACAAAGCCATGGATATTATCATAGAGAGAGAATAGTATCCCATACCTTCACCACGTTTTTCTTTAGGTATAATGTCGGAAAATATAGCGGCAGCACCGGTAGAGGCAAGTCCCCAGCCTATGCCTTGAATAATACGGACAATTATTATGGCATCCACAGGAAGCCATATATAAGACAGTGTAGTCAGGTTAAGGATTATTCCCCCTATTAAAAGCAAAGGTTTTATTTCAAGCTTATCCATTATGCCCCCGGAAATTAGTCTAATAAGCAGTGAAGTTATTGAGAAAGTGCTTACTACAAGACTTGCTTCAAAGTTGCTTCCACCACAGAGTTTTGTATATGCAGGCAGAGTTGGTACAAGCATGTAAAATCCTAAATATATAAATAGATTTGAAAATAGCATTACTATGTAACTTTTAGTCCATAGTTTTTTAGGTATTGGTTGAATTTCTTCTTCCAAGATGATTCCCCCTTAAGTGTTAATTGATATTTTTGTTAATCTGCAATAGAACTTTGCGGTATATTTTTAATTCCTCATAAGATATATCACAAAGTATATCTTTAAATATCTCCTCTAAAAAGGGAGTAACTCTCTTACATATGTTTACACCATCTTGTGTTATATGTATTGCAAAAGAGCGCCTGTCTTCTTTAGAGCAATGTCTTTCAATAAAATTTTTTCTTTCCAGTATATCAAGTATTCTGGTTAATGTGGACTGATCTTTATCTGAAATTTCTGCTAAAAGTTTTTGGCTTATTTTATTTTGTTTGGATAAGTTCATTAATACCAGCCATTGTTCAGTGGTCAGATGGAATTTTTTTAGTTGTTTATTCAAATAGTGTACTAATTTTTTGGAAGTTTTATTAGTCAACATTCCAATATCTTCATCATAAGATTTGAACATATTATTTTTCACCTCCTTAAAATAAATTTGTCATATCAATAGTTTGTACAACAACTAATTATAAACACATTTATATGCATTTTTCAATAGGTAGTATATAAAAGTAGATAATACTAAGCTAGAAATGTTTAAAAAAGTTATTCCAAATATTTTTCATGCATAAAATAAGCTATTTCATGCTTTTTGTATTGTAATATTATTCTTATTAAGAATATAATGGTATTATAAGAGATTAACTACACCTTTAATTTAGAGAGATCACGTGATAAAAAGGAGAAGATTAAATATAAATGTTTATAAAAATATACAATGTAATGAAAAGGTATTTAATAGAAATAATAATATTGATACCTGTAATTATCATATTGATAAATACTCTTTTTATTTATCCCATTATAGGAAAATGTGATAATGGAGATTTTGAGAGATTGTTTTTATATGGGGGACTCTCAAATTTATGTAATAATTATAGTGAAATTTACGATGGATTTGTACATATACATTATTTGATATCATCACCAAATATTTTTTTAATATTCTTGTTATTTTATAAAAATTGGGTATCTGGAAGCATATTGCTAAAAGTAGCTGTAGTTATTTCATTACTTGTAAATAATTTTAGCAGCAATATATTTGATATAAGATACTTGGCATTTGTATATTCAGCAATATTTACGTTATCCATATTTCTTATACTTAGTTTCAAAAGATTTTCTATTTTATTAAAATTATTAGCGGGTATTTATATAATTTTAATTTTTACAGACACATCTTATATATCTTATTTTAACTCCTTTTTTGGAGAGGCAGGTACAATTGTTTTCTTTTTTTTAAGTATTGGAACGTATTTGATGTTAATAACTAAAAATAATCCTGAAATAAGATACTTTGTATACTTTTTTGCAGCATCTGCAGTTTTTTTGACATCTAAGGCGCAGGAGATTCCTTTATTTGTTTTTATGATTATAGTGTACATAGGATTATTTATTTATTATAGAGATAAGAAATGCAGAAAGTGTATTATGATATCTTCACTAGTTGTATTTATCCTTTGTGGTATCTCTTATATTTCATTGACAGATAGAATGAATCAGAACAATATGTATCAGGCAGTTTTTTCAGGCATTTTAAGAGGCTCTGAAAATCCAGAAAAAGATTTAGAGGAACTTGGATTGAATAAAAAATTTATAGTTTTTTACGGAAAATCTTTTTATAACAAAAATTCTAATGGGGATCCACTAGGAAAAGATATGATGGAACAATTCTATCCTAATATATCACCTATAAAGATTTTGTGTTTTTATTTAAAACACCCAGATAGAATGTGGCAAAAAATTCAGGATTCTGCAATGAATGCTTATAGTTTTTACATACCAGGTAAATGGAACTTTGCTAAAGGAGAATACTCTACCAATAAAAATATAAACACATTTAGGACAAAACTTATAAGTAGATATCCAAAGTTACATCATAATATTTATATTTTTATTTTATTTTCAACTGTATATATATGTGTAGTAATGATTTATCTTATAAAGAGAAAAGATAAGACTACAAGGCTTATTCTGTTAATGCTAATATTTATTTTAGCAGCAGGGTCATCACAATTTATTCTACCAGTTATAGGGTCTGGACATGGGGATTTTGGAAAGCATTTATTTCTATTGAACTTATGTTATGATACTATGTTTGGTATTTCTTTATTATGGTGTTTAAGTATTATAGTAAAATTATTATCCTATGGAATTACTATGTGTACTGGTAGTCAGAAGATAAAAAAGTTTAAGAAAAATTGCTGAACTAAACAGTTCTGGATTTTGTCATGTACAATAGTAGTGTAAGAGCTTATCCCTAAATTATTTTAATCTTTCTGAAAGCGATAAAAGCACAGGCAAGCTTAATAAGCCCCAAATAGGCTGCATCTGTTTTCTCAAATCGAACAAGCAATTTTCTAAAACGATTCATCTTAGGGATAAGCTCTAAGAATACGTTAATAAGGTTCAGATGGAGAATAGTATTTTTCATGGACAAACTCCACCTGAGCCTAAGAATCACTTGATAAAGTATTCAAAATAATTATGTGTATTATCTTTCTTTAGACAAATAATTTTCAAATGTAGATATCTTCAATGAAATACCTGTAACTTCTTCATCGTATGTGAAATCAGGTATGGAGATACCTATACTTAACATATCAATTCCTGGATTCGCATTACAAACTGCAGCTCTGTTATCAATTCTATCATCTATTATTGCTACAGGTGTACCATAGTCTTTGCGTATTTCTTCTTGCTTTAAGGCCTTGCTTTCAGCATCACTTATCTTATCATGTTGAGGATTACCTATAAGCAGAACTGGATTGGATATTCCACCTCTTATTAGTACTTCTCTTGATGGAGTAAACTGTAGAGGATCCCATCTACCTGAAATAAATAAGGCAACTGCCCCCTTTTGCTCTATTTCTTTTACAAAATCCACAATACCGGCAACTAAGGTATCTTCAATTAGCCATTCTGTGGTCCAATAGGTTGTGTGAAAAACAGAATAAACATTTGTTTCATCACCTGTGGCATCCTTATAGCCAAGCCATTTAAGATGTGGATATTTCTCCGAAAGTTTATTTCTACACAAGAAATTAGTCCACGCCTCACGAGTATAGCCTGGAAGCAAATCAAAATTTGTTTCTGGATTTAAGAATTCAGATATATTATACTTGCTTCCTGCTGCCTTTAAGGCTTTTATTGTTCTGTTGGCTGGATCAAAAGCTGTTAAATCAAGATCAATCTCAACTACAGGCTTTTCACCCTTTTTAATAACTTGATCAATTTTATCGAATAGCTTATTTATTGTGTTTTTTTGTACATCTTCTTCAATTACTTTGTTTAACTTGTGTTTTTTATTAAAATAGACTATTTTATCTCCTTGTGCCATAATTACTTCAGTAGCAAGGTTAATGAACAAACCATTTTCAACGAGGCCAACAATATTTGTAAGAACTTCGTTAAGTTCCTCTGGATTATTTATTTCATTAAATTTACAATCTAGAATATAGTTCCCCTCATCAGTTATAAATGGACTTTTGTCTGGATTTAAGCGTAAAATTGGTGTTCCTTTGTATTTTTTTATATGCTGGGCAACTTTAGGCCAAGAAAAAGGTATAACTTCTACTGGAAGAGGAAAACTTTCACCTAACTTTTTAACATATTTTCTTGAATCTACAATAATAATTTCTCTTTTTGTTGCAGAAGCAATAATTTTTTCATGTAGTAGGTCCCCTCCACCGCCTTTTATGAGTGTTAATGTAGAATCAAATTCATCTGCTCCATCAACTGTTATATCAATTTTTAAAGGTACATTGGCATCTACCACAGGAATTCCTTCTTGTTTGCATAACTTAGAAGTTACATTAGAGGTTGGAACAGCTATAATATTAAGGCCATTTCTCACTTGCTCTCCTAGATACTTTATAAAATAAGCCGTTGTGGTACCACTACCTACTCCAACTACCATTCCATCTCCGATGAGTTTAGATGCTTCCTTTGCTGCTAATGCTTTTTCTTTTTCAAAATCAACCATTTCTTATATCCTCCCTAATTCAAGTTCATTCCTTTTATAAAGTTCTTCCACAAAACTTCTGGTCTTCGAAAATGCCTCTTGTGCCGTGTCAACAACCTCTGCAATATAAGCATCATCTGGAAGGTTATCATCCACTCCAGGAATTTTTATTCTGTCTCCATAACTATTAACTGTCCCATATTCTCTCATATGCTCCACTAATTTGAATAGAGGTTCCCAATATTCCCTGTGAACAAATATTGCTTTGACTCTGTGTCTTCTAAGATGCATGGTTTGAATTTTAGATAGAGTCTCTGCAACTTCCCATAAAGTGCCATAACCACCTGGCCAAAAGAGAATTACATGAGAGTAATTTAACATCATACCTTCTCTTATTGAAAAGTTATTCATTCTTAGCCTCATGTTAGAGTAGATAGTATAACTATCTTTTAAATTAAAGAAATTATCAATGCCAAATTGACAATCTATACCAATTACTTGTGCATTCTGACTTCTTCCTCCCTCAGCTACAGCTCTCATTATGCCAGGGCCTCCTCCTGTGCAAAGTGGAACATAACAACCACCAAGAGATTTTTCCTGATCTGTTGCGGCATATTTTCCCCATAACATACCAAATTCTTTTGCGGAATTCCAGTACTTACTAGAGTTTCTTCTTATATCTTTTTGTCTTTTTATTCTTCTACGGATTCTATCAACATTCGAAGATAATGACTTTTTTGTCAGGGAATCTGATTCGGCTTCTACATTGTTGTTTAAACTTGAAAGATGTTGATTTAATACATCAATATGTCCATCTAATCTCTCATTCGAGTTTATACTTGCAGAACCCATTACACTTACAAAACCATATTTTGCCTCATAATCAAATAGTAATCCTGCTGCATATATGTCGGTAACACTTTCTTCATTTGTGAGATCTCTATCATCTGGGACACAATTAGCCTTTGTACCTTCAATCAAAAAGGAAGCCATGCAAGTAAAATCAGTATAATTGTCACATTTCATACAAAAACCATCTTGATTAAGGTCATAAGCTGAAATATTTCCATTATTATTTATGTTGCTTAATATAAGGCTGTAATTATTTAAGGCAGATGGATTTGAAACGTCAAACATAATTGACTCATTAAAGAGAATTTTCACTTTATTTTGATCTGACATATTAATTCTCCAACCATTACCGGATTCACTCCAGATGTTAGTTTTGGGATCGAAAGATATAGTTCCTTGGATTTTTATACTGTTAATCATTATATGTTCACCCCTTGATTTTGAAAGATTTTTTGTAAACCCGAAACGTCATTTTTAGAAAGCATCCCGCCTATTGTTTCATATATTTGAACTTGCTCCTCAGAAAGTGGAACTTTTTTATCTATTAGTGAAATATAAAAATTAATACTTCTTATAGCTCTACCTAAAACATTGTTTGGACCTTCGTAAGATATTTCCTTAACTCTTTTTAGACAAGGGTCTTTTAATAATATAGCAGCATTTTTTATATCTTGATTTAAAAGTACATTATATAAGTCTATTCTTATTTTATCTTCATCTTCATGAATAGTTTTCTCATAATAGATTCTATCGAGCTTGGCAAGGAAAAGAGCCGATTTTCCTAAAACGGAATTTTCTATTTCATTTCTCTTTTCTAGAGTGCTTAAGATTGCTTTTGGATCAAAAGCTCCCATTAAATGTGTTTGCTTATCCATATAATGAAGGCTAGTACCTATTCCAAGTCCATCAACTCCAGTAATCACACATTTTTCAATATCCTCTACTGTAAGTCCTGCTGAAAAGTATGTTTGTAAACCATTCTCATGTGCAGTATGCACTAATTCTACAAATTCTCTGTGAGTCATTTGATTTATTACAGGAATACTTGGTACATGAATCGAATCTGCACCATCCCAGGTTATTCTGTCAAATCCTCCTGCAACAGCTATTTTTATACCTAGTTTTGCAATTTCAAAAGGTTTTGTTATTTCAGTATTAGAATATACATCATCAAATATTGGGGTATTTATATTAAATGCAGCTGCTAAGGTTTGCTTTGTTGAATCTCTCATAACATTGCCAACAACACTTTTCATAAACTCAATGGCATCTGACACTTGCATTCTTTCAATAGCTACCTTACAGTCACATACACCATTTTGAAACATTGTATTACATGCACTAGCCGTCATATGAACTGACTTAAGTTTGTCCATATCAAAATTTTCTTTGGTAACGTAACCTTTAGCTTGTATGTCCGGATAGCCATTTTCAAATACCGGTCTTCCTATAAAAGCAGTAACAGGAGCATCATCTGATATATGCAACCGAACCTTTACAGCATTAATTGCTGCAGGAAGTCTGTAAGCCTCTACTTTATTTTTATCCGTAACCATATCTCTATCTATATGTTCCACATGAACAGCTACACCATCCATTAATTTTTTATCCATAGCTGTTATTCTTATGTGATCATCCCCTGGATCAGTGCTGAATATAAGAGTTTGATGCCACTTTCTAAATCCCGAGGTTCCAAGACCAGTATATCCATAGTCCAAGGTATAACCTTTTTTTAGTAAAGAGTATGAAAACCATATTGAACTTGTCTCATCTGCAGTAAAGTTTCTTCCTTGATTTCTAACTTCTTTGCAAACATTCATTGCAGAAGTCATGAATTTCTTATCTATTACAATATCATCAAAATATTCTTTCAAATCGGGTGATTCCTCTATAAAGGTATCTGTACTTTCAATATATACATTTTCTCTATCTGCTTTTAAAAGGATATTAGTGCTGCTGTAATTACTTTCTTTTAAATATGATTTCTTTAAATCTGAAAAATCCAAATATGAATTTAAAAGTAAGTTTCCATTTCCACCTTGAGAATTAAATACTTCAATTAAGTTAGTTAAATAATTTAAAAAGGTTAATTTAGGATATAGAACAATTAATTCTTTAAGCTGATTTATAGATTCACTATATAGTTCTTCTGTTGTAAAATATTCTATGAGTTTTGTAGGCTCTCTCTTTTGAAATTCGGAACCACTGGTCTCCATAATACCAATTATTCTAAAAAAATCCAGTAACTCTTCGAAAATTTGGCGTTGGAAAGCTGATGAAGTTAATTTTCTAGTTATTATGTTATTCTGATCCATAATATGTTCTCCTTTCTGAAATTAGATCATTTTTACAGTCTATAACTAAGAGTATTTTATAGTATATACCACAAGTTAGAAAATATGATAATATTTATTTATAGACACAGTAAAATTAATAATTTCAATAATGAACCTATTTAATTTTGTCAAAGATAGAATTATTGAAATTACTAGTGATGTTAATTAATAGATGCAAAACACTTATTTATAGGTATATTTACGACTGTAAAAATTATAAAAAATAGACAAATTCCACTTTTTATTCACATAAAATTTAATATTCTACAAATTGTAGTAAAATCCTTCTAAAATATTCTATTATATTAATTTTTTATATGAATATCTATGATATTACATGATATAGGATACTATTTTTGTATCACTGATAAATTTATGTTTAGGGATAGGCTCTAAGTAGTAGGAAATTGTGCTCTAATTATAAATTTATAAGAAGGAGAAAAAAATGGAATTAGAAATAATAGCAGATAAGGGTATGAAAGAAAATAAATATTGGAAAGATAATATTAGAGGGGCATTTTATCTGAGTTTTGGTAGCGAATTTGAAGATGTTAACGACTGCAAACCGTATACTCAAATGAATAAAATTCTCTTGTTATAATATAATTATTTTTAGGGGTGTTTTTATGGTTTATAGTGTGTTTAAAGTAAATGGAGAGAAAAGTATTAGTAATCTTATTATAAGCATTATAATAGCAGAAGGAATAGGATTGCTTAGTAGTTTTTTAGGAATGTCTAATTCAAAAACATATATGCAATTTAATAAACCACCATTTTCTCCACCAAATTGGGTATTTCCTATAGTGTGGATAATTTTGTTTTTGCTTATGGCAATAGCAGCATATAGAATATGGCTTAGAGGAAAACAGGGAGAAGATATTACAAAAGCATTAACATTATATGCTTTACAGTTAATATTGAATTTGTTCTGGCCAATTATTTTTTTCAGATTCAAGCTTTATGGTGTAGCTTTTTTTGAACTATTACTCTTACTGGTAAGTATTATTATGACAACTTTTGAATTTAATAAATCAGATAAATTGGCAGCTTATCTAATGATACCATACATATTATGGGTGTCATTTGCAGGTATATTGAATTATACAATATGGATGTTAAATAAATAGATTAAAAGAATTTTTAAGGAGGTTCTTTTAATAAAGGGGGTACATTTTAAACTCTGGTGTTAAAAGTGTGTCGTATCTTTAATTAAATGAGAAAAGTTTTTACCTGTAACGGTATAGGCTTTTTTGTCAAATTTGTTTATGGTAAACAGCAGTTAATCAACACGTGTGATAAAATGAGATAATCTCCCAAAATGGGCATAAGAAAAGCACCTGCCATTTCTGACAGATGCTCATCTTCAATTTCTTATTTGGTTACCAGAGCTGTCCGGGAAGTACCTTTTTTTCTTTTGCTGGAAAATGAGAATCGAACTCTTCAACCTCATTTTCATCAACGAAGTATCCTTGCGGTGTATGATACGTGCCGGTAACACCGTCAAGAAAGCCATCCTTCAGTTCCTTGAGTAGAAAGTATGGAACTTTCGAATCTCTTGGCTCTGCATAATAGTGAATCCCTTTCGTACTGGCAACAACAAAGCCGGATTTACCATAGAAGTCAATATTTCCTTCCATGCAAACGGCTCCTACACCGAGTGATTTTGCTTTATCCAAAGAATAGTCCAGCAGTGCTTTACCGTAGCCCTTCCGCTTATACTCTGGCACTATGCTGATAGGGCCAAATGTCATAATTGGAATATTTCGTCCATCATCAGTTTGCAGTGTCGTGCGTACATACATCACATGACCGATGATTCTACCGTCCTTCTCCATAACAAAATCAAGATCCGGCACAAAATCATACCTATTGCGATAGCAATGAAGAACATAATGCTCGGAGCAACCGGGTCGATATACATTCCAGAATGCCTCTCTGGTTAGGTTTTCCACCTCGTGGTAATCCGCGAGAGTTTCTAAGCGGATAATATAGTCATTTTTATTCATTGTTTTTCCTCCTGAAAATTGTTGACCGTCAATATTGGGAGGTTTGTGTGAGATAGTATTACGCAAACCTCCAGTTTACGCTACAATCTCCAAGGTGTTGTTTTTCTTCAAACAGCAATCTCCTAAAATTTAATTTGGCTGATTTACAGCATATTCACTATACCACAAAAACAGGAAATTTTCGAGACTTTTCATAGAATTAGGGTATTTGAAATAAATAACAAGTCAAAATTGAGTTATGGATGCTATTTTTCGGTTCATTATCTAAATTAACAATAAGTGTTTTTATATTTAAAAAGCAGTCTTTTTTGTTTTTATCAGCTGGTTCCGAATTTCTTTTGTTGTAAACAATATTTTCTCTTTTACTGTCCGTAGGTCAGCGTATTTAACCATATTTGAACTACGCCAATTAATATAGATAAAAAGGCAGTAAAAAGGATTATAGTAGGTTGTGCTGTTGAGTGTAAAGGAAGCATTGAGGATATTCAGGCAACAATATGGTATAAATAGCAGCAAAAATAAGTACTGGATCTTGGATTCTAAACTTAAATCTAGCCTTGGTAATAATTATTATTGTAAAATAAAGGCTGAGGCAGCAGAAATATTAAAAACTATTAACTTAGTTTTGGTGCAACTTTATGTTTTCAGACACAACATAATGATAATTTCCAATTATTGATATTGCAACTAATGTAATAGTGTGTATAATGATTAGTATAACTAATAATTAGTAAACCTAACTATTAATTATACTAACTATTGGTTATATAATTATCAATATATTAAATTGATAATATTAGAAAAGTAATATGAAAAAACATTTTAGGAGTGTTGTTTATGAATAAGAAAGATACCGATTTAATTAAGATTGATCCAATGGAATTAAATTTCGAGGTAATTGAAGAGATAGTTAAAGTATCAGAATTAATAAATAAAATTGGTGAAGAAGGATATAAAAAGTTTGAATTAACACAGGTACAATTCAAAGTTCTATATTATTTATATTTATGTGGTGATGAAGGAAGTACTTCATCTACTCTTAGTAAGAAATTAGGAGTAAAGAAACCTAGTGTAACAACTTTAATTGATAGAATGACAGCAAAAGGAATTGTCATACGACAGGAAGATGAAAATGATAGGAGGTATACAAAGATTATTATAACAGAAGAGGGTAAGAAAATTTTAGCTGAGATATTACCAGATAAAGAAAATATTATAGCATCTTTATTAGGCGTTTTACCAGAAGAACAGATGAAAATTCTACATGAATCACTTGTAAAAATTAGACAACGTTTAACTAACAGGTTCTTATAAGCAAATATATTAGTTGGTTTAGGAGGATTTACATGAAAAGAAAAAAAATTGGAGTATTATTAGCTCTAACAATTACAACAGGGTTGCTTTCAGGTTGTAGTAAAAATGCTGTTTTGACAGGAGATAAAATAGTAAAACAGCAAAGCGACCATTTAATTGTTCAAGGAAACATAGAAACTAAAGAAATAAATATAAATTCAAAAGTTGCAGGAAAAATAACAGCTATAAATATAGATGAAGGTGACAGTATAAAAAGTGGACAAGTTTTAATAACTATAGATAATAGTTCTCTAGTTGCAAAGGAAGCTCAATCAAAAGCTCAAATCGATGCAGCCACTGGACAAATGAAAGCAGCAGAAGCAGCAAAATCAACAGCACAAGCACAACTTCAGAAGGCTCAAAATGGAGCAAGACCGGAGGAAATTGATGAAGCTAAGGCTCAATACGATTTAGCCAAAGCTACATATGATAGGGTAAATGAGTTATATAGTAAAGGCTATGCAACTAAAGAGGATTTAGATAAGACTCAAACATCTATGGATGTGGCAGAAAATCAATATAATATTGCCAAAGATGGGTCAAGACCTGAAGATATAGCAGCATTACAAGCACAAGTAAATCAAGCAGATGCAACAATACAGGGATATCAAGCTCAAATTAAACAAGCTGAAAGTGGACAAGATGAAGTACAAAGTTACATAGCTGATACAACAATCACAGCACCAGCAGATGGAATTGTAAATCAATTAAATGTAGAGGTTGGTGAACTTGTATCTACAGGAATGCCTCTTCTAGTAATGACAAATACAATTGCACCTTGGATTGAATGTAATGTAAAAGAAACAGATCTTTCAAAAGTGAAGTTAAATGGAGAAGTATCTATAAAACTTTCGTCTTATCCTAATCAACAATTTAAAGGTAAAATAGTTAGAATTAATAAGGATGCTGATTTTGCAGTTAAAAGAGCAACAAATGATAATGGGGAATTTGATATATTATCCTATGGAGTTAAAGTTGAATTAATTAATATGAATAAACCACTCCATGCAGGAATGACAGCATTTGTTGACTTTGGAAAGAAGTGATGATTATCATGAAAGAAAAAATATTAAGATTTAAGTATATGGTAATTCCTATTTTAATGTTTATAATACTTGGCATTGGGGGTTCTATTATTTTAGCATTTGAATTTAGTGCTCATTCACTTAGCAAAATTCCAACTATTATTGTAGATCATGATAACTCTTTATCAACTCAAGCTTTTATTAGGGAAATAAAGACAAATTCAAAATTTAATGTAGTTGCATATAGTCAGATTGATAATGATGTTAAAGATTTAATAGACAAAGGAAAGGTAGCTATAGGATTTATTATTCCTAAACATTTTTCAAAGGATCTAACTGATGGGAAGAATCCAAAAATTATGGTTGTCTATGATGGAGCACAAATGGCCATGACTTCTTCTAGTAGAACAAGAGTTGCACAGATTCTAGGTACTATTAAATCAGCATATTTAGTAAATGTATCAGAGAATAAACTTGGATTAATGCCAGAAGTAGCTGCAAATTATATCAATCCAATACGTTATAATTCCAGAATTATAGGAAATCCTACTGAAAATATGTTTAATTTTTTTATTCCAGGATTTTCAATCAATACTATTCAGGTTGGAATGATTATAGTTGTAATTTTATTAATAAACAAAGGTAATAGCTATAAAAAAATATGGATTAAAGGTATTATGGTTGGACTTTTGGCATCAATTTCAGTTTTTATTATCCTAGGAATTTATTGTAGATATTTTGGTCTGCCTTATAGGGGTTCTGTTGAAGCAGGAATTATGCTAACTATTCTCTTTTGTATCGGAATGACATTTGTGGGAGTACTGCTAAGTATCTTGTTTAATGGAAACCAGATAAATGCAGTAGGTTTAGCAGGTCCAATAGCTATAAGTTTATTTTTAGTTGGATACACATTTCCATCTGTAGCTATGCCTGATATTATTCCTATAATAGCTAAACTAATTCCATTTTATTACTATGCTGTACCTCTAAGAGATTTATCACTTATAGGCGTAAGTTTCCAAGATAACTTATCTAATATATTCTGGCTTACTAAATTTATGATTTTTATGTGGGTGGTTACATTCCTTTTATATAAAATAAAAGAGGCTAAAAAACTTAGAAATATTAGAATAAATGAGAAAAATAGTATCATTAATAGTCAAGATTCAGAGGTGATAATATAATGAAGAGTCTTTTTAAAATATTAAAAGAAGAAAGAAGCTCCCTACTTAAGACTATTATACTTACTATTGTAGCAACACTTATTTTTGGCTATGCCATGTCTAACCCTTATATAGAGCATATTCCCTTTGGTGTAGTTGATAGAGATAATTCACATTTGTCAAGAACTGTTATACAACAGCTTAAAATTAATCCAGGTTTAAATGTTAATTATTACGCAGATTCAGATACTGAACTTGAAAAAGCAATAAAAGATCGCAGAGTAAATGGAGGGATAATAATACCTAAGCATTTTGAAAAAGATGTAAGTTCGGCAAAATCACCTAGTGCCTTATTACTAATAGATGGAACTAGCCTTCCTAGAGAATCTAGTATTTTATCATATGCTAGTCAGGTTTTAGGTACTATAAATGCTGGTGCTCAAATAAACGTTCTTCAAGGAAATGGTATGGTTCCATACCTATCCCAGCAAACTGTTTTAAACTTTTCCTATGTTGAACGTATACTTTATGAGCCTCAATGTAGTTATCTTAGATATTTAATTTATACTTTAATACCTTTAGTTAATCAAGGGTTTTTTGTACCAGTACTTTTAGTACCTGCTTTAATAAAGAAGAAAGAGCAATTTGCACATATTAAGATGCGTTCAAAAGAAGGTGTAAAAGCTGTAATTGGTCTTATAGGAAGACTATTTCTATATTCTACTATATGTATTATAGTAATTTTCACTTGCTTATGTATTGTTGATAAATTATTCTGTGTACCTCTTCGTGGTGATATATTAATATATATTGTTGTAATGTATTTATTTTTCATTAACCTCACAGCTATGGGATTAGTTTTTGCATCATTTATGGATAACCTTGGCCATTTTATACTATTTTTTAATTTGATAAATATACCTATATTTCTAACCTGCGGTGTTATATTCCCAGATTATCTGCTGCCAAGTGGAATGTCGGATGCTCTCAATATTTTATGGCCATTCAGACATATGACTATAGCATTAAAGATGTTAAATTTAAAAGGATTAGGCTGGAATCTTATGCTTCCTTATTTACAAAACGAGCTTAATTTTGGACAATTTTGGTTACCAATAGGGATTGCACTATACTCTGCTAGAATTGCTTTTATGAAATATAAAAATAGTAAACTACTAAAGAAAGATATTTCACAAGAAAATACAGTACAAGTAAGTGTAGAGTTATAAAAAGTTTAATATGTTAGAATAAAACAAATGAGTATAAAGCAGATTGGAGTTTAATTCCAATTTGCTTTATATTTTTTATAATTATGTTCTGCTCTAGCATAAGTTAAGTTCTTAAAGCTATTGATTTTTCAATTCATATAACTCAGTTTAATTCTATAGGTTGATTATCCTTAACACTTGTCCCAAGCAGAAAGGATTTTTTCTACTTCTTCAATTAAATTTTCTTCTGATAAATACTTTTTCTGGGTAAGCCACCATTTGACAGTATATATCAAAGCACCAGTAAAAAATGATGCCATTATTTCAGGAGATGTTGGTATAGTTATTCCATTCTTTGCACTAATTTTAATTTTCTCCGTAATATCAAATATAATTTTTTCTGAAAGTATATTAAGAAGTGTAAAAATCAAATTACTACCAGATGCCATATGAGCCAATTGTTCGTGTTCCTTTAAAAAATCCAGCATGTGGCAGATAATACTGATATAAAAAGAGGATGCATTTTGATATTCTGAGGAAGTAGGGCTTTTTTTATCAAAATCAGTCTGTAATTGCTGAACAAAAAATCCAAAAAACTCATATTTGTCTGCAAAATGCTTATAAAATGTTGTTCTGCGAATCATCGCTCTATCACACAATTCATTTACTGTTATATTTTCAAAATGTTTCTCACTCATGAGCTGCATAAAGGCTTCTGTTAATAACTTGTATGTTCGTATAATCCTCAAATCATTTTTATTTTTCATAAAGTATTCTCCTTTTTAGGTACATATTAACATTTATGTCTCTTATATATCAAATAGTAATATTTTGACTCTTGTACTAGTATTAAAAATATCATAGACTTAAAAGTAACAAATGTCAATTATCTAACATTTGGAATTAGATGCTCTTGGAAACTAATGAGTAAATGATAAAATTTTATACAGTTTGATTTATCTCTGATTTTTGTAATGAAATCATTAAAAACAGACATAACAAATAAACCTTATTAAAAAGACTTAAAAAATGGTACTTACACTATAGCTAACATTTACGATTTAATTCTTGTAATAACTATCCAGCCAGACTAACACCATAGTTTGGATTTTCTAAATGTACCAGAAACTCATTGATTTACCTTAGTCATACGAATATCTCGTTCTGCCTGGTCATTATGAAACAGTATGTCAAAGTTTAATAATATAATCATATTATTCTTCATATTTTATATAACTCTACTAAGATTTAAAGCATTAGTTTAATTGGACACAGCATACAAAGTGATACAGTTAGTATATTTATTATAACTCCACTAGGAGTCAGCAGTTCCCTTGAATTCTGGAAAAAGGCTTATATGCATCTATAGCTCTACTTCTTCGCTAAAAGGTCATTAGAAAGTTAGAAAATATTTATAAATTTTAGGGGGAAACTCCAAGGAATCTTAGAAATGAAAATCGAGTAAACTGAGATGTCATAGAATTTCCGAGAGTAATCAAATTAAATTAGGAGGTTATAAAGTGAATACTGACATATTATTTGAGCCTATTCAAATAGGTAATGTAGAATTAAAAAACAGAATTGTGATGTCACCAATGAATATGGGTTATACTGACCCAGATGGATATGCTAGTGAACAGTCAAATGCTTGGTATGCTACGCGTGCAAGAGGTGGATTTGGCCTTATTATTACAGAATGCGTGGTAGCAAATCCCTATCCGTGGCGCGGCAGCGATTCACTTAATCCTCTTTTGCTAGACAGTCAGAAAAAATATCGCTATCTGAGCCAAATAGCAGATGTTGTTCACTCTTACAAGGGCACAAAAATCTTCATGCAGCTCTCTCCCGGATGGGGACGACAAGGTCATCCCGATATGGTGCATAATAATATTGCTTCTGGTGCACCGTCAGCCATTCCACTTGAAATGGATCTGCGTAATCTAAGTCACGGGTGGGCAAAGCAATTTAAACGAATTGGCATTACATTGATTGAGGATCTTGGTGGTATCGAAAAACTCAAAAGTCTTAGCGATGAAGAATACGAAAAAGTTAAAAAAGTAGCTTTTGAATCTTTAGCAAAACAAAGTCCTGAATTTTTTCATAGTGCCAAAGGTCATACGCCTCGTGAACTAACTATTGCCGAAATTGAACAAATGGAGGACTTTATGGTGGAACAAGCGTGTGCTGCCTACAAGCTAGGCTATGATGGTGTAGAACTTCACACACCTCATGGGTATCTACTGCATCAATTTTTATCACCGCGCTCCAACCATCGTACCGATTTATATGGTGGCAATACTGAAAATCGTGCACGGGTGGTTACAAATATTATTGAACGTATCCGTAAAAAAGTCGGTCCTGATAAAACATTAGGTTGCCGTCTTTCAGGCAACGAATTAATGCCAGGTGGTTTAGATCATGAAGAAGTATGTAAACTGGTAAAATTTTTTAGCGATGCAGGTGCAAACTATTTTAATGTCTCACAGGGTTGCTATGAAAATCCTGGGGCAGGATTTGCTCCAGATGGCGAAGACGACTTTACACGTTGGGCACCCGGTTTCAAAAAAGCCAGTGGCGGCATGCCTGTGATTACCCCTAACTTTATCAACCCTGAAACAGCAGCTGCAGCAATTACTAGTGGTAAAACTGATTTAATTTCTCTTGGTCGTCAATCTATTGCAGACCCCTATTGGCCAGCAAAAGTAAAAGTCGGGCGTTGTGAAGATATCATAAAATGCATACGCTGTCAGCGATGTTATATGAATTTATTTGAGCCACGCTGGATTCGCTGTTCTGTGAATCCAACCGCTGGATTTGAAAAATATTATCCGGAGCTTTGGCAGGATAATGGCTTAATGGATGTACATTCAAAACGCTTTATGGATAAAAGATTAAATTTACCTCAAATTTAAGGAAGGGAGCATATAGAATGAATGAAAAATATTTTAATGATAGTTTCTTTAAAATTGATCCTGAATGTCATTTAATTGGAGATATGGAGTCAGTAAACCATTTTCCAGGAGTGAAGATGTGGTGGCGTGCTATTGATGGTATTATGAGACCTATATTGCAGGGTATGCCTAAAAAGTATTCCGATATATTGGAACCTTGGGAAATGCAAAAAAGCACTGACCCTGAAAACATTATACGTGCAATGGATAAATATGGTGTGGACATTGTTTGTCTTTTACCTGAATCTATGATGGACACCACAGGTTTCTCCAGTCGTTGGTGTACAAATGGTGACACATGGAAAGCTGTAGAAACACATCCCAACCGTTTTATTATTGAGCCCAATCTTTCTCCTATTAAACACCGTGGTATTACTAATGCTATTTGGGAAATGGAATACTGGGTAGAGCGTGGTGCAAAAATTTTCAAATATTACCCACCGGAAGATACCTTTATTAACGATCCAGATCTTTGGCCGTTTTATAAAAGAGCTGAAGAACTCGGGATTGTTTTAGACATTCATACAGGATTTTCATGGGTACCACCTGGAAAGAGTAAATATTGTTTACCTATTCAATTAGATGATGTTGCCCGTGATTTTCCAGCTCTCAAGTTGGTAGCATTCCATATGGGTTATCCATATTGTGATGATCTCAATATGGTAGCTATGGGGCATCCAAATGTATACCTGTGTTTGAGCTTACTTGTACCGTGGGCGATTACTGCACCTTATAAATTTGCAAAAATCTTGGGAGAAGCACTCCGTTTTGCTGGCCCAGACCGTATCATTTGGGGTACAGATAGTGCTGGATATGGGGCACAGATCGGTGCGGCAGTTATGGGTCTGCGTGACTTCCAGATTCCTGAAGAGTTACAATGGCAATATGGCTATTTACCTTTAACTGACGAAGATAAGCATAAGATTTTTGGGAATAATCTAGCTGGTCTTTTGGGAATTGACCCTACCGTAAGACGTATCGATAATTACCCAACCTCATAAACTACTCATTTTAGTAAAAAAATAGGTAAGTATAGGTAATTTAAGTAAATTTATAATAAGGGACAAAGTAGTTGTTACTTTATGTTATATATTTTACACTACATAACATAAGGTAACATATTCATTTAATTGAAGTTCAGAACTGGAAAGTGTATAGGAATTTCCTTTATAGATTTTACAAAATTTTATGTATGCATCAATAGAAGAATATATTCGCATAAAGTTTTAAAGAAATTGTAATGCATGGTAAAGTTAACCATAAATAACGTTGAATTTTTGAACTCACGTTATATTAAAACAATGGAGAATTTGTTCTGTTGAAATTGGAAAGCAGGTGGAACATTTATGCAAAAAAGCGTGTTGATAACTGGTGCTACTAGTGGGATTGGTTACGAACTTACACATGCTTTTGCCACAGAAAAGTACAATTTGGTACTTGTGGCCAGAAGTAAAGAGAAACTTGAAACAATTAAAAAAGAACTAGAGAAACAATACCAAATTTCAGTTGAAGTAATTCCAAAGGATCTCTCAGTCAAAGATGCCCCTGAAGAAATATACGAAACTTTGTTTGCCAATAACAAGCGTATAGACATATTGGTAAATAGTGCAGGATTCGGAGATTTTGGCGACTTTGTAGATAGTAACTGGAACAAACAATATTCTATGATACAGCTTAATATTGTTGCTGTTATTCACATGACAAGATTGTTTTTGAAACCTATGGTTGAACGAGGAAATGGGAAAATATTAAATCTAGCATCCACAGCAGCATTTCAGCCAGTTCCATTTCAGTCAATATATGCTGCATCAAAAGCATTTATACTTTCTTTTTCAGAGGCACTATCAAAAGAACTTAAGGATAGTGGAGTAACAGTCACAGCTCTTTGTCCCGGAGCTACACAAACTGCATTTTATGATGTGGCATCATTACAAAATTCTAAAGCTTTTAAAACCCTTAAGGTAGCACAAGCCAGGGACGTAGCATCTTATGGATACAGAGAACTTATGAAAGGGCGACCGGTTGTAATTCATGGTTTCATAAATAGGCTGTTGACTTTTATTATTAGATTTATACCGCGAAATTTGACAAGAGAAATATCCTATAGAATCACAAAGAAGGTAAATTAATTAAATTTGTTTAGAAGGGCTAATATCCTATAATGCATATTACTGGAGAGTCAATAAATATTCATTTTTTAGTGTTCGGATAATTTAATTTAAAAATACCTATAGAATTTTAAATTTATAATGAAAAGCTTATATATTAGTATTGCAAGCTTCTCATTGATGCTAGTAAAAGTATTAATAAAAGAAATTCCTGTACACTTGCCATTTCTAAACTTTGTCATATATAATAGTAGTGGAACCAATGCTTCCTGCATTAGTTCTACAAACCTGTTATAACTTACAAGCTTAGCGAAATAGGGTCTTAGAACAGTTGATACATACTTTGTATAATAGGCTTTGAAATTTCTATAAGCTGATAAGTGAAAGTATATGATTATTGTCAGGACTTCTCTACGTAATAAGTTTCTACTCTTTATTATTAAGAAATAACTACAGTTGGTTTTCTCTATAAAATGGCTCCGGCAGTATTCTTAAAAAGCTATACAAAGGTATTTTCATTGAAATACTCAGAAAAACTTTAAAAAAGAAAAGTATTAATATAGATATGATTGGCATAAAAGCATCAAAAACGGATAAATCAATAATATCTATACAGAGATTAATAGATAAACATTAACACCTTATCCAGATGTTATTAATCTACGTTACAAGTGCAAATCATTGTAAAGTAAAGAGTATTCTTACAGGAGGATGGAAAACATAATGTATCATTTGATTTAATTTACAAAGGTTTTAAAGAAATGTACCTAGATACATTAAGCAGCAGTGAAAGAGCAATTAAGCTTTATCAGAAAAATGGATTTGTGAAAACAGTAAGGTATAATGATAATATGGCTGCTGATGTTTTTATGAAAACAATTATAGGATAGTGAATAGTAATTTGGAGGTAAATTCTATGGATAATTTGCTTTTTATTGGATATGAATTTTTGACAGCTTTTGTTCCTTTTATTGTGACTTTCTTGATATTCAATAATATGAATAAACGTAAAGGTATATTAACATCAAGAATTAATTGTGGAATTACTATTGCTTTTGCAATTTATATAATTTCCGTATTTCATTTTACAGGAACAGGAACTTTATATGATATACTTTATTATCGCTTTGAAATAACGCAAAATCTAAACTTTATGCCATTTTCTAATGAAATTGATATAGTGGCATATTTACAAAACATGTTACTTTTTATTCCTTTTGGTATTATACTTCCTTTTTTGTGGAAAAAATACGATAAAGTGCTCTATATTCTGGTATCAGGATTTTTATTCTCAATGTTTATAGAAGTCACCCAATTATTAAACAATAGAAGTACTGATATTGATGATTTAATATTGAATACGATAGGTGGACTCATTGGATATGGTATATATAAAATGTTTGTTTATGTAATAAAAAATGAACCTGAATCATGTAATTGCTGTAAATGTGAACCTATCATTTATATAGTTGTAATGTTTATGGGACGTTTTCTTTTATTTAATGAGTTTGGATTTGCAAAATTACTTTATGGATTTTAAATGATTAGACAAATTCCAATTTAAAATTGAGTAATATAAAATAGTAATTTGACGGAAGCAAATGTATGGATATAGAATTTAAAGTTTTATAATATTAAAAATTAGGGGGATTTATGTAATGCAGAGAACAAACAAATTAATTATTTCTTGGTTAGCAGTAATAATAGTAATTATAGGTATAGGAATAGTTTTGAATAAAAATAGTTCTTCTAATAAATTTTCTAATAGCTATTTATCAAGTAAATCAGATGGAGAAAAAAGCTTTGTATGTAAAACCAATGATAAAAGTACTAACAATAGTGAAAGCTTTGATTTTAGTAGATTTGATGGTAAATGGTCATTAATGGAAATTAACTCTCCTAAGAATAATAAAATAACTATAAACGATAGTACAAAAATTAGTAAAGGTAAATTCTGTGTTGTAGTATTAGATCCAAATTATAATATT